>JADGMW010000447.1_pt1 | contig 17106 bp, 14 predicted proteins | sample 8641801 | NCBI WGS metagenome assembly JADGMW01 (sample SAMN16272018, study PRJNA661076) | feces metagenome | isolation source: fecal sample from diarrhoea affected cattle A | host: Bos taurus | place: South Africa: Lokaleng Village, Mahikeng | collected 2019-09
CGACCTTGAGGTCGTAGCCGATGAACGGCACGTACACGGCGGCGAGGTTCTCCAGCACGCCGATGAGCCAGGCGGCCACGACCACGCCGAAGGGGCTGGACAGACCGCCGAGGATCACCGCGGCGAGCGCGTAGACGAGGGCGTTGTCCATCATCCCGGGCGTGAGGGTGAGCTGCGGGGCGACGAGCGCGCCCGCGACGGCACCGAGGCCGGCCGCGAGGCCCCATCCCGCCATGAGGAGGCGCCCGACAGGGAGGCCGGAGAACGAGGCCGACTGCGGGTTGACCGCGACCGCCCGCAGCGCCAGGCCGAACTTGGTGCCGACGAACAGCCCCTGCAGCAGGAGCATGATGGCGATGATCACGACGGTGGTCCCGATCGACCGGACGCTGATCGAGGCGCCGAGCACCTGCACGGTGTCGAGCGGGAACAGCGACGGCATCTGCTGGTTGTTGTAGCTCCAGAGCCAGCCGCAGATCCCGGTGATCAGCGTGAGCAACCCGATCGTCACCACGACGGCGGTGTCCGGGTCCCCCCGCTCGAACCGGCGGATCACGTACCGCTCGAGGAACGCGCCCATGACGAACGAGAACAGCACGGCGAGCAGGATGGCGAGGATCAGCGGCACGCCGATCCCGGTGAACCACCACGCGACGTAGGCGGAGAGGACCGCCATCCCGCCCTGTGCGAAGTTGATCAGGCCGGTGGCCTGGTTGACCAGGACGATCGCGAGCGCGAGCGCCGCGTAGATCGAACCGGTGGAGAGCCCGTCGACGACGAGCTGGATGAAGGTACCCATCGGTCAGCCTCCCAGGTATGCGCGTCGGATCTCGTCCATGCCCCGAAGCTCGGCGGAGGTGCCGGTGAGCACGTTCCGGCCGACTTCGAGCACCGTGGCGGTGTCGACGAGGCTGAAGGCGAGGTTGGCGTTCTGCTCGACCACGAGCATGGCGATTCCGGATTCCTCGCGGAGCCGGCGGATCGCGTCGTACACGTTCTTGGCCGTGCTCGGCGCGAGCCCCAGCGACGCCTCGTCGAGCAGGAGCAGCCTGGGCCGGGCCATGAAGGCCCGGGCGACGGCGAGCATCTGCTGCTCCCCGCCGGACAGGGCGGAACCGTGCGAGCGGTAGCGCTCCTTGAGGTTCGGGAACAGGTCGAGGAGGTACTCGATGTCCGACTCGATGCCCTTGCGGTCCCTGCGGAGGTACGCCCCGACCCGGAGGTTCTCGCGCACGGTCAGGTCGCTCAGCGTCCCGCGGCCCTCGGGCACGTGGGCGATGCCGAGCGCGGCGACCTGCTCGGGGCGCTTGCCGCGGATGTCCTGGCCGTCGAAGGTGATCTTCCCGCCGGCGCGCACCACTCCGGTGATCGCACGCAGGGTGGTGGTCTTCCCCGCCCCGTTGGCGCCGAGGATGCCGACGGCGCCGCCCTCGGGGACGGACAGCGACACTCCGTCCAGCACCTGGACGGGACCGTAGAACGCGGTGACGTCCTCCAGCTCAAGCAACGTCATCGACGGCGTCCTTCCCGATGTAGGCCTCGATCACGCGCGGGTCGGACTGCGCCTGCGCGGCGGTGCCCTCCATCAGCTTGCTGCCGTGGTCGAGGACGACGACACGGTCGGTGAGCGCGGCGATCAGGCCCATGTGGTGCTCGACGATCACCACGGTGATGTCGTCGTTGTCCCGGATGTCCCGGACGGTCTGGATGAGCTGCTCGACCTCGGAGTGCGGGAGTCCCGCGGCCGGCTCGTCGAGCAGCAGCAGCTGGGGACGCGAGAGCAGCGCGCGGCAGAGCTCGATCCCCTTGTGGAGTCCGTGCGACAGCTCGTCCGCGGGCAGACCGGCAGCCCACTCCAGGCCGGTGCGCTCGAGCAGCGCGAGCGCCTCCGCCCGCAGTTCCCGTTCGGAGCGACGTGTGCGCGGGGCGCGGATCGACCACTCGAGCGGGCCGCCGGGGAGTCGGGTGTGCGCTCCCAGCAGGACGTTCTCGAGGACGGTGGAGTTCAGCTGCAGGGCCGGATGCTGGAACGTGCGAGCAAGGCCCCGACGGGCCAGGCTCGCGGGATTCGAGCCGAGCATCTCCTCACCGTCGATCGTGATGGAGCCCGAGCTCGGCCGGTAGTGCCCGCTGATGCAGTTGAACAACGAGGTTTTGCCCGCGCCGTTCGGACCCACGAGTCCGAAGATCTGGCCCGGCTCGACCGTGAACCCCACGTCCTGGAGCACACTGATCCCACCGAAGCGCAGATTGACGTCTTGCAGAGTCAATCGAGCTGCCATCGCTCACCTTTCGACCGTCGTTGCCTCATCGCGACGAGTCGGAGCGATCCCGCCCCGCTCATGGGACGGTACGGATTCGCGCTCAGATTGTCAACGATTTTGGCGTGCACCGTCGCGGCCGATACCGAACCGTGCCCTGAGCCTAGGGACCGCGGGAGACCCGGCGCTGCTGACCCCCGGATGAAGAAGCGCAGATCGCGTGCCGAATTCCGTTCATATGAAATAGGGTGGCGTCCGTCCGCACCGCCACGCACCATCGGAGGAAACGACAGGAAGGTCGACGATGACATCCGAATCCCTAGCAGCCGCCATCGCCCGCACCGGGAGCCCGGTGGAGCTCCTGCGCAACCAGAACTGGCCGGCGTTCACGTTCCCGGTCGCGCCGGAGTTCACGAACTGGCGGGACGAACAGCGGTCCTGGAACACCACGGTCGCGCTGATGGACCAGTCCCACCACATGACCCAGCTCTTCCTCGGCGGGGCGGACCTCCTCCCCACCCTCGAGACGATCTCACCGAACACGTTCGCCACGTTCCGCCCGGGCGTCGCCAAGCAGCTGATCTCGGTCAACCAGGACGGGTACCTCATCGGCGACGGCATCCTGTTCTACAACTCCACGGATGCCGAAGGGCTCGTCCTCATCGGCCACCACATCCTGATCGACTGGGTGCGATTCACCATCGAGAAGGCTCAGGCCGCGGGGCGGGACGTGCACATGCGGCTCGAGCCGAACTCGCACATGCGCCAGGGGCCGCCCACCTTCTACCGCTACGAGCTGCAGGGTCCGCGCGCCGACGACGTGATGGAGAAGTTGTTCGGCGGGCCCGTTCCGGAGGTCAAGTTCTTCCACATCGGCGATTTCACGATCGCCGGCCGCCAGGTCAAGGGGCTGCGCCACGGGATGGCCGGCCAGCCCGGCTTCGAGTTCTTCGGCCCGTGGGCGGACAACGAGGCCGTCCTCGAGGCGATCATGACCGCCGGCGAGGAGTTCGGCATCCGTCGAATCGGGGCGAAGGCGTACTCGGCGACGCCGCTCGAGTCGGGTTGGGTCCCCACGCCCTTCCCCGCCGTCTTCGACGACGACATGGCGGAATACCGCGAGTGGCTGCCCGCGGAGCGCATCGGCTCCGTCGCCGGATCCCTCTTCTCCGAGGACGTGCACGACTTCTACCTGACCCCCTACGACCTGGGGCTGGGGCGCTCGGTGCGTTTCGACCACGAGTTCCACGGACGGGCGGCGCTCGAGAAGCATGCAGCCGCTCCCCGGCGGCGGAAGGTGACGCTGCTGTGGAACGCCGAGGACGTCGCCGACGTCGTCCGTTCCCAGCTCGAACCCGGCACCCCGGCGAAGTTCCTGGACTTCCCGAAGGCGCGTTACGGCCTCTACCAGATGGACGAGGTCCGGCGCGGCGGCGAGCGCGTGGGCATCTCGACGGACGCCGGCTACGTCGCCTACGACCAGCTGTACATGTCGCTGGCCACAGTCGACGTCGACCTGCCCGACGGGACCGAGGTGGAGGTGGTCTGGGGCGAGGACCCCATCTCGGCGAAGGACTCGGTCGACCGGGATCACCGCCAGGTGACGATCCGGGCGACGGTCGCGCCGGCTCCGTACCACGAGTGGGCGCGGACCGTCTATCGCGCCTGAGGAGGGCGCCCCCGGGGGCGTGCCGGATGTGTAGGGTCCTGGGGAGGAGGACGCGATGGCGCGTGGATCGGCCGGTCAGTCGGCGCTGCATCGGCACCTGCGGGTGCTCGACGCCTTCGACGCGCTGCGCCCGTTCCTGACGCTGGGCGAGATCGCGGACGCTGCCGGCATGCCCCCCTCGACGGCGCACCGCATCGTCGGCGAGCTGACCGCGGAGGGTCTGCTCGAGCGACTGCCGGACCGGACCTACCGCCTCGGCGTCCGGCTCTGGGAGTACGCCTCGCGCACGCCAGGGGCGCTCGGCCTCCGCGAGGTCGCGCGCCCCTGGGTCGCCGCCGCGCACGCGCGGATCGGGCAGCACGTGCAGCTCGGCGTGCGGGCGGGCACGGACGTGCTGTTCGTCGAGCGGATCTCCGCGCCGGACGCCGTCGTGAACGCGACGCTGATCGGGGGCCGCATCCCGCTGCACGCATCCTCGAACGGGCTGGTCCTGCTCGCCCACGCCCCGGAGGACGTGGTGGACGCCCTGACCGCCGGCGGACTGCGCGCCTACACCTCCCGGACGCTCACGACCGCCACGCAGCTGCGTGCGGTGCTCCGGCGCATCCGCGTCGACGGGTACGCCGTCGCGGCCGGGCACATCCATCTGGAGTCGCGGGGGCTGGCGGTACCCGTGCACGGCCCCGACGGGAGCGTGTACGCCGCGATGGGCGCCGTCATCCCCAACGACGGATCGGCGGAGTCCGCCGTGCTGGAGACCCTGCGGGTCGCGGCCGCCGGGGTGACCCGTGCCCTGCGTGCCACCTACGCGGCGAGCGCCGACGAGGACGTCGCCCTGCACGGTCCGCGCCCGGATGCCGGGGTCTCGGCACGCTCCTGGGAGTACATCGCGGCCCTCGACGCGCAGGGGCGCTGAACGCCCTCGCGACGCCGTCGGGCTAGCGCCGGACCCCGGGCACGTCGGCGGGCACCCCCGCGCGTTCCAGCTCGGCCGCGAGCTCGGCCTTCAGGCCGGGGAGATCGATCTTGCCGTGGGGGCTCCGTCCGAGCGTCTCGCGGACGAACAGATGGCGCGGTTTCTTGTAGCCGGCGAGCCGGGCGTCCAGGTGCGCGCGCAGCGCGTCGGCGTCGAGGTCCGCACCGTCCCGCGTCACCACGACGGCCGTCACGACCTCCCCGTAGCGCGGATCCGGCATCCCGAGCACCACCGCGTCGAGGATGGGCGGGAACTCCATCAGCGCCTCCTCGATCTCCACCGGGTAGACCTTCTCGCCGCCGGTGTTGACCACGGCGCTCCCCCGGCCCAGCAGCTCCACCGTGCCGTCGCCCTTCGTGACGGCCCAGTCCCCCGCCATCACGTGGCGCACGCCGTCGATGACCGGGAACGTGGCACGGGTCTTCTCCTCGTCGCCGTAGTAGCCCCGCGGAAGCGTGCCGCGGAACCCCAGCAGCCCCCGCGCGCCGGGGACGTCCTGCACCTCCCGCAGGTCCTCGTCGAGCACGACGGCACCGGGCAGCAGCCGGAGCCGTCCGGGGACGTCCTCAGCGGACGTGGTGACGTTCACGGCGTACGGGCCGCCCTCCGTGGAGGCCAGCAGGTCGGTGATCGTCAGCGGACCCCGCTCGTGCAGACGGCGCTTCACATGCGGGCTGAACCGCATCCCGGAGCTGATCACCGAATCGACCTGCCCGAAGCGCTCCAGTCCCGCCCGCTCCACCGCTTCGACGAGGGGCAGCGCGATGGCGTCCCCGGCGACAACGATGCGGGTCGCCCCGGTCTCGACGGCGAAGCGCACCGCAGCGTCCGCGTCGAACCGCGGCGAGTCGAGGACGCACACCGTCCCGCCGAGAGCCAGCGTGTTCATCGACGTGAACAGCGCCGTGCCGTGCATGAAGGGCGCCAGGGGCAGCGAGGTCACGCGCGGTGTACCGGGATCGGATGCGACGGCCAGCACGTCGTCCATCGTCTCCGGCAGCGCCATCCCCACGGTCCCGTAGATCGAGTAGAGCTGGACGGCGAGGATCTCGTCCGCGCCCCAGACGACCGCTTTGGGGCGCCCGGTGGTCCCGCCGGTGTAGATCCACAGCTCCCCGTCCGGCGGCGGCCCGGCGGGCAGCTCCCCGGCCACGGCGATGGCCTGCTCCCAGGTCACGCCGCCGGCGAGCGGCGCGACCTCCCGTTCCTCGTCGTCGATCACGATGAGTCCCGGGGCCTCGGCCCACCCCTCGGTCGCCTCGCGGACGGTGTCCGTGAGCGACGCGGCGTACAGGAGAGTGCGAGCCCCCGAGTCCTCCAGCAGCGCACGCACCTCCGCCGCCCGGTAGCGGTAGTTCAGCGGCACCGGGACCACCCCCGAGGCGAGGCAGGCGAACAGCGTCACCACGTACTCGGCACGGTTGTACAGGAGGATCGCGACGGCGTCACCGGCGCGGATCCCCCGCTCGTCCAGGTGACGCGCGAGCGCCCCGGCCTCCTCGCGCATCCGCCCGTACGTGAGGACATCCCCGGGCGTGACGACGGCGGGGCGCTCCGGGAACGCACGCGCGACGGCCTGCCAGATGTCGCTGTAGTGGCCTCTCATCCGAACTCCTTCGTTCGCGGGACGGGTCACCGGGACGAGCGCGGTCCCGACGGCTGCGCCAGCGCGGCGAACTGCTCCCGCCACGCCGTGTCGATGCCCGCCGCGCTCCACCCGCCGGGGTGATCGGCCGTGGCCAGCACGTCCGGGTGCGAGTAGAGGGTGAGCCGGTCGCCGCCGATGCCGATCGCCTGCCCCGTCACATCGCCGGACCGGTCGGAGGCGAGCCAGACGATGAGGGACGCGACGTCCTCGGGGGATCCCAGCGCGTGATCGCGGCGGTACTCCTCGGGGATGCCCTTGCCCGCCACGTAGTCCTCGTAGACCTGCGTGTAGGCGGGGATGGTGGCCGTCATCGGGCTCAGCGCCGTCGGGATGACCGCGTTGGCGGTGATCCCGGCCCGGGCGAGCTCCAGGGACCACGTGCGCGCCATGGCCACGAGCCCCGCCTTCGCCGCCGCGTAGTTCGTCTGCCCGAAGCTCCCGAACTGCCCCGCCGGGGAGCCGATCAGCACGATCCGGCCGCCCTCCTCCTGCGCCTTCATCGCCACGGCCGCGGCACGGCCGCACGTGAACGACCCGCGCAGGTGCGTCGTGATCACGGCGTCGAAGTCGTCGTCCGACATCTTCCACAGCACGCGGTCCCGGAGGACGCCCGCGTTCGCGACCAGCACGTCGAGCCGGCCGAAGGAGGAGATCGCCGCCTCTACGAGGAGGTCCGCGGTCTCGGAGGAGCCCACCGCCGCGACGACGGCCGTCGCCCGCCCGCCCGCATCCGTGATGTCCGCCACGGTCCGGGCGGCGCTCTCGGCGTCGACGTCGTTCACGACGACGGCGGCCCCCGCCGCGGCCATCGCGATCGCGTACGCACGACCGAGGCTGCGGCCGGATCCGGTGACGATCGCCACGCGGCCGTCGAGCCGGATGTCGCTCGTGTCCATGGGTGAGCCCTCTGACATGTGGTGTCCTTCCGCGTCTTCGCGTGCGCGAGCGGCGATGCTCGCAGTTACAGGTCACCTGAAATCTATGCCCGGTCCGCGGGAGCCGTCAACGGTCAGCGGCGTGTCCTGCCGGACCCGCGCCCCGTGCGCTAACGTGAGCGCCGCGAGGGAGGCCACCGTGGAACCGCAGCGCAGCACCATCGTCTACGTCGTCAAGCAGCTCGAGCTGGCGTTGCGGCCGCGCTTCCTCGCCGCCTGCGCAGAGGCGGGTATGACCGGCGCCCAGTACACGGCCCTCACGGTGCTCGAGCGACGGCCCGGCATCACCAGCTCCGAACTCGCCCGCCGCTCCTTCGTGCGCGCGCAGACCATGGCCGCCACGATCGACCCGCTGCTGGAGGCGGGACTGGTGCGCCGGGAACCGGACCCCGAGCACGGCCGGCGGATGCTGCTCTTCCTGACCGAGGCGGGTGCGGCGGCGATCGAGACGCTCGATCCGCAGGTCGCCGGGGTCGAGGAACTCATGCTCGCCGACTTCGACGCGGACGAACGCGCGACCTTCGCGGATCTGCTGCGTCGCGCACGGGTGTCGCTCGACGAGCGCGGTCACCGCGCGCCGCCGGCCGGGCAGTGAGCGGATCCCGCCCGCTCTCCGCCCGGCCGTCGCCTCAGCTCTTCCGGTAGTCCTCCCGGGCGAAGCGCGAGTACGGCGCGGGGGCGACCGTCGCCCGGATCTCCACCTGACGGTGCGGTTCGACGGCGGGCTTACGGGAGACGGGATACTCGCCCCACGTCACCACCACCCGCGTGCCCGGCTCGGCATACGCCTCCTCGAGACTCGCGAGCGAGGCGAAGACCTGCTCGTTGGTGATGTACCCGCAGTCGTGGGAGATCCCGGCATCCACGCCGTCCACCGTGACGCGATCCACCTGGTAGAGCCCGTACCGGGCCTTGGGCAGATCGATGAACTTCGCCGGCGTCCCCTCCTCGTACAGGGATCGCTGCGCCGCGGCCACGTCCTCGGGGTCCCAGATCAGCGTCACCTTCCGGCGCCGTTCACCCGCGGCGTGCCGCTCGAGGGCCGCACGGCCGATGAAGTCGTGGTCGAACGCGACGCTGCGCCCGTACCCCAGGTCGTACGGGGTGAGGTAGAAGTCCTCGATGTCGTCCGAGACGAAACTGCCGGCGAGCGAGCCGAGGCGGGCGGCGGGCAGCCACTCCAGGTAGTCGCCCGAGCGGGCGCCGGTGAAGATCGCGGGAAGCGGCGAGGGCACCCACGCGGATTCCAGGTTCGCGGAGGAGTAGGCCTTCGACCCCACCAGCACGAGCCCGAACTCCTCACCGGCCGCGATGATCGCGTCCCGGATGCGGGCGCCGTCGGACCACGGCCCGAACAGTTCGAACCCCGGCTGGCCCGCCATCCCGTGACGCAGGGAGCGGACGGTGGTGCCGGCGATCTCGAAGGTCGCCATGCCGAAGAACCGCGTGGGCGGGACGGGCGCGCCGGTCAGCTTCTCCATGAGTGCCAGGGCGTGCGGCCCCTGCAGCTCGTAGCGGTAGAACCGCGGGTCCTCGCCCGCCGCCCGCATGAGCGAGTTGGCGTCCCGCTCGAAGGTGACGTCGTAGTCGCCGGTCTCCCCGATGAACTGCACCCAGTCCAGCACCATGTACCAGCCGACCAGGTCGTAGACCTGCTCCTCGAGGTGGAACAGGATGGCATCTCCGATGAGATAGCCCTCGTCGTTGACCGCGACGAACTGCTTGGCTGCGTCGACCGGGAACGACGCGAAGCTGTTGACGCCCGTGTCCGCCAGCAGGCGCAGGGCGTCCGGGCCGGAGATGAAGAGATCGGTCATGTGGTGGGACTGGTCGAGCAGGGCGACGCCCTCGCGCCAGGACCGCTGCTCCGACCGCCAGTTGCTGAACTCCGGCGTGACCGGGAAGATCGTCGGTCGCGCCTGCGCGTTGCGCAGAAGTTCGACGGCGCTTCCCGCCCGGGCGATGGCGGCTGCAGCGGATTCGGTCATGGCGAACTCCTTCGTTCGGTCGGTCGGGTCGAGTGCCATGTTAGGAAGCCCGGCTCATCCGCGGGGCCCTTGTGCATAATTACTGCTTATGGACCGCCAAGGACGCCTTACCCGTCGGCGACGGACTCCGTCGCCGACGCTGCACAACTCCGGCAATCCGCGGATGCCGGGCCGGGACCGGACGGCCGGGGGCCGCCGGTGCAGGAGTCGTGCCGGCCGCACCGCGACCGGCGGACGGGAGCCGGCATGGATCTGAACCTCATCCGGGTCTTCGTCGCGGTCGCCGAGACGCGGAGCCTCACGGCCGCGGCCGCACGCCTGTACGTGACCCAGCCCGCGGTCAGCCAGGCGCTCGGGCGCCTCCGGCGGGAACTCGACGATCCGCTGTTCCGGCGGGTGGGCCGGGTCATGGAGCCCACCCCGCTGGCCGAGAGCGTCTATCCGGGGTTCCGCGAGGCGGTCGCGGCCGTCGACCGCACCCTCGACGGCGTGCACCGCTTCGATCCGGCGGACTCCGAGCGCACCTTCCGGATCGCCCTGAGCGAGCTGGGCGAGATCGGCTGGCTGCCCGCGATCGTCCGCGCCGTGCGCGCCCACGCCCCCGCCATGCGGATCGAGGTCGCCCCGATGGACGTGCTCGCCCTGCCGGAGTGGCTCGCGCGTGGCACGGTGGACCTCGCGGTCACCCCGTCCCCCGTGCCGGGCCGCTTCGAGAAGGTCGTGCTCAAGACGCAGGGCTACGGGGTCGTGATGTCGACGCGGCACCCCCTGGCGGACGGCCCGCTGGACCTGGCGGCATACGCGTCCGCCGCCCACGTCGTCGTCGCCAGCGATTCGGGTGCGCCGGCGGTCGGTCAGGCGCTGCGGAACGCGGGGGTGACGATCGAACCGCGGGTGGCCGCGAACCACTTCGCGGCCCTGCCCCCGCTGCTGGCGGGGAGCCGGGACCTCATCGCGACCATGCCGGACACGATCGCCGAGGGCTGGGCACGCACCTGGCCGCTCGTGGTCCGGCCGCTCCCGTTCGAGATGCCGCCGATCGACGTCAGCCTCTACCGCCGGTCGACGACCCAGCACACGGCCGCACTGGACTGGCTCTTCGGCACGGTGGCGCACGCCATCCGCGGCTCCTCCGGCAGATTCCAGGTGATCCACGGCGACGCCGCCCGGCCCTGAGCCCGGGCGGCGGGACCTGCACCGCAGACACGAGGCCGCTCCCGCTCGGGTGAGCGGGAGCGGCCTCGGGCCCTGCAGGTCAGCGGATCAGAGCGATCCGGTGGTGCGCCAGCCGCCCTGGTACTCCTGACGAGCCGTCTCCGCGTACGGGACGGGGCTGACGACGGCGCGCACGGCGATCTGGTCGTGCGGTTCGACGGTCGTCTTCTTCGAGCCGCCGTTCGGCTCGCCCCAGACCACGCGCACCTCCGCGCCGATCGGCACGTCGCGGTCGACCGTGGCGAGCGAGAGGCCGCGCTTCTCGTTGGCCGTCACACCCGTGAACAGCGACAGGCCCACGTTGTTGCCGTCCGCGTCGATCACGGCGTCGTAGTTCGACGACCCGTAGTTCGCGTTGGGCAGGTCGAAGAACTGGTAGCCCACGCCCTCGCGGTCGATGACCGAGGTGAGGATCTTCGCGAGGTCCTCGTCGTTCCAGGCCAGCGTGACCTTCTTGCGCTGTGCCTCCGGGTCGACCTTCTCGAGCGCGTCGCGACCGATGAAGTCGTGGTCGAACTTCACGAACGAGCCGTACCCGAGCTCCCACGGGTTCAGGTAGTAGTCCTCGATGTTGTCCGAGACGAACGAACCGGCGAGGGCGTTGATCGCCTCGTAGCTGTTGGCGGGCAGCCACTCGCGGTAGGCGCGCTCGGCCTCGCTCGTGTAGATCGCGGGCAGCGGCGACGGGATCCAGCCCGACTCCAGCGTGTTCGACGAGTACGCACGCGAGCCGCAGGGCTCGATGCCGAACTCGCGACCGGCCTCGAGGACCGCGTCACGGATCTTGCCGTGCTGCTCGTAGGGGCCCCAGATCTCCAGGCCCGGCGCGCCGGCCATGCCGTGACGGAGGGTGTGCACCCGCTCGCCGGCGATGGTCATCTCGCCCATGTGGAAGAACTTGACCTTCTCGAGCGTCCCGCCGTTGAGCTTCTCGATGATGTTCCAGGCGTTCGGGCCCTGGATCTGGAAGCGGTAGTACTCGCGGTGCACCGCCGCGCCGTAGGGGCGCGAGGGCGAACGGTCGTCGTAGCGGAACTCGACGTTGTAGCCGCCGGTCTCGGCGTGGAACTGCAGCCAGTTCGCGCCGGGTGCGCGACCGACGTAGACGTAGTGCCCTTCCGCCTCGTGGAAGAGGATGCCGTCACCGATCACGCCGCCGTTGGATGCGGTCGGGACGAACTGCTTCGCCGTGTTCACCGGGAAGTTGGCGAACGAGTTGATTCCGGTGTCGCTGAGCAGCTTCAGCGCGTCGGGCCCGGAGACGAAGAAGTTGACCATGTGGTGGGTCTGGTCATACAGCACGGCGGTCTCGCGCCACGCCTTCTGCTCGCGCCGCCAGTTGGTGAACTCCGCCGGAACGACGGGGTAGATGTAGGTACCGAGCTGGGAGTCACGGAGCATCTCGACGATGTTCCCCTTCTCGTCCAGCAGCTCCTGCAGGTTACGTGCCATGGGTGTCACTCTCGACTTCCTTGTCCGAATAGGCCTAGCCGCGATCGTACGGAAGACCATTTACCTCTGTCCATAGTGAATTTCGTCGCCATGATTGTAAACAAAATCTTGACCACTCCACCAGCGCTGTGGTTCGCTGAGTGGAAACAATCGGCAACGGCGCCTTCGTCGGCGCCCATGCTCGGATCGGCGGAGAGGTCCCGACGAGCGCCGATCCCGGACAGGAGTGCACATGTCAGAGGTCACCCCCGCGCTGCTGGTGGTCAGCGCCCACGCCGGAGACTTCGTCTGGCGAGCCGGTGGCGCGATCGCCGCCGCGACCGCGCGCGGAGAGCGAGCCACGGTCGTCTGCCTCAGCTACGGCGAGCGCGGCGAGTCCGCCAGCCAGTGGCTGCAGGGCAAGTCGCTCGACGAGATCAAGGACATCCGCCGCGCCGAGGCCGAAGCCGCCGCGGCCGCCCTCGGCGCCGAGATCGAGTTCCTCGACCTGGGTGACTACCCGCTGCGCGAATCGCCCGAGGCCGTGACGGCGCTCGTCGACGTCTACCGCCGCGTGCAGCCGACGGTCGTGCTCACCCACCCGCTCGCCGACCCCTACAACGGCGACCACCCGGCCGCAGCGCGCATGGCGCTCGAGGCGCGGGTCCTCGCCCAGGCGATCGGCGTCGCGAACTCCGACGGCTCGGTCCCGACCAAGGACGAGATCATCGGCGCCCCGCCGGTGTTCTTCTTCGAACCGCACCAGCCCGAGCAGTGCGACTTCAAGCCGAACGTGCTGCTCGACATCACCGACGCCTTCCCGGCCAAGCGCGCCGCGATGGAGTGCCTGCCCGCGCAGAAGCACATGTGGTCGTACTACACCGACCTCGCGGTGCGCCGCGGCGTGCAGGTCAAGCGGAACGCCGGCCCCAACCTGGGACTGGCGCACGAGACGATGGGCGAGGCGTACATGCGCTACTTCCCGGAGGTCACCGGGGTGCTCGGATGAACCAGTCCGTCATCGTCACCGACATCGCGCGAGCGGATGCGGCAGCCGCCGACGCCCTCGCCGAGCACGGCGTCGCGACGGTGCACGAGGCGATGGGACGGACCGGCCTCGTGGGCCCCGACATCCGCCCCATCCAGGACGGCGTGCGGATCGCCGGCACAGCGGTGACGATCCTGCAGGCCCCCGGGGACAACCTCATGATCCACGCGGCGGTCGAGCAGTGCCGCGAGGGGGACGTGCTGGTCATCGCCACGACCTCCCCCTCCACCGACGGTGCCTTCGGCGACCTCTTCGCGACCGCGCTGAAGGCCCGCGGCGTCCGCGGCATGATCACGACCGGCGGCGTGCGCGACATCGCGGACCTGCGCGAGATGGACTTCCCGGTGTGGTCCCGCGCGGTGCACTCGCAGGGGACCGTGAAGGCGACGCCCGGCTCGGTCAACGTGCCGATCGTGGTCGACGGGGCGGTCGTGAATCCCGGCGACGTGGTGATCGCGGACGACGACGGGATCGTCGTGGTGCCGCGGCTGCAGGCGGAGGCGGTCGTCGCCGCGGCCGAGGCACGCGTGGCGAAGGAGGCGGCCGACCGCGACGCCTACGGCAGCGGCCGGGAGCTGAGCCTGGACCGCAAGGGGCTGCGACCCCTCCTCGCGGACCTCGGCGTGACGTACGTCACCCAGGCGGAGTACGACGGTGGCGGCCGCTGAGACGGTGCGCACCGGCATCCCCTGCATGCTGATGCGCGGCGGCACCTCCAAGGGCGCGTACTTCCTCGCCGAGGACGTGCCCGCGGACCCCGCCGAGCGCGACGACCTGCTGCTGCGGATCATGGGCAGCCCCGACCCCAGCCAGATCGACGGTCTGGGCGGCGCGCATCCGCTGACCTCCAAGGTCGCGATCGTGTCCCGCTCGGCCGAGCCCGGCATCGACGTGGACTACCTCTTCCTCCAGGTCGCCGTCGAGGAGCCGGTGGTCGCCGATGCGCAGACCTGCGGCAACCTCCTGGCCGGCATCGGCCCCTTCGCGATCGAGCGCGGTCTCGTGGCGGCATCCGGCGACGAGAGCACCGTCCGCATCCGCCTGCTGAACACCGGCGACGTCGCCACGGCGACGTTCGCCACCCCCGGCGGTCTTCCCGACTACGACGGGGACACCGCGATCGACGGGGTGCCCGGCACCGCCGGCCGGATCACCCTGGAACTCACCGGCGGGGACAAGCCCCTCCTCCCGACCGGCCGGCCCGCCGACGACATCGACGGACACCGCGTCACCCTGATCGACAACGGGATGCCGGTGGCCCTGCTCCGGGCGGACGAGTTCGGCGTCTCCGGCGACGAGTCCCCCGCCGAGCTCGAGGAGCGCGCCGACCTGCACGAGGCGCTCGAACGCGTGCGGCTCGAGGCGGGGCGGCTCATGGGTCTCGGCGACGTCGCCGCCCAGACCGTCCCGAAGATGTTCCTGCTCTCTCCCCCGCGCGGCGCCGGCGCGATCTCGACGCGCGCCTTCATCCCGTCCCGCGTGCACACCTCCATCGGGGTGCTCATGGCCGCATCCGTGGCCGCCGGCATCCGCATCCCGGATGCGGTCGGCTCCGATCTCGCGGTCCTCGCCGACCCGGACGTCACCGACATCGAGCACCCGAGCGGGACGTTCTCCGCCACCGTCGGCGTGACCCGGGATGCCGACGGCACCTGGCGCGCCGCATCCACCTCCATCCGCACCGCCCGCAAGATCTTCGACGGCCGGGTCTTCCCCCGGCCGCGGCGATAGCGGCGGATCCCTTCCCACGTCAGAGAGGACACCCCATGGCCCATTCCGAGAACTTCGATCTCGCCCACGTCGGCGCGATCGAGCTGTTCACCCCCAAGTTCGAGGAGAGCCTGCACTTCTTCCGCGATCTCCTCGCGATGCGCGAGGTCGCCCGCATCGGCGACTCGGCGTACCTGCGCTGCTGGGACGAGTACCAGCAGTACTCCCTGAAGCTCACCGCATCCGACACGAACGGCGTCGGACGCACGCTCTTCCGCACCACCAGCGAGGAGGCGCTGCAGCGCCGTGTCGCCGCGATCGAGAAGACGGGCCTCGGCCACGGCTGGCGCGAGCCGGAGGTGGGCGTCGGACGCTCCTACGAGTTCGAGGACCCGGACGGGCACCTCATGGCCCTCTACTTCGACACCGAGCTCTACGTGGCCGACGACGAGGACCGCCCCGCGCTGAAGAACCAGGCGTCGGCGTACCCCGGACGCGGCATCAACGTCCGTCGCCTCGACCACATCAACTACCTGGCCAGCGATGTCACCAAGGCCGGTGAGTTCTGGCGCGACACCATGATGGTGCGCGAGTCGGAGCGGGTGCGCCTGGACGAGGGCGGCTATGCGGCCTGGTGGTTCCGCTTCCACCAGAAGTCCTACGACGTCGTGTACTCCGACGACTGGACGAAGGAGCGCGGGCGCTTCCACCACTTCGCCTTCGCCCCCGACTCGCGCGAGGACATCCTCAAGGCGGCCGACATCTGCCTGGAGAACGGCATCTACATCGAGTACGGCCCCTACAAGCACGCCATCAACCAGACGTTCTTCCTGTACGTCTGGGAGCCGGGCGGCAACCGCATCGAGTTCGCCACCGCGCAGGGCCGCCTCATCCTCGACCCCGACTGGCCGGTCGTGGAGTGGACGCAGGCCGAGCGGGCGAAGGGCCAGGCCTGGGGGATGAAGACGGTGGCCACCTTCCACACGCACGGCACGCCGTACGTGGAGAACCAGGAGGAGATCGACCGTCAGGCCCTGGCCGGCAACCACTGACCCGCTCCTCCCGCACGCCTCTTCCCGCGAGACTGCAGAGCAACCACGAGACTGCGCGTGACCCGCGCAGTCTCGTGGTGTGCCTGCAGTCTCGCGGTCGTTCCGGGGCGCGCGCCTTGCAATAGTTGGTGTACTGAGCATATGGTTGCGGTGCCGCAGTACGTCGCACCGACGATCGAAGGGGATCAGCATGAAGTTCTACCGTGACGGATACCGACCGGGCGATCCCGACGTGCAGCCGGCGGCGCCGGAGGCGCTGACCCGCAGCGCCGACCTCCCCGCGGAGATCGACGTGCTCATCGTCGGCACCGGCCCCGCGGGCACCGTCCTCGCCGCACAGCTGGCGGCGTTCCCCGGCATCACGACACGGATCGTGGAACGTCGCGGCGGACCGCTCCAGGTCGGGCAGGCGGATGGCGTGGCCTGCCGCACGGTCGAGATGTTCGAGTCGTTCGGCCTCGCCGACGCACTCCTGCGCGAGGCGTACTGGGTCAACGAGGTGCGCTTCTGGAGCCCCTCCGACGCGGACCGCTCGAAGATCGCGCGCACCGGATGGGTGCAGGACACCCCGGAGGGCCTCAGCGAGTTCCCCCACGTGATCGTGAACCAGGCCCGGATGCAGCAGTACCTGCTCGACCACGCCGCCCGCTCGGCGAGCCGGCTGACCCCGGACTACGGCATCGAGCTGGTCACCCTCACCGTGGGCGACGGGGAGTACCCGGTCGAGGTGACCCTGCGCCGCACCGAGGGGCCGCGCGACGGCGAGGAGTTCACCGTGCGCGCCAAGTACGTCGTCGGATGCGACGGCGCGCGCAGCGCCGTCCGCCGCGCCATCGGCCGGGAGCTGCGCGGCGACGCGGCCAACCACGCCTGGGGCGTCATGGACGTGCTCGCCACCACGGACTTCCCGGACTGGCGCACCAAGAACGTCATCCAGTCCGCGGGGAAGGGCAGTCTCATCATGATCCCCCGCGAGGGCGGCAACATGGTGCGCTGCTACGTGGACCTCGGCGTCGTCGAGGCGGGCGACAGCGAGATCCGCAAAACCACCGTCGAGCAGCTCACGGCGGTCACGAACGCCATCCTGCATCCGTACTCGATCGACGTGAAGTCCGTGGCCTGGTCGTCGGTGTACGAGGTCGGCCAGCGTCTCGCCGACCGGTTCGACGACGT
>JADGMW010000450.1_pt1 | contig 17050 bp, 14 predicted proteins | sample 8641801 | NCBI WGS metagenome assembly JADGMW01 (sample SAMN16272018, study PRJNA661076) | feces metagenome | isolation source: fecal sample from diarrhoea affected cattle A | host: Bos taurus | place: South Africa: Lokaleng Village, Mahikeng | collected 2019-09
TCCGGCACGGCAGCACGCAGGAACCGCCACTGATCGGGGCTCAGGTCCTGAGCTTCGTCGACAACAATGTGGCGGTAGGGCTTGTAGTCGCGTTGTTCGAGAATCTTCGTCGCTTCTCGACGCACGGTTTCGTGCGTGTGCAGCGCACGTGTCTTCAGTGCTTCTTCGAATTCCCAGACTGCTTGCCACACCTGTGCTTTCTGAGTGGCACCGAGTCGCCGCCCTCTACCTGTTCGCTTGGCGGCTAGGTACTCAGTTGCAGAACTGACACGTTGCGCGAGCACCACCTGGCGCCACTCTTCGCCGAGAAACGCTTCGGTGAAATCGATGTCCAGGTCGTCGATGATGCTTCGCCAGAGCTTCTTCTCGTCCGCGGAACTGACCATGTGGGGGCTACCGTGCACATCGCGGAAAACACGATGAGCGAGACGGTCGACGTGCTGGACGTCGATGCGGGACGTGACGTCGGAACCCTCAGCGAGCAGTTCGATGCCTTCTCCGAGTGAATCGGACAAGGTCGAGGTGAAGGTTGTCACGAGGACTTGTCCTTCGCCCCGTTCAGCCAATCGGCGTGCACGATGCAGCGCGACGACGGTCTTACCGGTTCCCGGCCCGCCCGTTACACGCGCCGGTCCCCGATAGGTTGCATCCACCGCGGCCCGTTGCGCGGGGTGGAGATAGATCCGCCATAAAGCGAAGGGGTGGGCGAAGACCGCCATCATCTCCGCAGGACCGTCGACGAGAAGCACGCGGTCGGAGCTGCGTTTGATTGCGGCGTCGAGGTCGTCGGTGTCCACGGGTCCGTCGAGGATTTCGGCTCCGAGATCTGACCACACCTCGTCGGGAGTCATGCCGGCAGCGAGGCCGTAGAGGACCTGCCACTGGATAGTGGGGAAGTAGGGTTGGGCTGCGTCGAGCTGGGAGTCCTCAGCCAGCAGCCGCGCGAAGCGTATTGCCTTCTCGTCCAGTCCGAGCCGGGCAAGTTCGTTGTCCTTGACGTGCTCGAACAAATAGCTGGCAGAGACATTCTCGGATTCGTGATCGAGATGAGCCAGCTGCTCGTCAAGTGCGGCGTCATCGCGGACTTCGATGCCGCCGGTCGCTTGGTTGACGGAGACGTCGCGACGCTCCGCCCACACATACGCATCGTCGTGGGGTAGAACTTTCAGGAGAGTGTAGGTGTCCCCGTTCTTGGGGGCCAGCACGATGCCACGCCAGAACTGCGTGATGCGGATCGACCGGAAAAGGGGATTGCGTGCGTTCTTGATCTTCTCGAGATGGAGACCCGAGTGTGTGGCGGAGTCGAACTTCTCGAACACCTCTGTGACTCGAGCTTGGACTGTCGACTCGAGCTTCGTGAAGTCGAGGAGGAAGCCCTTGTCGATCGCAAGTGTTGCCAATATGCCAGCCCTCGTTCCCCGCTCCGCTGATTACCTGTTCATCGTGTTGTCGTTCCGACGAACCGAGACATTACGGATATGGGACGACAGGATCGCACTACACCCTGAACACGAATGACGGGTCGGGCTGTCGGGGTGGGTGCGAAGCGACCGGTAGCCCGGGGAGACTAGGAATCGCGTGGTCTTGTCTCGGCACCGGGCCGACCGTCATAGCCCCTCAACCTTTGGCGCGTCCGGCTATGGGTACCGCCCACCGACGCCCGGATTTGCCAGTACGGGGAGCGCCCGAGCACGCGTACGCGCATCGCTTCGGATCACACTCATTCGCGCCGCAAAACGGCAGTTAGCGTTACCGGAAATATTGAGCGGCAACACCAACTTCCCGAACAGCCGTGACTCGAGCTCCCAGGGCGCATCGTCCGCAATCCAGGACACACGAGCATGCTCGTGCATCCACCGAGACAGTTCCCGCTCGCCTTCGCCGAAGTGCATCCGAGTGCCGGAACCGAATCGTCGGAGTTCGAACCCGAGCGTAGGCGCCAAGAGGCACCCGAGGCTCAGACGTAGCGTCGAACCTTCCGCGTTGCCGGCATAGTGCGTCGTGATCCTGGAGCGAAGTGTTTGGCTGCTGACGAGAGTTCCGGTCTTCGGCGGAGCTTTAGGGCTGATGCCCACATACAGAAGTGTCAGGCCGTCACGCTGGATACAGCCGGAAGCCTCCACTTCGCCTGGTAGCTCATCGAACCACCATGCATATACCCCGCCCTCCTTCGGAACCGGAGTGCCGCGCCCGACCGCTACGTCGCGGCGCACCGGTTCGTTTGACAAGATCCCTTGGACATCGACGTCCACTTCATAGATATCAGAAGCGCGTTGGTCAAGCTGTTGCGTCACGGCGATGAACATAACAACGGCTTACGAAAGGATCGAGCACCTACGCCTCGACCTCGTCACACGCGGTGATGCTATGGGCCGGGCTGAGACCTCGACCTCGCGCTAGTGAGCGCGCACGGGACACGTCGAAAGGTGCTTGTGACCAGAGTATTAGCGATCAGCACCGCGATTATCGCCTCAGAGCGATCGTGCTTCACTGCAGATCTCGCAGCGACCGCCCGTCGGTCAGCCTCCAATCTCGCCATCCGTTCCGGCTGCGACCACACTTCTCGATCAGGGGAGTCGACGGGTCGTCGTACTCTTTGTCCTCGAAACGGATTCGTCCGTCACCGGTCACCGTCGCGGTGTGAACGAGACCTGCCGGGGCGTCGCGATAGCAAAGGGTTTCGCCGGCACGCAGTCGGCCGTCCTTCACGTGCTCGTACAAGGACCCAACTGCGGTGGAAGCCTCTCCGGCCGTCGCCCATTGCTCGATCCGGACTTTGTTTTCGGCCTCGGGACGATATCCCCCGACCAGCTGGCCGACGCCTCGTCCCACGAATCCCAATCCCGCTCCTGCGCCGGCGAGTCCGGCGCCGAGTGCTCGGCCGGCTCCCGCTGCGGCCGACCCTCCTACCGACAGGGCTCGGCTACCCACTTCTGCGAAGGCGTCAGCGATAGAAGGTTTCTCGACTGCCACCCACTCGGTGATCTGTCGACCGCGCGCCTCGGCGAACCCTTCGAGATCGTCCCGGAGCTTGACGATGTCGTGGGACAGATTGTGGGTAGCGCCCCACCGGAAGCCGTCGAGCCGGTTCATACGTGTGAATTCGGACAGATGCTCGCGCGCGTGGTGTAACAACGCGCCGTCCTGGTCGGCGTTGTCCTCGAGGAGTCGGCGGGCGTCATCGAGCACCATCTGAAGATGATTGGCCTCGGTTGCCTGAACCCGTGCTATCCGGAGTCGCTGCCACAGGTATAGCGATTGCTCGCTGACAACCAGAAGATGAAGAGTCTCGCCGAGACGGTTGTCGTCGAGAGCCTTTCTCAGATAGTCGGCGCGCTCATGTACAGGCTTCGTCGAGTCGAAACCGCCGAGAGTACGTTTCGCGTGTTCGCGTAGGCGCTCGATGGTGACGACGAGCTTCGGCCCGAGGCCTGCGACGGATTCCCAGTCGGTGTTCGTGAGGATCTGGTGTTCATCGAGTTGCGTAGTGAGGCGACTCAACACGACGTAGTGGCCGCGGACATCGCCGGCACGGGAAGCCTCGGCGAGCATAAGGACTCGTTCGACCTTGCTCTCGACACGGGCAACTGATTTTTCCACGGACGCGATGGCACTGGCGAGTGCAACTTGGACCGCCAACAATTGGACAGACGCCATTCGTCCAGGCGCCATGGACACCTTCTGCCACTGCATCTGATGCGAGAATTTTCCTGCGCTGTCGACCAACGTTCCGCGGAAGAAGCCGTTGCCGACGGGGAGTGCGCGCGCCGTCTTCAATGCCTCGACGGTTTTGGAGGAGAGCCGTACGAACTCACCGGCGTGTGACGACATCGCCACACCCGCCGCCGCAATCGCACCAGCGTGCGCTGCGACCACGGGAGAGACGTCGGCGGTCTCAATCGCATCCGACACAAGCCCGCGAAGTTCGGTCACATACCTGGCAACGGCGCTCGGATCACCACACACGAGCAAACCTTCGGGCTCTACACACAGTGCGACGTCGGTGCCGGGCTCGTCGCTTGCCGGCACAACGGCCGCACCCATCGTCCGTGCCAACTCGTTCATCCGCTTGCTCTCCTCCGATTCGGCCCGACGGACCGAGAACATACCCTGAAAGTCCGACATTGGGACGAGGCGGATGGACGTACGGGTCGGGGGCATGACTCGACACCGGATCCGCAGCGGCGAGTCTTTTAGCGGTCGCCGAAACGTTCTGCCCAGAACGGCAGGTTGCGGACGTAGTCGACGTCTTGCTTGCTGTCGTCGAAAACGAAGCCGATCAGGTCGTCCGCCAAACTATGGACGCCTCGCGCGAGAGCCCAGACGGTGTCTTGACTTGTGTAGAGGTAGTACTCGCGAGGAATCGGGAGTAGGGGCTCCCAGGACACCCGCACCGAGCAACCGTCACCCGGATTCTCGGTGATCGTTCCGCGGAGGTAAAAATCCATCACGGACACGCGGTGACCTCGGCGATCGAACGGAAGGTGGTCGGCGGTTGTATTCCGGCGTGTGCGAACGGCGATGGGTTCACCGGGGAGCATGTCTGCGACTTTCGCTTCGTACCGCGGGTCGGGATCCGTACGCCATTCGCCTTTCGCGATGAAGTCATCGACCTGGTTTCTCCCTGATGCGCGTGGCCCGCACCCGACGATCCAGTACAGGTCCACGTCGCCGAGTTCCTCGACGTCGATGTTCGTCTCGGGCTCTATGCCGATGCTCACGGACTCGACGTACGGGACGGAAGAATCCCACTGCGTAGTGGCATCCTCTTGCAAATCGTCTGCCGACCTTCGATATTCGGGATAGACCAACTGCACCAGCTGCGGGCAGTGATACCGCGTGTAGACACAGAAGTGCTTACGCATGAGGTCGAGGACGAGCTGTGCAGCTGCGGCCGTGACGTCGGGATCGGCTAGCAGTCCTTCGATTGCGTTCAGATCTCTCGGCTTGAGGCAGAGCAGGTCGCCGCCGGCATCAACGTACTCGCGCACTTCGATGCGAAGCCCGGGATGCCTGCGTCGTAGGGAATGCAGCGACCCCACTCGCGACAACAGCGTGCTTTCGCGCACGTTCAAGATCCCCTGGACGGCGCCGGGGGAGTCCTTGACGCCGTGGACGACGAGCACTTCCATCATTCCGACGCTGATGCAGAACCGGCGAGGAAACTTGCTGCCCCCAAACGTTCCGGTGCTCACCGACCAGTACTGGAATTCCGTGGCCCGCGGCGACGGCACACACGCTTCGAGGAAAGTGCGCAGCAGCGCGGTCAGCGCAGGCGCTTCGGGGAGGTCGCTGAAGCGGCGAGCAGCCGTGGAATACCGCACCTCCTGCTCGGAAAGATTCTTGAGGGGAGTGGTGTCGCGAGCATTGACTCCGCGCGGGTCGCGGATCCACTCCTTCTGCATTTCGTCGCCGAACAGCTCGTCGAGTGCGTCGCGACCGGTCGTAACATCGGAATGTACGACATTGCGCAACGGAATCTTCTGTGTCCTCAGTTCACGAATAAGCGTGCGCTCAAGGACGCGAAGCTGCTGCTTCGATGCGGCTTTCGGCAGGAGGCGAACACTCGCAATCTCGTTACCCCACTTCGCCGCATGCCCTCCCATTCGCGAGCGGAGGTCGACTGATTCTCCGAGGTAGTACGTGTCGTCGCTGAAGCCGAGCAGGTACCAACCGCTCCGTTTCGGTCCGTCGGCCGGCAGCGCGGACCGTCGCACATCCGCAAAGCTCACAGGAGCGCGGAACTTCCAGCGGTCTGCCCATTCATCGACACCACGAATCGTCACGGGCGAATAGTAAGACTCCGCACAACGGGAGTTTCACGCGACCTGGTCGTATCGGATAAATGTAACGAAGTGCGGAGCAGCGTCGATAAAGGGCTCTGTGGTCGAATGCCAGAGGTCCCGGCCATGTGATGGAATGCGAGCCCGAATGACGCCGCTGCTCGCGGATCATAGGTCCCGATAGTCACCACTCGTGTGTGTGGGACGGGTCGTGTTTTTCGTAGCTCCCGACTCCCCGCCACAGTACTGATCCGGTGGGCAGCGCAGCGTATGCTCCGCGCGCAGCCGACTCGGTGCGCTTGTACAACAACGGTATCCGCGATACCGAAGCGATGGCGGGCAAAGACTCCCGACTCAGCGCGCGCGACATGTGTTCGAGTACGGGCATACTGGCGGATTTTCCGAGATTGCATCGCGGATCGGTGGCGACCAGATTGGCGACGCCATCGATCGGGAGAAGCGACCACGGCAGGACGTGGTCGACGTGGACCTCGGCCATTATGCGGCCGTCGCAGTAGAAACACCGACTGTTCTGCAGTTCTCGGAGCGGCTCCGCGAGTGCGCGCAGAGCAGTGCGGTCTGAGCCGAACAGGAATCCGTCTAAATCTTCCGCATCGAGTTCCGCCCGGTTGAAACCGATCACATCTTGGGCCCAGCGCGACCGCAAGAAGGTTCGGAGCAAAGTCGATGTCCGCCGCAGTCCCTCGGGCACGCCTGGCCGTAGAGTGATGACGCCGATTCGATCGATCTCGACAACCGTCATCTTCTTGTGGAACTCGCTGGCATCGAACAGGAAGTCGTCGCGAAGACGACTGCGTGGCACCGTTTGAAGGTGGGTAAGCGGTTGTTGGGCAATAGTTGTCCGGAGCGCCCGAACCAGTGAGTGGTAAGCAGGGTGATCGACTTCGCGTGCCGCCTCCGCTGTGCGAAAACCGTCGCGCAGCAGTACCTGTTTCGCGTCGGCGATCTTGTCTGGAATCGATCGTCCTTGGCGTGACTGTGCGAGCCGACCGTGTTGGTGGAACACCCGAACCTGCGTCCAGTAGTACGCGACGAACCGATGAGAGATCTCGTCGATAGGTACCGTGAGGGCTCCGTCGGGGGCCGGCGAGTGCTCGACGCAGATGTCGATCAGCGCCATCAAGGTCGCGAGCTTGTACGTCGACTCTCGACGTCCGGTTTCCACCAGTTGAACCACCCGGGCTGCGAGGTCCACCGCGTCGAGGGGGCCACCGATAGCCTGCTGAAGATCGCTCATTCGCGATTCCATCACGCGCAATAGTCGCAGTGCCCGCTACGGGGAAGGGCAGTGTGATGTTCCGGGCACAGTTCGATCTTCTCGGGACGAGCTGCCGCGGCCTTACGCGCTGCCGCTTCGCGTGACGCGGTGACCTGTGGCGGGAGCGTAGGAGTGCCTCCGTTCGAAGGCAGATCGGTGCTGAAAGCGCGGTAGCACCTGAGGCGGGCTTCGGCAGCGTGATGATCGAGGTCGTCCGGAATGGGCTCACCTGCTGTCTCGAGGACGAACCGGTACCCGTCGCCGACCGTCTGACTCTGGGTGACACACAGAGAAGTGAGCGGCGGTTCGCCCCCACGAGCACATTCTTCGACGACAACTGCTAGTACCTTGCCGATCCAATTGCGCATCTGCGACTTCGTCCGAATGCCCGAGACTTCCTGGACCTTTTCCGCCAGATCCTTGTAGGTGACGAAGTCGTTGTAGCGGGTAGCGGTCTCCAGCAGGACGTCGTGCGCGACCCTTCCCCACTCAGCGATCGCATCGCGGAAGGACACAGCAGATCCGTCGGATACACGCCAGGTGCCCGGTGTCGTTGCGGGAGCGGGCTCGACATGGTCGATCTCGTCGGCAGTGCTCACGGGTTCGTCGGTCGAAGGATCTGTGCTCGAGACGGCCCGCGGCGTGTAGGTGCTCGTGGCGAAGCCGAGCGTGCGGAGCTGAGCCAACGCATGGTGGGTATTGAAGGCGGAGCGCGGCTGCCCTGTGATCAAGTGGTACGCCTGTTTCGGAGGATAGAGAACACCGTCGATGTCTGCCCAGTGTTCCTGGAGAGGTTCGGGGGCAGCCTTCCGGATCAATGCGGCGGTGGTTTCGATGTCCGAATCGGGCGTATCACTCATGTGCCCCATTAGAGCGCGTAGTGCCGACAGTCTTCGCTTCGACCCCGCCAGGGTGCGTGAATTCTCGGGACTCACAGCGGCAGATGCACTCTCGCACGATCCGAAAAGGTGTCAGATATGGAGTACTGTCCGCTGGTCGACTGTTCTGTCGGCGGTCGAATCAATACGGGCATAGGGGCCTTGAACGCCGACAACCGCGTGCTGGAATCGATCATTCATTGCGAGATCCTGGCTCGATGCAAGGCCGGTGAGGACTTGACGTGTTCGAAGGTCGTTTCCGTGCAGGATGTGCCTCTGTCCGAGCACCAGGTGCCCGAACCGTGGACAGGGCATCTCGATAGAGCTCGTCTGGTTTTCATCAGTAGCAATCCCTCGATCGACCCGCGAGAGGCGTATCCGAGTTGGGAGACGATATCGCCGGATCCGTTCGATACTTCACCGACCGGTTCGACGGAGGGCACGGGCAGATCCGTGACGGCATCTACAGTCCGTTGCCGGAGGGCGGATGGTCCGGCGCGGTCCGTTTTTGGGCAGCGGTAAGGCAACGGGCGTTTGAGCTGATTCCCGGGGCTACTCCCGGGGTCGACTATGCGCTCACGGAGGTCGTGCACTGCAAGAGCACGAATGAGATCGGTGTGGAGGAGGCACGTCATACGTGTGCGACGAAGCACCTTCCCAACGTGTTGGCGGCTGCGACGGAAGCGCGAGTCGTTGCGGTGATCGGTGTGCACGCCGCCCGTGAGGTCTCGCGTCTGTTCGACCTGGGCCTCGACGGGAACAGCAGGTACGCGGAGCTCGATCTGGATGGCAGCCGCCGCGTATTCGTCTACCTGGATCATCCGTCGAGCTGGGGAAAGAAGAAGCGTTTCGCTATGGCTCTGACGCATGACGAGCTCGACCGAGTGCGCATGGCGCTCGCAGACAGCACTCTCGAGTAGGATCGCGGTCACGCCGGCGACGGACTCCGACCCGTGCGTACCACCAACAGCCCCGCCGCCACCATCACCTGGCCCACCATCAAGGCTGCCGGCAGCGCGATGAGTTCCCACCCGGTCGAGGCGAACCCGAAAGCCCACACCAGGATGGCCGCGGCCAGAGCCACTGTGGTCACCTGTCCGAGCGCCATGAGGACTGTCGCCCTCCCTCGAGTGCGTCGCCGGAGAACGCAGGCGGTCCCGACGATGGCTCCGGCGAGAGAACAGGGCAATCCGACCAATGTCGGCAGCACCACCAGCAGTTCGAGACCACGGCCGCCGACTTCGACCACTCCCGACGCGACCAGCTGAGGCACCACGTAGATCAGGACCGCAACCGTGCACAACACCGAGGTGATCGAGACGGTCAGGAGCATCTTCATGCAGGGAAGGTAACGGACGAGGGGATCCGTTCGAGGATGCCCCGGACGGACCGCAGAGTTTCGGTCGAAAGCCGCCGCAACCGAGGGGCGAATGGCACAGAATGGAGCGGTAACCAATAGCAGGCAAGTGGGAAAGGTGCTTGCAGGATCCATCGTCCACCCCGCTTCTCGACGCTTGAAAGATGCTGGGGGACTAGCAGTTTCAGGATGTGCGATGATCGAGGCACTCGTGGGGATCCACGCGACGGATGGTGAGCCCGACCAGGCTCGTTCCGGACTGCCGATACGAACCGACGATGATCCAGGTGGCGCCGGCGTCTCCCTGGAGAGGCTGCTCGCGATCGCGAAGCTGACCCCTGCGCAGGCGTCCGTGCTCGTCACCGATGTGGTCGATCAGGTCGAGTCGGCACACGAGCCGGGGCGTTCTCCGAAGAGTCTTCGAGCAAACGCCGTGACGGTGTCCGACAGCGGGCACCTCACGATCGAGCGCGGCGGGAACGCGGGATCCCGGGACGAGGTCCGTGATGCGGTCGCGGTCCTGCTTCGAGAGATCGCGGCGAACTGTCGCAGCGCGGCATTTGCGGACCGGCTGGACGAATCGATCGCCGAGGCGTCGGACCCGGTCGTCCTCGCGCAGTTCGTGCGCAGCTCTGTCGCAACAGAATTCGGTCCGGACGAGGTGGAGGCGACGCGGCGTCAGCTCGCCGCGCTCGTCTCGGCGGTGCTGGGACGCGCCCGTCCGGAAGGTCGAGCGCACGAACGGCCGGACGCGCCGGATCAGCCGCCCCCGGCTGCCGGATCCTCTCTTGCCTCGACCGGCTGGCAGCCACCCACAGGGAAGATCTGGCATCGCAGGAGAAGGCGACCGTCGTGGCGCCGAGGTCTGCTCGCTCTGCTCGCCCTCCTCGTACTCGCCGGGATGGTGTGGGTGGCTCCGAAAGCATGGTCGGAGCTGCGGCAGGGATGGAACACCCTCCTCGACCCGGGGGAGTCGTCGATGGACGATCAGATCAGTCCGGTTTCGCCGCCGCCCCCGGCGCCCGACGCCGCATCCCCTCCGGCCGAGCCGGGGTCCACCGAGCCGGGCCCCGTCCCCGTCGATCTTCCGGGTGAAGCCGGACCGATCACCCGGATGGTCGCGAGCTTTGCCAACGGTGCCTGTGAGCCGGGGCGATCGTGCAACCTGCGGGTGGATGTCGGGGTCGATCCCGCAGCGAATGTCGGTGCGGTGACCTGGAATCTGACCGTCTACGACAGATGTACGGGTGCTGTCGGTCCCGGTGGTGCGGTCACGGTGCCGGTACCGCCCGGCGCGCAGGAGGCCTACGGCGTCGGTCGCGTCGATCTGCCACCGGGTTCTGCCCTGGCGGTCGCCGCGGTCAGCACGGCTCCCGCTGCCGCCGCGTCGGAGCCGCTGTACGTGCCCGCCGAGAACGTCACCTGCCCGCCGGGAGGCTCTGGTGCAGGCGGATAGGCGCCGATCCGATCCCTGGCTCGTCGCTGCGGCAGTCGTCCTGGTCGCTCTCGGCGTGCTCAACATGTGGACGACGGGAATGACGGCACCGGCAGTGCGTCACGCGGTTCTCGCCGGCGTGGGCCTCGGCGCCATGTGGGCGACCTCGCGAATGCGGGTCGCCACCCTGAGCCGTTTCGGCTGGATCCTCTACATTGCCTCGGTTGTTCTGCTCGTGGCGGTGCCGCTGATCGGGATCGCGACGATGGGCGCGCAGCGCTGGCTGAATCTCGGCGTGTTCACCCTGCAACCCTCCGAGATCGCCAAGCTCGCCCTGGTTCTGGTGCCCGCATCGATACTGGCTCGTGACTACACGGTCCGCAGGTTCCTGGCGGTCCTGGCGGTTGCGTGTGTGCCGATCGCGCTGGTCGCACTGCAACCCGACCTGTCGACGGCCGTGGTTCTCGTTTTCACCGTGGTGCTCATGCTGATCCTGGCCCGGGTGCCGATGCGGTCACTGCTCCCGCTGTTCGCGCTCGGCGTCGCCTCGCTACCGCTGGCGTTGCTGTTCCTCCGCCCGTACCAACTCGATCGGATCAACGTCTTCCTCTCGCGCGACGCGGATCCGCAGGGTTCGGGCTGGGCTGCCTGGCAGGCGGACATCGCGATCGGCAGCGCGGGATGGTGGGGCCTCGGCCGGGAACCGGACTACGGCCTCCGGGCCACCTACCTGCCCGAATCCGAGCACGACCTGGCCTTCGCGAGCTTGGTGTACGGATGGGGTCTGGTCGCCGGGCTGGCTGTCGTGCTGGCCGTCGTGGTCATCGTGTGGCGCGCCGTCCTCGCTGCCCGACACGCACGGACGAGGGAAGCGGCACTCGTCGCGGCAGGTGTCGCCGGACTGTTCGGAATTCACACGGTGGTCTCGGTCGCCCAGAGTCTGTCGCTGCTGCCGCACACCGGCATGCCCATCCCCTTGTTCAGTTACGGGGGCACCGCCTCGATCGTCGGATTCGTCTCTCTCGGCCTGGTGCTCGCGGTGCGGCGCGACGGCGTGACGCGTTCGCTGTGGGCCACCGAATCCAGGAAGCGACGGCTCCCTCGGGGAGTGTCGACGAGCGCGGTGGCGGTGACCGCGTCGCTCGTCGCGATGTCGATGTTCGCCTGGCAACTCCAGACCGCTCACGGCGGCGATCTGCGGGCCACCAGCGACACGCAGATGCTGCGCTGTCTCCGCCTGCCTGCCGAACGAGGTGACATTCTCGACCGAAACGGTGTTCCGGTCGCGGTCAATGTCGCCGAATACTCCGTTGCGGTGGTTCCGCGGATGTTCGCCGACGGTGACCCCGGGATACGCGACGAACTCGCCGCACTCCTCGCCATCACGCCTGACGAACTCGCGGACGACCTGACGAGCGCGGAAGAGGAGATGCAGCTCGTGCTCGGACGCGTCGGGGCCGAGCAGGCCCGGCGAATCGTGGATGCCCAGCTGCCCTGGGTGCTCGTGTACCCGACCGGACGCAGGCAGTATCCCCAGGGGGAGTCGCTGGCGTCCGTCCTCGGGTACGTCGGGACCGCGGACGAGCAGGGCATGCAGTACTGGCCGAACCTCCCGCTCGGAGCGCGGGTGGGCAAGGCGGGACTCGAGATGCAGTACGACGCGTTGCTCCGCGGCGTCGACGGCCGGCAGTGCATGTACGTCGATCCGTCCGGGCGTCCGGTCGGCACAGGGGAGAGGGTGGACCCGGTGCGGGGTCACGACCTGCGGTTGCACCTCGACCTCGGCTTGCAACAGGCCGCGACCGATGCGCTCGCACAGGCGATGCGCACCAGCGGAGGCGACCTCGGTGCCGCAGTCGTGATGGATGCCCGCACCGGTGGGGTGCTGGCACTGGCAAGTGTTCCCGGCTACGACAACAACGTCTTCGAACCACCGGTCGACCCGGTCGCTCTCGCGGCGCAAACCGAGGGCACGGGGCCGGGGCGGATGCTCAACCACGCCGCGCAGACCGCCGTGCCTCCGGGCTCGACATTCAAGATCGTTACCGCCGCGGCGAATGCGGCGTCGCACGTGTTGTCGCCGGACACCGTGCTCGCGGGCGGCGCCTCCTATGCCTACGGAGGGCACACTTTTGCGAACTGGCAGCCCATGGGCGGGAACAGTCTGCTGGGGGCCATCCAGTGGTCGGACAACGTCTACTTCTATCAGCTCGCCGACCTCCTCGGTCCCGAGCGCATAGCGACGACCGCGGGTGAACTGGGTGCCGGCTCGCCGACGGGCATCGATCTGCCCAACGAGTCCGCGGGTTTCCTCGGGACACCGGAGAACGTCAGCGACATCGGTGGGGCCTGGTATCCGGGGTCGACCCTGTTGATGGGAATCGGTCAGGGCACCGTGAGCTCGACCCCGTTGCAGGTGGCGCGTTGGACGTCGGGCATCGCCTCCGGCGCGATGGTGACGCCCCAACTCGCGGCGTCCTACGGGCCGGCGGAGGGTGTGCCCGTTCCGACAGAGGCCCCGCATCGACTGTCGTTCGCGGACGAACTCGGACCTGTGCGAGCGGGGATGCGGGCATCGGCCGCCGCCGGTACCGCCGGTCAGCTCGCGAGCCTGCCGGTGCCGGCCGGGGCGAAGACCGGTACCGCCGAGGATCCCTCGGCCCCCGGAAAGGGCCTCAATGCCTGGTTTTCCGCGGTGGTGCCCTTCGATGCACCCGAGGTCGTGGTGACTGCACTCGTGCGGGGCGGCGGATTCGGTTCGGCGACATCAGGTCCGGTCGTCAAGACTCTGCTCGAGCGCTATCTCGCCCAGACCCGCTGACCAACCAGACCCGCTGAACATCAGGCGCTGTAGGCGGCGACCACCTCGGGGTGGTCCATGCAGGCGGTCGCGCCTTCCGCAACGCAGGTGAGAGGACGCTCCGCGGCCTTCACGGGAAGGCCGAAGGCTTCTTCGAGCAGTTGCGGCAGACCGCGAAGCATCGATCCACCACCGATCGCCAGCATGCCTTCGGCCATCACGTCACCGATGGCCCGCGCCGGAAGGTCGTCGAGGCACGCGGACAGCGTCTGCACGATGCTCGTCATCGTGGGCCGCACCGCATCCATGATCTCCTCGGTTTCGAGAGTGACCAGCCGGACCCGGCCGGTCGCGGCGTCGCGGCCCTCCACCACGAGCGGCTGTTCCTCGGCGACCTCGGGCGCTCCCACCTTGGCCCGCTCCGCTGTGAATTCGCCGACGACGAGTTCGTGTTCCGCGCGCAGGTAGCGGAGTATCGCCCTGTTCAAGTCGTTTCCCGCAATTCGGCAACTGCGGTGCGACAGGACACCGCCGTAACAGAGTGCAGTGACTTCCGAAGTGCCGCCGCCGATATCGACGACGAGATGGGTCGACGGCTCGAGCGGGTTGAGACCGCAACCGAGCGCGCCGGCCACCGGTTCCGGCACCAGACCGACCTTCCGAAGACCCGCCTCGTGTGCGACTTCGAACATCGCGCGACGCTCGAGCGGGGTCGCGCCGGCGGGAACCGCGACGACACCCGTCGGCCGTGTACCGAACCGGCGGCGGGGGGCGGCCCGCTCGAGAACGGCACTGACGAACGTCCGAGCCGTCCCGAGATCCACGATGACACCGTCACGTATCGGGTGAATCGCCGTGATTCCGGAGGGAATGCGGTCGACGAGGTCACTCGCGTCATGGCCGATCGTGAGCGCTTTGTGGGGTTCCCTCGTCCGAACCATCAACAGCGACGGTTCGTTCAGGACTATGCCGTCTTCGGGAGTGCCGACGACAGTGTTGGCTGTTCCGAGATCGATACCGAATCCACGCACGTCGGCCTCCGAGCGGATCACCCGCGAGAGTGTTCAGATGGTGTTCAACGGCATCCGAAGATGTCGAATAGACCAAGGTTACCGCTGTCGAATTCGCCTCGGCGCGTTGTTCGCCGGAATGGGTGACATGGACTCTCGTAGAGCGTCCCGCTCGTCGTGGATGACCGGATACGGGGATGCGCACCCCTGCCTTCGGGGGGGTCGGCTACTTCTCGTCGGGAGCGACGGGCGGGGGAGTGGGAATCACCGCGGTGGTCAGATCGACGCGCATTCGGTCGCCGCCTGCATCCGTTCGGTAGGGGGCAAGGATCTCGCCGAGTCGCGCCTGGATTTCCGCAAGATCGTCGGTGGTGACGTAGAGCGGAGTGGTTCCGAAACCCAGATAGTGCCGGAGCTGTCGATCGTCGTTCTCGACGAACGAGTCGAAACTCTTGCCGAGTGATCCGAGGAAGGCGAGAAAGGCATTCCGTAGTTCGGCTTCGTCCATGGCCGCGAGCTCGTCGTGTCCGACATGGGCCATACGCTCGCCGAGCGCGAGGGTGCGTTCGATGGTGCCGCGTACGCGGCGTTCGTCGACGACGGTAACGATCTCGGCGTCGATCAGGGCCGCGATGTGCCGATAGAGCGTGGCCTGGGTGACGTCGGGGAGCTCGGCCCGGAGTTGTGCGGTGGTCAGCCGGCGCCCGCCGAGTTGCTGCACGATCCGCAGGCGAACGGGATGCAGCACCACCTCGGCAATCGGTGAGGTCTTTCCCATCGGCACCCTTCCCGCATTATTATCAGTCTGATAATGTTCTCAGTACTACATCGAGCTTACCGTCGACGGGAGACCTGACGTTATGGCGACATCGACCATTCGAGACAACGCCCTTCATCTCTCGTTCTCCTGGTGGGAGGCGATCATGGTCCACCGGAGCACGATGGAGGTGCCGTTGTCGGAGATCTCGAGCGTCGAGGTTCTGCCGGGCTGGACGTCCGAAATACTCGGCATCAGATCGGGATTGGTGATCTCCGGATATCTCAAAGTGGGCACCTTCCGGCATCCGCGCGGCACACGGCGCCTGGTCGCGATGAAGCGCGGATATCCGGTGCTGCGCATCGGGGTGCGCCGGGCCGGCACCGAGTTCGACGAGCTTCTACTGAGTTCTCCGAATGCGTACGCACTCGCGAACGCCGTGGACCCGGCCGGGGCTCACTGACCACCGACGCTGTCCGGCTCAGCCGGCGAGTTCGGCGAGTCATACCGGCGCTGCCCTGCATCCAGACCGTCGAGTCCGGGGGATTTTCTAGGGGCCGATTTCCGGGTCTTCCCCGATGTTCGAGGTGGCGTTCAGGCGGTTGACTGGGCGAAGGGATTCGGGTGCTGCATCCGAATGCTTGCCATCTCGAGACGGTGATCGGAATGTTGCCATGAATCTGACTGCGCAATCCCGGGGCGCGGACCGGGTGTTGCCGCTCCGGCGCTGGATATGCGTCGCCACCGTCGTGTCGTGCCTGCCCTACCTGCTCCTGAAGATTGCCTGGATCTTCGGCTGGACGATCGGTGTCGACGACGCCGAGTTCGCCGACACCATGCGGGTCGCCAACATCGCGACGGCGGGTATGGAACTGACCGCGATCCTGATCGCGGTCGGGTTGGTTGCGCCGTGGGGAAAGAGAATCCCCGCCGTCCTCCTTGCTTTCCCGATGTGGGTCGCGACCGGACTGCTCGTCCCCGTCGCGGTGGGGTCGGTTCTGGGCGGCGCCATTCAGGTCGTCACGGGCGGCGGAAACGCGTACAGCGGCAACGACGCCATGGAGGGGTGGGTGTTCGCTGTCGTGTACGGAGGCTTCGCGACGCAGGCTGTTCTCCTGCTCGCCGGATTCGTTCTCTACGCGCGGGACAGGTGGCACGTGGTGGTCGACGGTGGCGCCGACAACGGCGGAGGACGAACCGGCCGACTACAGAACCACCTCGGTGCCGTATTCGTCGCTGCCGCTGTGATATTCACCGGACAGCAGCTGGTGTGGGCGGTGTGGGGGAGTGCGGTGTTTTCGGACCTGACGACCGCGCAACGAGTATTCCTCGTCGTAGGAGCGTCGGCGGCTGCCGCAGGTGCCGCGGCTGCGACGGGTCTGCTCAGGGGAAAGCGGCTTACGCCGGCTCGTCTCGTGTTGCTCTGGCTGGGCACCGCAGTAACCTTCACCAGCGCATTGAAGGACACGGTGACGTACCTCGCCCTCGACACCGAAGCCTTGGGAGGGTCGGCACGCGACCCCGGTAACGGCGCACTCACCCTGCTCGTACTCCTGGGTTCCTTGGCTGGTGCCATCGGAGTAGCGATGCGACTCGCTGAAGAATCCGCGGGCAGCGAACCCACGAGGAACGCGCCGCTGTCGCTGCCTCTTGCGTAACGGGCACCTGGGCGGCTTAACTTCGTGGACCGTCGTCCGGGGGAAGGCCACTCGATGAAGTTCAGCCGGTATGCAGGGGCACTGATCGCTGCG
>JADGMW010000217.1_pt1 | contig 17045 bp, 19 predicted proteins | sample 8641801 | NCBI WGS metagenome assembly JADGMW01 (sample SAMN16272018, study PRJNA661076) | feces metagenome | isolation source: fecal sample from diarrhoea affected cattle A | host: Bos taurus | place: South Africa: Lokaleng Village, Mahikeng | collected 2019-09
CACAACGAGGGCGACGACCCCTCGATGACGCAGCCGCTGATGTACAACCTCATCGAGGCGAAGCGCTCGGTCCGCAAGATCTACACCGAGACCCTCGTCTCCCGCGGCGACATCACCGTGGACGAGGCCGAGCAGGTGCTGCAGGACTACCAGACGCAGCTCGAGCGCGTCTTCACGGAGACGCGCGAGGGCGGCTACACGGCGCCGGCGGAGAGCGAGCCGATCGCGGGCCTGGAGCGGCCTGAGTCGCAGCGCGAGGACGCCGGCGTGATGGTCGGTTGGAAGACCGCCGTCGACGTGAGCGTGCTCGAGCGGATCGGGCGGGCGCACGTGCGGCCGCCCGAGGGCTTCACCGTCCACCCCAAGCTGGCCCAGCTGCTGGAGAAGCGCGAGCAGATGTCCCGCGAGGGCAACATCGACTGGGGCTTCGGCGAGCTGCTGGCCTTCGGCTCGCTGCTGGTCGAGGGCACCCCGGTGCGCCTGGCCGGCCAGGACTCCCGCCGCGGGACGTTCGTGCAGCGGCACGCCGTCATGCACGACCGCGAGACGGGCGCCGAGTGGACCCCGCTGCTGTACCTCACGGCGGACCAGGCGAAGTTCTGGGTGTACGACTCCTCGCTCAGCGAGTACGCGGCGCTGGGCTTCGAGTACGGGTACTCGGTCGAGCGGCCGGACGCCCTGGTGCTGTGGGAGGCGCAGTTCGGCGACTTCGTCAACGGCGCGCAGACCGTCATCGACGAGTTCATCTCCTCCGCGGAGCAGAAGTGGGGCCAGCGCTCGTCCGTCGTGCTGCTGCTGCCGCACGGCTACGAGGGCCAGGGGCCGGACCACTCCTCGGCACGCATCGAGCGCTTCCTGCAGATGTGCGCCGAGCAGAACCTCACGGTGGCCCAGCCGTCGACGCCCGCGTCGTACTTCCACCTGCTGCGCCGTCAGGCGTACGCACGGCCCCGCCGCCCGCTGGTCGTCTTCACCCCCAAGTCGATGCTGCGGCTCAAGGCCGCGTCGTCGGCGGTCTCGGACTTCACCTCGGGCACGTTCCTGCCGGTGGTGGGCGACGAGCTGGCCGCCGCGCAGGCCGGGCAGGTCGACCGGGTGCTGCTGTGCTCGGGCAAGGTCTACTGGGACCTGCTCGCGCAGCGGGTGAAGTCGGGCGACCAGCGCACCGCGATCGTCCGGCTCGAGCAGCTCTACCCGCTCGACGAGGACGGCCTGCAGGCGGCCCTCGCGCCGTTCGGCGACGCGGAGCTGGTGTGGGTGCAGGACGAGCCGCAGAACCAGGGCCCGTGGACGCACGTGTCGATGCACATGCCGCAGATGGTCGGCCGCCCGATCCGTGTCGTGTCCCGGCCCGAGTCGGCGTCCCCGGCGACCGGCTCGGCGAAGAAGCACCAGGCCGAGCAGGCGCAGCTGCTCGAGGAGGCGTTCGCGCGCTGACCGGCGCGCCACGACGCAGGAACGGCGCCCCGCTCCCCTCACGGGGGGCGGGGCGCCGTTTTGCGATCAGGCGTGGCCAGCCGCGGCGGGCTCGACGACGGCCGCGGGCGACGGCTGGCGGGGCCCGCCCGCGAAGGACCGCCGGTAGCCCGCCGGGCTCGTGCCCAGGAGCCGGGCGAAGTGGTGGCGCAGCACCGCCGCCGACCCGAACCCGCACCGGCGCGAGATCTCCTCGACGCCGGCGTCGGTGCGCTCGAGCATCTCCTGCGCGCGGGCCACACGCTGTCGGGTGACCCACGCGGCGGGCGTCGCCCCGGTCTCCGCCCGGAACCGGCGCGCGAACGTGCGCTCGGACATGAGCGCCTGCGCGGCGAGCACCGGCACGGACAGCTCCTCGTCGAGGCGCTCCTGCATCCAGGCGAGCAGCGGCGCCAGGGTGTCGGCGTCCCCCGGCAGGGGCGTGTCGACGTACTGGGCCTGCCCGCCGTCCCGGTGCGGCGCCACCACCATGCGTCGGGCGATGGCCGAGGCGCTGGCCGCCCCGAGCTCGCGGCGTACCAGGTGCAGGCAGGCGTCGATGCCCGCGGCGGTGCCGGCGCTGGTGATGACCCTGCCGTCCTCGACGTAGAGCACAGCGGGGTCGACGACGGCCGTCGGGTGCCGTCGCGCGAGCGAGTCGGAGAACATCCAGTGCGTGGTGCACCGACGCCCGTCGAGCAGTCCTGCGGCGCCGAGCGCGAACGCCCCGCTGCAGACGCTCAGGACCCAGGCGCCTCGGGCGTGGGCGGCGCGCAGCGTCTCGAGGACCTCCGGCGGCACGGCCGTGCCGAGGTCGTAGGCGACCATGACCACGAGGTCCGCGTGGTCGGCGGCCTCCAAGCCGTGCTCCACCAGGATGCTCATCCCGGTCTTGCCCGGCACGACGCCGGGCCGGGGCGCGCACACGGTGAAGTCGAAGGCCGGCCCGCCGGTGTCCCTGCGGTCGATGCCGAAGACCTCGCACACGACGCCGAGCTCGAAGGGCGCGACTCCGGGGAGCACGATGGCGGTGACGGTGCGGAGCATGACGCCAGTATCAGCGGCCGTTGGCAGAACATCAACGACTGTCGTCATTTCCGCCACTGGTGGCAGGGTTCCGCGCAGCGCAGGATCTCTGCCATGGACATCGTGTGGATCGTCATCGGCCTGGCGGCGCTCGTCGGCCTTCTGGCAGTCCTGGCCCAGCAGGTGCGCCGCGACGGCTACGGCTCACAGCCTCCCCCGCTGTCGCACCCGGCGGGGCGCCTGCGGGACGCCACGCGCGGAACGCCCTACTTCTGACCTGTTCGCGCCTGCCGTGCCGTGCCTCGACTCGATCGTGGTCGCGCCGCGCCCGTCGATCATCACCGCCGGCCGCGCCGCGCCTGAGACACTGGGCGCCAGACGCGCGCGACTCCGGGGCCGACGGTCGCCAGGTGCGCGCGCACGAGACAGGCTGGAGTGATGAGTGTGGGCGAGCAGCCGCTGCGCCTCGCGGTGGTCGGCGACGAGCTGGCCGCCGGTGTCGGCGACCCGAAGGGCCTCGGCTGGGTCGGCCGCGTCACCGCCCGCACGCCCACCCCGACGCCTCCCGCCGTCCTGACCCTCGCCGTGCCCGGGGAGACCAGCACGGGCCTCGGCGCCCGCTGGGAGGAGGAGGCCGACCGGCGGTTCGCCGCCGACGCCGACAACCGCCTGGTCATCGGGCTCGGCAGGGCCGACATCGGCGCCGGGCTGTCGCTCGCCCGCAGCCGGCTCAACCTGGCCAACATCCTCGACATCGCGGACCAGCGGCGCATCCCCGCGTTCGTCGTCGGCCCGCCCCCCGGGCGCCCCGCCGACGCCGACCGGCTCGCCGACCTCTCCGCGGCCTACGCGGACGTCGCCACCCGCCGTCGCGTGCCCTACGTCGACACCTTCACGCCCCTCGCGGCGCACGAGCAGTGGCTGGCCGACATGGCCGCGGGCGACGGCGTGCTGCCCAGCCAGGCCGGGTACGGGTTGATGGCATGGCTCGTGCTGCACACCGGCTGGCACACCTGGCTGGGCCTCCCCGACGACACCGTCTAACCCGGACCGCCGCTCAGCGCAGCGTCGAGCGGACCGCCGCGAGCGCGCCGTCCAGGAGGGTCCGGACCGTCTCGACCGTGAGCGTCCCGACGCCCGCGTGCGCGTCCGCCTGGCGGAGGTCCGCCCGGACCTCGTCGCGGAACCTCTGCACCAGCGCCTCGACCTCGAGCCGCCGGGCATGGGAGTCGTCGCGCGCGGAGGGCGCGTCGGCGTCCGGGACGCTGCCGGCGCGGGCCTGCTGCGCGGCGGCCGCCAGCTCGGCCCGCAGGCCCGTCATCGACCGGCGCACCTCGTCGCGCACCTGCGCCGCGAGATCCCGCACCGTGCTGGACAGGTCCTCCTCGAGCGACGCCAGCTCGCCGCGGCGGCGCTCCAGCTCCGCACGGCCGGCAGAGGTGAGCGAGTAGGTGCCCTTGCGCCCCTCGTCGGACCGGCGCACCAGGCCCTCCTCCTCGAGCCGCGCCAGCCGGGGGTAGATCGTCCCGGGGCTGGGCCGGTAGACGCCGCCGCACCGGTCCGAGAGGGCCCGCATGAGCTCGTACCCGTGCGCGCTGCCCGCCTCGAGCAGCGCCAACAGGTACAGCCGCAGCTGCCCGTGGGCGAACACCGGCGGCATCAGGCGCCCTGGGGCTGGCCACCGCGCAGGACCGTGAGATGACCTGAGACCGTCGAGCAGGAGATGAAGCAGGACCCCTCGCCCGGGAGGTCCACGTTCGTCTGGTGCGGGCCGGAGCCCGAGTGCCGCCGCCCGTCGACGACCACACGCCCCGCGACGCTGCGAGCCTCGACGCGCAGGCCGCGCCCGGGTGGCAGGCGCACCGTGGCGTGGCCAGACACGGTCGTGAGGCTCAGCGTGGCGGACTCCGTGGGGACGTCCAGGGAGACCTCCCCCGCCACGGTGTTGGCGAGCACGCGGGTCAGGTCGCCCGCCGCGGTGAGGTCGCCGTTCACGCTGGTGAAGCGCAGGTCGCCAGCATGGCCCCGCACCACCACGTCGCCGGAGACCGACCTCGCGGACAGCGCCCCGCGGGTGCCGTCGGTCACGACCCCGCCGGAGACCGTCGCCACCGACGCGTCCTGCTCGACCCCCGCGAGCAGGCTCTCCGCGCCCACCGTGCCGAGCCGGACCGCCAGATCTCGCGGGACGGCGATGTGCACGTCGGCCGAGTCGGAGTCGCCGAAGGCGCGGAAGGAGTCGATGAACGAGTCCCACCCGCCGAGCGTGAAGGTGTACCCGACCCTCAGCTCGCCCTCGGCGAGGGAGACCTCGAGCGGCCGCCCCACAACGGCGTGCACCTCGAGCCGCACGCCGCGCTGCGCGGGGTCGGCGTGGGCGACCACGTCCACCCGCCCCCGCACGACCTGCACGCGCAGCGCCGCGACCTCGTCGATCTCGATGACCTGCGGGCCGGTGACGACCCAGGACTCGGTGGCCATGGCTTCCTCCGGAGACGAGATATATCGCGTCTCCAGCACGCTAGGGCGCCTGAGGCCGCCTCACAAGGCCGTGCCGCCTCTCACCCCCGCCATCCCCCTGCCCGGCCCTCAGGAGACGAGCAGGCCCGCCGCGCGCAGCTCCACGGTGAGGTCCTGCGGGTTGCTCGCCGCGGCGCACGCGTCCTCGTACGTGATCACGTCGTCACGGATGAGCTGGAGCAGGTGCTGGTCGAAGGTCTGCATCTTGTAGTAGTCGCCCTCGCGGATGAGGTCCAGCAGCGGCGGGTTGTCCATCGGCTCCAGGATCGCGTCGGCGGTGCGGCCGGTGTTCACCATGACCTCCACCGCCGGGCGGCGGCCGTTCCCGTCCGCGTTGCGCACCAGGCGCTGCGAGATGATCCCGCGCAGCGCCTGCGCCAGCGCCACCCGCACCTGCTTCTGCTCGTGCGGCGGGAAGAAGTCGACGATGCGGTTGATGGTCTCCGGCGCGTCGATCGTGTGCAGCGTGGACAGCACCAGGTGGCCCGTCTCGGCGGCGGACAGCGCCGCCCGCACCGTCTCCGTGTCGCGCATCTCGCCCACCAGGATGACGTCGGGGTCCTGCCGCATGGCCGCGCGCAGGGCCACCGCGAAGTCGTCGGTGTCCTGCCGCACCTCGCGCTGGGAGACGATCGACTTCTTGTCCTGGTGGAGCACCTCGATCGGGTCCTCGATCGTGACGATGTTGACCTCGCGGGTCGTGTTGATGAGGTCCACCATCGACGCCAGCGTGGTCGTCTTGCCTGATCCCGTGGGCCCGGTGACCAGCACCAGCCCACGGGGCTCGAGCGCCAGATCGCCCACGATGTCGGGCAGCCCCAGCTCCGCCACCGTCATCGTCCCCACGGACACCCGGCGGAACACCATGCCGAAGGTGCCACGCGCCTGGTACGCGTTGGCCCGGAACCGGCCGACGCCGGGGACCGAGTAGGCGAAGTCGGCCTCGTGGGTGCGACGGAAGCTGTCGACCAGGTCCTCGGGCAGCACCTCGGAGAGCATCAACTCGGTGTCCTTGGGCCGCAGATCGCGCACCTGCAGGCGCCGCAGGCGCCCGTCGACCCGCACACGCGGTGGCGAGCCGACCTTCACGTGCAGGTCAGAGCCGCCCGTGCTGGCCAGGGCGTGCAGGAACGGGATGACGGACAACGGCTGGTCGCTCACCTCTCAGTCATCGGAGAGGAGGGGTCCCGACTTGAGATCCAGCGGGGCGCGGCGCATCCACACGTGGAGATGTGGGAGCATGGACCCGAATCCGGCGCGCATCACGGGCGCCAGTACGTGAGGAGATCCCATGAGCAAGCGCGGACGCAAGCGTCGGGCCCGCAAGGGCAACGCCGCGAACCACGGCAACCGTCCCAACGCCTGAGGCGTTGGCCGGAAAGCCGGCAGACATGACACAGGCCCGGTGCGATCAGCACCGGGCCTGTCGTCGTCCCCCGCAGGGCGTCACTCCGGTCGCGTCCGCAGGGCCGCCATCTGCTGCTCGACGCGGACCCGCAGGTCCGCCGGGGCCTCCTCCTGGCAGCAGCGCCGCACCAGCCGCTTGACCACGAGCTCGACGTCGAACTCCTCCAAGCAGGGCTTGCACTCCTCGAGGTGCGAGCGGACGCGCTCCTGGTCCGGCTCCTCCAGCTCGGAGTCGAGGTACTCGAACAGGCGGTCGAGAGCCTCGGCGCACCCGTCCCCGCAGCCGTCGGCACGCGCGAGCAGCGCGTCCGCCGCCGTCGGCGTGCTCGGCCGCGACCCCGCCCCGAGCGGGTCCGGCGCAGACGTGTCCCAGGCGCTCATCGTGTCCCCTTCGGTCCGGTGGGCGACGCGCCGACCAGGCCCCGGCCGCGGGCGTAGTCGGCCAGCAGGTCGCGCAGCTGGGCTCGACCACGGTGCAGCCGGGACATCACGGTCCCGATCGGCGTGCCCATGATCTCGGCGATCTCCTTGTAGGCGAACCCCTCGACATCGGCGAGGTACACCGCGATGCGGAAGTCCTCGGGGAGCTGCGCGAGCGCGTCCTTCACGTCCGAGTCGGGCAGCCGGTCCAACGCCTCGGCCTCGGCCGAGCGCAGCCCAGCGGACGTGTGCGAGGCGGCGCGGTGGATCTGCCAGTCCTCGACGTCCTCGGCGGCGGACTGCAAGGGCTCGCGCTGCTTCTTGCGGTACGTGTTGATGAAGGTGTTGGTCAGGATCCGGTACAGCCAGGCCTTGAGGTTCGTGCCGGGCCGGTACTGGTGGAACGCGGCGAACGCCTTCGCGAAGGTCTCCTGGACCAGGTCCTCCGCGTCCGAGGCGTTGCGCGTCATCCGCAGGGCAGCACCGTAGAGCTGGTCGAGGTAGACCAGCGCATCGGCCTCGAACCGCGCGTTGCGGGCCGCGTCGCCCTCGGCGTCAGGCGCCCGGTGGGTGTCTTCGCTCATCACCGTCGAGCCTAGCCCCGCCAGGTGGGCAGGGCGCGCCTCGTCCACGGGCGCCGCCTGCCCCCACGGGGAGCTCGACTCGGGTGGCCTGGTGGCGAGAGCGCAACTCATGCACGGCACAACACGCCGACGTGCGCGGGGATTCCCGAGGGCGTGCGCGGGCTTGCCCCGCTAGCGTGCAGGCATGACCGACTCGACGACTGACTCGACGTTCGTGCAGCTGCTCCGGGAGCAGATCGGCCACGAGTTCGACGCGCACCAGCAGTACGTGGCGATCGCGGTGTGGTTCGACGGCCAGGACCTCCCCCAGCTGGCGCGCCACTACTACCGGCAGGCGCTCGAGGAGCGCAACCACGCGATGATGATCGTGCAGTACCTGCTCGATCGTGACCTGCCCGTCTCCATCCCCGCCGGCAGCGCCGTGCGCAACGACTTCGGCTCGGTGCTCGAGCCCATCACGCTGGCCCTCGCCCAGGAGAAGCAGGTCACCGAGCAGATCGAGGCGATCTTCCGCGCCGCCCGCCAGGAGGGCGACGCCCTCGGCGAGCAGTTCCTGCTGTGGTTCCTCAAGGAGCAGGTCGAGGAGGTGGCCTCTGCCTCGACGCTCCGCACCGTCGCGGAGCGCGCGGGCGACAACCTCTTCGACCTCGAGAACTACGTGGCGCGCGAGCAGATCGGCGACGGCGGCGAGTCCGCAGACGCCCCTGCCGCCGCCGGCGGCGCGATCTAGCCCGCCCCCACCCCACCCGTAGGAGGACCCGATGCTGCTCCGCAAGATCGCCCGCCCGATGCTCGCCACGTGGTTCATCAGCGAAGGGCTCGACGCCGTCCGCCACCCCGCGGCGCACGCCGCCGTCGCCGCGGGAGCGGCAGCCTCCGTGATGGGCCGCGTGCCCCGCGGCGCGCTGGGCGGCGCCCTGGAGCCGCTGCGCGAGCCCGGGCACCGCCAGGTCACCACAGCGGTCCAGGCGCACGGCGCCGCGACCGCGCTCGCCGGCCTCGCGCTCGCCACGGGCAAGGCGCCCCGGACCGCCGCGCTGGTCCTCGCCGCGCTCACCGCGCCGCTCGTGGTGGCGAACCTGCCCGACAGGAAGCGCGGCGCCTCGAGCCGCGAGGAGCGCCAGGAGCGACGGCGGCGGCTCATCCGCTCGGTCGCCTTCACCGGTGGCGCGCTGCTGGCCGGTGTCGACCACGAGGGCCGGCCTGGCTTCGCATGGCGGGTGGGGAAGGCGCGCGAGCACCAGGTCGCCGCCGCCGTCGGCGCCGCGGAGTCCGTCAAGCAGCACGCCGCGAAGGCGACCCACGGCGTCCGCTCGACGGCGGCGGACGCGGCGCGGGCGCTGCCCCGCTGAGGAGACGCTGAGGAGACCCTTAAGGAGACCAGGGGCCGCACGGCGATCGCCCGGCTGGCTGGACGCCGGGACCGGCTCCACGGCGGGCCGGATAGCCTGGGCTCATGACGATCGATCTCGCGCCCGCCGCCGACCTCGTCGACGACGCGTGGGAGGCGCCCACGGCTCGCGGCCCGCTCGACGCCACGGTCGAGGTCCCCGGTTCCAAGTCGCTCACCAACCGGTACCTCGTGCTCGCGGCCCTCGCCGACTCCCCCGGCCGCCTGCGGGGGGCCCTGCGCTCGCGCGACACCCTGCTGATGGCCCAGGCGCTGCGCGACCTCGGCGTCCGTGTCGATGACGACGGGCAGGACTGGGTGGTCGACCCGGCCCGGCTCCGTGGCCCGGCGGAGATCGACTGCGGGCTGGCCGGCACCGTCATGCGGTTCGTGCCGCCGGTGGCCGCGCTCGCCGACGGCCCGGTCCGCTTCGACGGCGACGAGGGCGCCCGGGTGCGGCCCATGGCGCCGGTGCTCGACGCCCTGCGCGCCCTCGGTGTGCGGGTCGACGACCACGCCACGCCCGGCTTCCTCCCGTTCACGGTCGAGGGCGCCGGCTCGGTGCGCGGCGGGGAGGTCGAGGTCGACGCCTCCGGGTCGAGCCAGTTCGTCTCGGGCCTGCTCCTCGCGGGCTGCCGCTTCGAGCGGGGCCTGACGCTGCGGCACACCGGCCCCACCCTGCCGAGCCTGCCGCACATCGAGATGACGGTGGCGCTGCTCCGTGCCGCCGGGGTCGTGGTCGATGACTCGACCCCCGCCGTCTGGCGGGTCGAGCCGGGCGCCATCGCCGGGCGCGACGTGCGCGTCGAGCCCGACCTGTCCAACGCCGCCCCGTTCTTGTGCGCCGCCCTCGTGGTGGGCGGGACAGTGCGGGTGCCCGGCTGGCCTGCCACGACCACCCAGCCCGGCGGGCTGCTGCCCGGCATCCTGGAGCAGATGGGCGCCACGACCAGCCTCGACGGCGACGTCCTGACGGTTCGCGGCGCCGGCGCGGTGCGCGGCGTCGACCTGGACCTGCACGCCGCCGGGGAGATCGCCCCCACCATCGCGGCGCTCGCCGCGCTCGCGGACTCCCCCACCCGACTCCGGGGCATCGCCCACCTGCGCGGCCACGAGACCGACCGGCTCGCCGCGCTGAGCGCCGAGATCACCCGGCTCGGCGGCCAGGCCGAGGAGACCCCCGACGGCCTGGTGATCACGCCTCGACCGCTGCACGGCGGCACGGTGCGGACCTACGCCGACCACCGCATGGCGACCGCGGGGGCGCTCCTGGGCCTCGCCACACCCGGCGTGCGCGTGCAGGACGTCGCCACCACCGCCAAGACGCTTCCCGACTTCGTCGGGATGTGGGAAGGGATGCTCGCATGAGGCACTCGCCTCGCGCCCGCCACCTCGCGACCCCCTGCGGAGGCCGCTGAGCGTGGCACGCCGACCGCTCGACGAGTCCGACGTCCGCGTCCGCCCCGGACGCCGGGGCTCGCGGCCCCGCACCAAGACGCGCCCTGAGCACGCCGACGCCGAGGTCGCCCTCGTCACCGGCGTGGACCGCGGCCGGTACACCGTCCTGGTCGAGGCGGGCACGCCGCAGGAGCGCCGCGCCATCGCGATGAAGGCACGCGAGCTCGGACGCGAGCGCGTGGTGCCCGGGGACCTCGTCGACCTCGTGGGCGACACGTCCGGCGCCGACGGCTCGTTGGCCCGCATCGTGCGGATCACCGAGCGCACCACCGTGCTGCGCCGCACCGCCGACGACACCGACCCGATCGAGCGGGTCATCGTGGCCAACGCCGACCAGCTCGTGATCGTGACCGCCCTGGCCGACCCCGAGCCACGCACCCGCATGATCGACCGGTGCGTCGCCGCGGCGTACGACGCCGGCATGGACGCGCTGCTCGCCCTGACCAAGGCGGACCTCGCCGACCCGGCGGAGCTCGTGGCGATGTACGCGCCGATCGGCGTCTCAGTGGTGGTCACCAGCCGCGCCGACGGCGACATCGACGGGCTGGAGGAGCTCCGCGCGGCGCTCGCCGGGCGCACGTCGGTGCTCGTCGGCCACTCCGGCGTCGGCAAGTCGACCCTCGTCAACGCGCTCGTTCCCGACGCGTACCGAGCCGTGGGCGTCGTCAACGACGTCACCGGGCGCGGCCGCCACACCTCGACGTCCGCCGTCGCCCTCCGCGTGCCCGAGCCGCCCGGCACAGAGCCCACCTGGGTCATCGACACCCCAGGGGTGCGCTCCTTCGGCCTCGCGCACGTCACCCCCGAGCACCTGCTCGGCGCCTTCTCCGACCTGTCCGACGTCGCGCAGGAGTGCCCGCGCGGGTGCACGCACACCGCGGACGCCCCCGACTGCGCCCTCGACGAGTGGGTCGCCGCGGGCCCGGACGCGACCGTGCAGGCCGCCCGGGCCGCGCGCCTGGCCTCGTTCCGGCGCCTGCTCGCCAGCCGCACGGGCACCCTGGACGCCGATCCCCGTGGCGGCGGCGGGCACGCGTCCGGTTCCGAGCCCCAGCCCTCCGCATGAGCGCCTGGCCCGTCCACGCCGCCCGGTCCTGGGCCGATGGCGCCGCGCGCCCCGCTACGGTGTGCCCATGAGCCTGCGCCCCGGGTACGACGACGACCTACGCCTCGCGCACGTGATGGCCGACCAGGTCGACTCCGTGACGATGTCCCGTTTCAAGGCGCTGGACCTGCGCGTGGAGACCAAGCCCGACCTGACCCCGGTCTCCGACGCCGACCGGACCGCCGAGGAGATCATCCGCACCCAGCTCAGCCGGGCGCGCTCCCGCGACGCCGTGCACGGCGAGGAGATGCCCGACACCGGCCACGGGCCGCGGCGGTGGGTCGTCGACCCCATCGACGGCACCAAGAACTTCGTCCGCGGCGTGCCGGTGTGGGCCACCCTCATCGCGCTGCTGGACAACGACGAGGTCGTGGTCGGCGTCGTCAGCGCCCCCGCCCTCGGGCGCCGCTGGTGGGCCGCGAAGGACTCCGGCGCCTGGACCGGGCGCTCGCTCGCCGCCGCGAGCCGGATGCGCGTCTCAGCGGTCAGCGAGCTCAAGGACGCCTCCCTCTCCTACTCGAGCCTGAGCGGCTGGGAGGAGCAGGGCCGGCTGGACGGCTTCCTCGACCTGACCCGGACGGTCTGGCGGACCCGCGCCTACGGCGACTTCTGGTCGCACGTGCTCGTGGGGGAAGGCGCCGTGGACCTGTCCGCGGAGCCTGAGCTCGCGCTCCACGACATGGCCGCCCTGGTGCCGATCGTCACCGAGGCCGGCGGCCGGTTCACGTCGATCGACGGTGTGCCGGGGCCGTTCGGCGGATCCGCCCTGGTGACGAACGGGCTGCTGCACGACGCCGCGCTGGCGGCCCTGAACCCGGCGTGATCCACGCCGGAACCGCCTGACCGCGACGGAGCGGGCCGGGCTCAGCGGCGGATCTCGCGGTCAGCGGGGGATGTCGCCGAGCTCGGTGATGTCGTACCAGAGCAGGTCGCGCTCGCTGAGCCGCTCTATCGCGGCCGCGTCACCGGTGACCGCGAGGGCCAGGTCCTCGGCGGCCGCCGCCTCGTCCACGTGACCGCTCACGACATCGGCGAGGGGCACCGGCGCGCGGAGCTCGACCAGGCTCGGCGCCACGTCGTCGTCCCCCACCGGCGCGACGGCTGTCTCGGGCACGTCGGCCGACAGCACCAGCCGCAGCTGGGGGGCGTGCGGGCGCCCGGCGACGAGCAGGAGCGCGTCGTCCGCGGCGGCGAGCTGCGCGGCGTACTCGAGCTCCTCGTCGTCCTCCTCCGGCAGGGCGGCGCGCAGCGCGGGGGTCACGGCATGCGCCCGGCGAGGGGCCAGGACCACCGGGGCGCCGTCAGCGGTCTCGTCGAGCTCGTCCAGCGTGGCTGGCAGGTAGATGCGCACCACCTCAGTCTGCCTGGAGCCACCGCTCACGCCTTGGCGAGGCGCGCCGCGACGGCGAACGAGTCGATCTCGTTGGTCGCCGTCTGCTCGGCCGCCTGGGCGGTGCGGGCCTCGTGCTGGACGGCGGACACGCGCGTCGCGAGCCCCACCAGGGCCCGTCGCACCGCCGAGCCGGGCACGATCTCATGCAGCAGGCGCGCGTCCAGCAGGGCGGCGTCGAGCGCGCCCGGGTCATCGGGGACGAGGTGCGGGTCGGCGACGCCCGCGTAGCGGGCCAGGGCCTCGGCAATGGCCTCGCCGGGCCGGGGTCCCGCGACGCCAGGGCGCACCCGGTTGACGACGACGGTGCGCCTCCCCGGCGCCCCGAGCTCGGCGAGCTCGCCGAGCGCCCGGACCAGCCGTTGCACGCCGATGGGATCCGCGCCCCCGACCACCAGCACCTCGTCCGCCTCGCACAGCGCGGACAGCGTCGCGGCGTTGCGGCGTGGCGCCCGGGTGTCGTAGCTGAGCACCTCGTCCTGCTCCACGCAGAAGCCGCAGTCGACCACGGTCCACTCGGTCAGCGCCCGTGCGACCGTCCACACCACGTCGAGCGACGTGCCCGGCAGCTCGGGCCACCGGTCGGGGCGCGAGATGCCGGAGAGCACGCGCAGTCCCGGCGCCAGGAGCGGCGAGAGCCGGGCCAGCGCCTGCACGTCGAGCGTGCCCTGCCCCGCCGCCCGCGCCGCCGCCGCCAGGCCGGGCGCCTCGTCGAGCAGCCCGACCGCCTGCGCGACCGTCCCGCCATAGGTGTCCGCGTCGACCAGCAGGGCGGATCGGCCCAGGACGGCGAGCTCGGCGGCGAGGTTCATCGCGATCGTGGTGCGCCCCGGCGCGCCGGTCGGCCCCCAGACGGCGACCACCCGGCCCGGCTCCCGCGCGGCAGGGCTCGCGGCGGGGCTCGTGGCGTGCGACGCCGCCGCGGACGGCCCCGTGGGCGCGGCCGGGGTCGCGACGCGGTCCGACCCGTCCGGCGCGGCAGCGGCTCCTCCCAGGGGCGACTCGAGGACGGCCACCACGTGGCGCACGAGCGCCGTCGCGCCGGCGGCGTCCTCGGGCAGGTCCACCACCAGGTCGGCTCCGAGCGCGGTGAGCCGCTCAGCCGCCCATCGGGCGCCCGCGTCCGCCAGGCCGACGACCCGCACGCCGCACCGGTGCAGGGACGCGACCGCCTCCCGGTCGAGCTGCGGCAGGTCGGCGGAGACGACCGCCACCCGGCCGAGCCCGGCCTCCGCCGCCGCGATGAGCTCGGCGAGGTCGGCGCATCGCCGGGTGACGCTCAATCGCCCGCCGGCGCCGTCCATCGCGCGCACGATGTGCGGCTCGGCGCCTCCCCGCACGGCGCACAGCACCCCGACGGCCACGTCAGCCCCCCGTTCCCGGGACGGGCACGACCTGCACGGCGCCGTCACCCGCGACGGCCGCGATCACGGCGGGGAGCTCGTCGTTGGGGACCAAGACCTGGACCACGGTCGAGCCGCCCGCGGTGAAGGCGCCCTCCGGGCGGGCCACCTCCGCGACCACGAGCCCGCTCGCCAACGGCTTGGGCGCCGGACGCGCGGCGGCGCCATCGCCGCGGTCGGCGGACGGCACCTCCCAGAGGTCCACCTGCGAGCCGACCACCACGTCGTGGGACAACCGCTGCTCCACGGGGACCGCCACCGGCCGGACGTCGAGGTCGCCGGCAGAGCCGACGGCGGATCGTGGCACGAGCTCGCCCGCGTCGACCACACGGACCGCGACGGCTCCGTCCGGGACGCCATCGGCGACGGTGAGGTACTGCTCGAGCTCGCCGGCCCCCAGTCGGACCTGGGCGACCCCGAGCGCGTCGGCGAGGACGCCGTCGCCGGGCGTCAGCGTGCCGCGGGTGACGTACACGTCGACGGTGCGCTGCGCGTCCTGCACCACCCAGGACCCCAGGGCGACGGAGCCGGCCACCATCGCCAGCCCGGCGAGCAGGCGCGGGTCGCGCCAGCCTGGCCTGCGCAGCCGGCTGACCGGCGGCGCCGGCAGCTCGAGCACCGACGTGTCCATCCCGACTCCTTCTGTGGCTGCGAGGTCTCCGGCTGCGACATGGCTGGGTCGCAAGGACCCTCCCAGGACGTCGCGGCCCGCCCTGGGCATGCCCATCATGCCGACAACCGGCCAGGAACAGGACATCCCGGTCGCAGCCTTGTGCACAACGGCGCTCGCGTGCGAGCCCGTGCCACACTGCGAACATGGCTCCCAGGTTCCTCACGCTCGCCGACGTGACCGAGGTGCTGAACATCTCAGCGGCCCAGGCCTACGCGCTGGTGCGCTCGGGCGAGCTGCCCGCCATCCAGATCGGCGGCCGGCTGCAGTGGCGCGTCGAGGCCCAGGAGCTCGAGCGGTACATCGAGCGCATGTACGCCCAGACGCGGGCACGGATCGAGACCGAGGCCGCCCACGAGGTCGACAGCCCGCGCTGAGCGGCGCCTCACCGTGATCTGACCGCGCGCAGCCCGTCGAACGGGACGGCGAGCAGATCCCCCGCTCGAGTGTCGCCGTGCCCGACGGCGAGGTCGAGGTGGTCGGCGCCGACCCGCTCGATGCGGCCCGCGAGCTCGACGCCCTCCAGGTCGATCTGGACCAGCACGCGGTCTCGGGCCAACGCCCGCAGCGCATGGCCCAGCGTGAGCCGCCCTTCCACGACGCCCGGCTGAGGAGCGGCCTGTCGGCCGAGCCCGCCCACCGTGGCGACAGCCGCCAGCGGGATGAGGACGCGCCGCCCGTGCGCGCCGAGGAGCAACCACTGCGGGGCGGCGTCGAGGACCAGCCCTTCGACCGCGGAGCCACCGCGCAACCGGAGGGTGAGCACGGCGCCTTGAGCCGCGCGCAGGCGGTCCGCGATCGCGACGGTCGCCCGCTCGGCCCGGGTGAGCTCGGCGATCTCGACGTCGAGCTCGGCCGCGCTCTGCGCCGCGAGCTGCGCCTCGAGATCGGCGAACAGTGCTTCCCAGCGCATCCGGACACCGTAGGGCCAGATCCTGCGCAGTTGTCCAGTTCTCCCGTGATGTCTGGATCTTGGGCCAAGGATGCGGTACACCTTGACCACTGATCAACGTCAAACGACATCAAACTGCATGAAACGAGGGTGAACACATGACACCGATCGACCGGCCACCTCATGACGCACCCCGCCTGGTCAGGCTCCTCGTGCTCCCCGCAGGCCTCGCGGCGACCGTCGCCCTGACCGTGCTCCTCGTCGTCCGACTGCGGTCGGTCACGGATGTCGCGATGTCCACCCTGCGCGTCGAGCAGGCTGTGGAGATCGGCGTCGTCGCCGTCGGCGCAGCGCTGACCGGCTGGCTCGCCTCGTCCATGGCGATCGCCACGGTGTGCGCCGCGGCGCGTGCGCTCGGCGGCGGCTGGTCGGCCGGCGAGCGGCTCGTCCAGCGATGCGCCCCGGCCCTCGTGCGACGGACCCTCGTCCTCGCCCTCGGCGCGGGCATCAGCCTGTCCCTGGGCGGGGTGGCGCACGCCTCCGGCGCCGACCTCGGCTGGGCGCCGACGACGCCCGCGGCCTCGGCGCACGTGCCCCACGGCGCCGCGGATGGCGCTCCTGGAACCCCCGCGTCCGCCGGAGCGCACGCCGACCCGCCAGCGACGACCGCCCACGCCACGAGCGGCAGCACAGTCAGCCCGATCGCGACCCCCGCCGCGCCCCAGGCCGCGACCCCGCCGGTGGATCCCGCGGAACCGGCGCCCGGCTCCCCCGAACCGCGCCAGGTCACCGTGCGGCCCGGCGACAGCCTCTGGGCCCTCGCCGCGGCAGACCTGGGCCCCGAGGCCTCCGACGCGGAGATCGCCGCCGCGTGGCCGCGCTGGCACGCGGCCAACACCGCCACGATCGGCTCCGACCCGGAGGTGATCCTGCCCGGCCAGACGCTCGACGTGCCCAGCCTGGACAGCCCGGCCCAGGAGGGGAGGGCATCGTGACCGCCACGCCCGTCCTCACCTGCGCCGAGGCGGCGCTGTCCCGCTTGAGCCCTGCGCGGGCCCCTCGTGCCGCCGCTCCGACGGCGACGGCCGCACCGGAGCCGCTGGCGCCGGAAGCAGCGTCCCCCGCCCTCTCGCCGACGCCGACCGGTGTGCTCCCCTCGGCGCCGTCGACGCCCCACCAGCCGATGGACGCGCACCGCTCGCCGGCCCAGCCTGCGCCGACCGCGACCACGACCACGATGGCGGTGTCGACCGCGATGGAGGCAGACGAGCCGCCCGCGCGGGCCGCCGGGACGCCGCCGCGCGCCCTGGCGAGGACGCCGACCG
>JADGMW010000026.1_pt3 | contig 17044 bp, 15 predicted proteins | sample 8641801 | NCBI WGS metagenome assembly JADGMW01 (sample SAMN16272018, study PRJNA661076) | feces metagenome | isolation source: fecal sample from diarrhoea affected cattle A | host: Bos taurus | place: South Africa: Lokaleng Village, Mahikeng | collected 2019-09
CGTATCCGGAGTACGTGTCGTTGTTGTTCTGCTCGTATCCGGAGTACGTGTCGTTGTTGTTCTGCTCGTATCCGGAGTACGTGTCGTTATTGCCTTGCTCGTACCCGGTGTAATTGTCGTCGTTGTTCTGCTCGTACCCGGAGTAGTTGTCGTTGCCGGGCGCCTCGTATCCGGCGTACGAGTTGTTGCCCGCCCGGGACACCTCGTTGCCGTTCTGGCCGGCACCCGAGTACGCCTCGCTGCCGTTCCGGCCCGCCGACGCATACGCTTCGTTGCCGTTCGGAGTCGCACCGGCGAACGACTCGCCGTTGTGGTTGTGCGACGCGCGCTGGTCGTACTGATCCGTGTACTCGGTGTTCGTCTCTCCGGGCGGAAGAGGAAGTCGGCGCGGGCGGTCGATCTGGAACGGGTCGGACTGGGTACCGACGCCCTTGAGCAGACGGAGCGGCAGATAGAGGCTCGCGGTGACGCCGGAGTTGGTCGACGAGTCGAACGTCGGACGCAGCCGCACGGTGATCCCGTGACGGTGGGCCAGTCGCGCGACCACGAACAGACCCATGCGACGCGCTGCGCCGGAGCCGGCTTCGCTGTCCGTCGCCAGCCGTTCGTTGATCTCGGCGAGTTCGTCGGCGGGGATACCGATTCCGCGGTCGGCGATCTCGAGCAACAAGCCGCCGTCGACGGCGCGCGAGAACGCGAACGCCACGGTGCTCTCCGGCGGGGAGGCTCGCAGTGCGTTGTCGAGGAGTTCGGCCACCATGTGGACGACGTCGGTTACGGCGGTACCGAGGAGCGAACCCTCCGGTGCGTTTCCGACGTTCACGCGCTGGTAGTTCTCGACCTGTGAGACTGCGGCACGGAGCACGTCACCGAGCGGGGTGTCCGGGATCCGTCCCATTCGCTGCCGGGTGCCGGCGAGGACGAGCAACGAGTCGCCGGTGCGACGCATACGGGCCGCGAGGTGGTCGAGCGCAAACAGGTTCTGCAGACGCGTGGGGTCGCGCTCCTCGTGCTCGAGCGAGTCGATGAGCGACAGCTGCTGCTCGACGAGGGTCTTGTTGCGACGCGCCAACGTTTCGAGCATCTCGTTGACCTGCCGGCGCAACTGCGCCTGCTCACCGGCGAGCCGCAGCGCACCCTCGTTCATGGTGTCGACGGCGCGGGCGACCTCGCCGATTTCTTCCTTCGAGTGAACGCTGACCGGAGGGAGTGACACCGTACCGATTTCTGCGCCGTCCTTGATGGCGGCGATGGCCTCGGGCAGGCTTTGCTCTGCGGCAAGAAGTGTGTCGTTTCGGAGGCGGCGAAGCGGGCGCACGATCGAGAAGGCGACCATCACGGCCAGGCCCAGCGCGACGGCCAGCACGATCGCAATTCCGATGGCGTTCTTGAGTGCTTCGGTGCGAGCTTCGCTGGCATGGTTGTCGAGGAGGCCGACGATGCGGGTGGCGGAGTCGCGGACTTCCTCGATGTAGACCATGAGGCTGGTGAAGATCGAGTTGCGCAGCGCTCCGGTGTCGCCGCTGGTGCTGTCCAGATTCGCCGTCAAGTTGCGGCGATTGTCCAGTTCCGCGACGAGCGCGTCGAGCGAACTCGTGTCGGCAATGTTGGGGTTGGACTCGACGGTTTCCCGCAGGATCGACATCTGCGCTGCGTCGACGCCGAGTGCGTTCGTCCACATCAGGAGAGCACCTTCGGTGCCGGCACCCAGTGCGGAGTACGCGACGACCTGGTCCAGCAGCGCCCACTGGGTCGTCCACATGTCGAGGAGGGTGGCGCTTTCCTGGAGGACATCGGGTTCGGGCGCGGTGGAGGACGCGGCACGGAACACCGAACTCACGCGGCTGATGAACGCCTGTGCGCGCTCGCTGGCGACCACGGGTGCCATCGATCCGGCGACAGCACTGTCGAGCAGGCTGTTTCCCTCGGCGAGCACCTTGTTCAGTGCTGCTTTGATCTCGGGCTCGAGGCTGATGTTCGCGATCTGGTCCGTGAGGACCGTCTCTGCTTCCCGCGCGATCGTCGCACCGTTGTCGGTGGGCAACCCGATGATCGTCGCGGCTGCGGCACCCGCGACGCCGGTGCTGTATTCGGCGAACATCGGCAGAATCGACACCTGCTCGGCAGCAGTGCTGAAGTGGCGGGAATCCTCGAACAGGCTGATGACGCGGAGCGATCCGAAAAGCGCGGCGGCGATGATGGGGACCGCCACGACGGCGGTGACCTTGCGCCATAGGCGCCAATTCTCGGGGGAATATTGCTGGAACTGCTGTTTGAGACTCATCGTGTTCGGCCCGAACCTCTCTTGTACGTACACCGGTCGGCCGGCCGAAGCGGATGACAAATCACATGGGCCAGGGCGAAACACGGGTCCGCCGCCGTCAGGACGTGGGTCAGCGTAAGTGTCGTACGACCGGCTCACAAGATCGAAAAGCAACTCGGATAGCTGCTATACATCTTTAGATATAGGCAACGGTGGTGGGTTACTATCCCGCCGGATATTGCCGTTACGCCGGGTTTCGGAAAGGGGGGTGCGGAGTGGACTTGAGGCGGGTGGATCTCAACCTGCTTGTCGTCCTCGACGTGCTTCTTTCCGAGTGCAACGTGACCCGCGCGGCCGAACGACTGAACATGTCGCAGCCGGCGACCAGCACGGCGCTCGCTCGTCTCCGGAAGCAGTTCGACGACCCACTGCTGGTGAAGAACGGCCGCACGTTGCGCCTCACTCCGCGGGCACAGGCCCTGATCGGGCCCCTGCGGAGCGTATTGCACACGCTGGAACGGTCGATACTCTCCGAACCGACCTTCGATCCGACCGTGGATTCACGCGTGTTCACGCTCATGACAGGCGATTACGCCGAGGTCACGTTGCTCCGCATGCTCATGCGGCGGGGGCACCCGGCCAACGTGCGATTCGATCTGCGTCCCCTCACCAAGGCGTCCCTCGCAGCGTTCCACCGGCACGAAACCGACCTCGCGGTGCTGCCGGAACACCTTCTCGACGCACCCGAGTTCGAGCGGTGCCGGCGCACCGAGGTCCTGACCGACAGATACGTGGGCGCCGTCTGGTCCGGGCATCCGTACATCGGGACGGAACTGAATCGCGACGTGCTCTCCCACTATCCGTTCCTGTCGTATCTGCAGTACGACGACGACACGGCTCTGGCGCGAGCGTTGTTGCGCGCCGGGATCGTGACACGGACGGGGGCGTCCACGACGAGTATCGCGGTGCTCCCCTTCGCGCTCGAACACACCGTGTTCGTCACGCTCCTGCCCGAGAGAATGGCTGAACGAATCGCGGGAGTGGCGTCCCTGCGGATCCTCGAGCCCGCCTTCGAATTGCCTCCGCTCAGCGAATATGCAGTCTGGCACGAGGAATCCGAATCGGATCCCGCCCACGTGTGGCTCCGTGCCCAAATCGATGCGTCGCAGCGACTACGCGTTCCCGCCGGGCAACCGGCCTGACCGAGGCGCCTCGGCCACGAATTCTCTCCGCCGATCCGCGTTTGTCGGATCGTCCAAACGACCGGAGACCACGTCTCGGGAAGTTTGTAGCGCGTACGGCACCGCCGGCTCCCTTCATCCGCGATCGTGGTGACGAGAGAGAGGAGTGCCGTGCCGTACACCTGTGCCGACTTCGATGCGCTCTGTGCCCGTGACGCAGCCGCAGCCCTGTCCGAGTGCTGTTCCAGCAGGACGTGGACCGAGCGACTCGTGCAAGGCCGCCCCTACCTGAGTCGCGCCGCGCTGCTGCGCGCGTCCGATGCGGTGACAGCGGCGCTGACTCGGGACGATCTCGCCGAAGCGCTCGCGGGGCACCCACGGATCGGTGAACGGTCGGACCACGCATCGTCGAAGCGCGAGCAGGCATCGGTCGCGAGCGCGGACGCACATATCCGCGATGCACTGGTGGCAGGTAACCGCAAGTACGAGGAGCGTTTCGGGCACGTGTACCTCGTGCGTGCCGCAGGACGATCCGCGGACGAACTCCTGTCGATTCTGCAGCGGCGCCTCACTCACGATTCCGAGACCGAGTGGCGCGAGACGCGAGCGACGCTTGCCGAGATCAACCGATCGAGACTCGAGTTGCTCGTCACCGACGATTCCGTCGAATCAGGAAAGGAAGGTGTGAGGTGAGCACCGTCAGCACCCACGTTCTCGACGCCACCCGTGGAGCGCCGGCCTCCGGAGTCGAGGTCACGCTCTCGTCCGCCGGAGCGGAACTCGCGAGTGCTCGCACCGACGACGACGGGCGAATTTCCGAATTCCAGGTTCCCGCACTGGAACCCGGTACGTACACGCTGACCTTCGCCACCGGCGAGTACTTTGCGCGGCGGCACACCGAGACCTTCTACCCGGAGGTTACCGTCACCTTCCGGGTCGGCGGTGCCGGCAAAGTCCATGTGCCACTGCTGCTGTCGCCTTTTTCCTACTCCACCTATCGAGGGAGCTGACCCGTGAGTGAACTGACCGGAAAGATCGTGCTGGGCGCCAACCGCTACGGCAAGGCGGAGAACCGCGTGGTACGGATCTATCGGGACACTGCCCGCCACGAGATCCGCGACCTCAACGTGTCGACCTGCCTCCGCGGAGACTTCGACGCGGCACACCTCGAAGGCGACCAAGGTGCGGTGCTCCCGACCGACACACAGAAGCAGACGGTGTACGCGTACGCGAAGAGCAAGGGCGTCGAGTTCGTCGAAACCTACGCGCTCGAACTCGCGCGGCACTTCGTCGACGACGTCGAACCAGTCCGCGCCGCCCGCGTCGAGATCGACGACTACGCGTGGCAACGGGTGACGATCGACGGTGTCGAACACGATCACACGTGGACCCGCACCGGACCGGAGGTCCGCACGGTTTCGGTGACGGTCGAGGGAACCGGGCGGGAGCGACGGGAGTGGGTGATCGGCGGAGTCAAGGATCTCGTCGTACTCAAGTCGACCGGATCCGAATTCTCGGGTTTTCTCACCGACCCGTACACGGTCCTGGAACCGACTGCCGACCGTGTGATGGCAACCAGTCTGGTCGCACAGTGGCGATTCACGACCGACGACGTCGACTGGGATGTCACCTACGCAGGTATCAAGGCCACGATGCTCGAGCGTTTTGCGAACCTTCAATCGAAGGCACTGCAACAAACTCTCTTCGAGATGGGCCGGGCAGTGCTGGAGAAGTATCCGGTGATCGCGGAGATTCGCATGTCGGCGCCCAACAAGCATCATTTCGTCTACGACCTCGAAAGATTCGGAGTCACGAACTCGAACGAGGTATTCCACGCCGACGACCGGCCCTACGGCCTGATCCAGGCGACGGTTCAGCGGGAGGACGCACCCGAGGCCGGAAGCGCGTGGGAGCGGTTCGTCGACTGGATGTGACGACGTGAGGGCGTCACGGAGTGGCGGTGGGTGCCGGTAGTCGCGGCACGCACCGCCACTTTTCGTTGTCACCGGGTGGCCGGGAGACTTTTTCGGACGCGTACCCATCCGTTCGTACCCCGGCTCCGAATCGCTGCCAGACGGTACCGGACCGTCTCCGTTCCGAAACGCGTCGGCACGGTGGCAGCGAGACGAGGTGGCCCACATGCGCGCACTGGTAGAAGCCGGTTTTCCGGCAGTTCACCCCGCTGGTCGAGTTCGACACGTGGTCGCTCACCGTCGTGCCGGCGTGAGATGAGGCCTCTCATGTCCCCTTCTGCCTCCGGTTCCCCCCGGCATCACGGCCCGTACACCTCGGGTATCGGGTTTCTGCAAATGTTCATGGACGCCCAACGGGTGGATCCCGCCGTGTCGGCCGACTCCGTCGAGGACTCGGGTAAGGACACGAACGCCCCGGACGAGCGGCGGCAGCAATGAGTGTGGTCCCGCCGCATCGGCCCCGCGGTACGAGGATCGCCGTCGGGGTGAACCGCACGGACGTGCGTGAGGACGAGTCGACCGGCGTGCGTCGATGAACCGCGTCGTGTGGGGGATCGTCGCGGGCGCGCTGCTCGCCCAGATCGTCTATCCCCTCGTCTCCGGCACGTCGAGGGATGCCGTCACCGTGGCGGTGGTGCTCCTGCTCGCCGCCGCGTCGGTGGTGCATGCCGCCGTCACACGGGGTCCCGTGTGGGCCGTGGTGCTGGTCGCCTCGACCGCGGGACTCGGTCTCGTGTCCGAGATCGTCGGCACTGCGACCGGGTTCCCTTTCGGAAGCTACTTCTATGCGACCGGACGGCTCGGGCCCGAGATCGTGGGCGTTCCGGCGGTGGTCCCCTTGGCGTGGACCGCCGGCTTCTATCCGATCTGGTGTGCCGCGTCCTACGTCCTCCGGCATTCCCCGGTGCCGCCGGACAGGCGAGCGTTCGGGCGGGTCCTCATGGTTGCCGTGGGGATGGTGGGGTGGGATCTGTACCTCGACACCCAGATGGTGACCGACGGTCAGTGGACCTGGACCTCGGGCAACGCCGGGTTACCCGGCATTCCGTTCATCCCGTACACCAACTACCTCGGCTGGTTCGCTACCGCTCTGATCATGGCGATCGTCGTCGACAGGGTGGGAGGACGCGCCGAGTCGCCCAGGACGAGTGGCCGGCGAATCTCGGATGCGGCACCGCTGGTGCTGTTCCTCTGGACCTGGCTCGGATCGGCATTCGCGCACGCGTTCCTGCTCGAGGGCGACGAACTGCGCTATTCCGCGCTCTACGGGTTCTGTGTCATGGGGGTCGTGGGTGTCCCCGTGGTGGCCATGCGCATTCGACGAGCCGGAAAGGCCACGGTGAAGACATGATCGCAACGACTATGCCCGCTCCGGGAGAGAAGAGCCGAGGAATGACCAGCGCGATACCCAGCCGAGTCGATACCGTCGTGCCGACGGGTGGCCGATCATGAAGACGATCCCCGGGCCCGTCGATTCCGTGGTCGTGGTGGGGGCAGGACTCTCCGGTCTCGCTGCGGCGCTGTACCTTACGGGCGCGGGTAAACGCGTCACCGTGCTCGAGCGCGACGACACTGTGGGTGGCCGGGTCGGGACCTATCCGGTGTACGACGACTCCGGCAACCCCCTCTACACCATCGACAACGGCGCCAGCGTGCTCACGATGCCGGACCTGATCTCCGATGCGCTCGCCGCGGTCGGCGAGTCGTTCGATTCCACGACTCCCACAGTCGAACTGAGCGCACTGTCTCCCAGCTACCACGCTCGCTACGCCGACGGCAGTGCTCTCGACGTGTACGCCGATCCCACGGAGATGTCCGCCGAAGTCGAAAAAGTCTGCGGTCCAGGTGAAGTCGACGGGTATCGCCGATTGCGAGGCTGGCTCGCCAGCATCTTCGATACGGAGTTCGACCGGTACATCGCGTCGAACTTCGATTCGCCTCTCGACCTCGTCGGCTCGCGCGCAGCGCTGCGCGACACCGCCAGGCTGGCATTGATCGGCGGTTTCGGCCGCCTGGGCTCCCGGATCGCCTCGTTCGTCCGGGACGATCGGCTACGCCGGATCTTCACCTTCCAGTCGCTCTACGCCGGGGTCGCCCCGTCGAAAGCGCTCGGTGTGTACGGCGCTATCGCCCATATGGACACCTCGCTCGGGGTCTACTTCCCCGCGGGCGGAATGTCGGCTGTCGCAGAGTCCATGGCCGATGCGCTCACCCGTCACGGCGGAGCGCTCCACACCTCGGCCGAAGTGTCGGAACTGGAGATCCGCAACGATCGCGTGACGGCCGTCCTGACGTCCGACGGTCGCCGTGTCGAGTGCGACGCACTCGTCCTCACCCCGGACCTCCCGATCGTCGACCGCTTGCTCGATCGGGCCGGTGTGACGAGCAGCGGCAGGAAGCGGGGTTATTCCGTCGTGTCGCCGTCCGCAGTCGTCTTCCACGGCACCGTTCCCACCGAGGTCACGCAGTCGTGGCCGTCGAGCGCGCACCACACCATCGATTTCGGCGAGCAGTGGGCGGAGACCTTCGCACGTATCACCGCCGGTCCTGGCCGTGGACAGTTGATGGAGGACCCGTCGTTGCTGATCACCCGCCCGGCGGTCACCGACCCCGCCTTGCGGATGGTGCGTAACGGTGTCCTCAGCGAACCGGTGTCGATCTTGGCGCCGTGCCCGAACCTCGCGTCCGCGCCCATCGACTGGAACCGCCGCGCCGTGCCCTACCTGCGAGAGATCCAGATCGTCCTCGAGCAGCGGGGTTACTGCGGCCTGACCGCTGCGATGGTGGTCGACCACCTCGATACCCCGCAGACGTGGCGCGACAAAGGCATGCTCGAAGGCAGTCCGTTCTCCTCCGCCCATGTTTTCCGCCAGACCGGACCTTTCCGGCGCAAGAACATGGTCGGCGGCGTGGACAATGTGGTGCTGGCGGGCTCGGGTACCACCCCCGGCGTCGGAGTACCCACCGTGCTCGTGTCGGGGCGCCTTGCCGCCGAGCGGATCGTCGGATCGGCGACGAGCGAGCGGCCGCGTCGGACCGCCGTCACACAGTCGGTGCGCTCCGAGGAGGTAGTCGAGCATGGGTGAACTCGCCGGAATCGATCCCGGACTGCACGAGGCGTACCGGGTGTGCCGCGAACTGAACGAGCGCCACGGGAAGACCTATTTCCTTGCGACAAGGCTCCTTCCGGCATCCAAGCGTGCGGGCGTACATGCTCTCTACGGGTTTGCGCGGATGGTCGACGACGTCGTCGATGTCGAGGTCGACTCCGATCGGGCGGCCGCCGCGAAGGTCGATGCCTTCGAGGATCGGATCCGGGCCGCTTTCGGTGGCGCACCCCTGGGGCGGAGCCGGCCCGATCTCGTGCTCGGAGCGCTGGTGGATACCGCCGCGCGGTACGACATTCCGCACAGCTACTTCTATGCCTTCCTGCATTCGATGCGCATGGACATACCGGGGACCGTGATGTTCCGCCCGCGCTACCGCACGATGGACGAGTTGTCGGAATACATGTACGGATCCGCGGCCGTCATCGGTCTGCAGATGCTTCCGATCCTGGGTACGGAGACGGATCGGGACAAGGCTGCGCGGCCGGCCGCCGCACTCGGCGAAGCCTTCCAGCTCACGAACTTCATCCGGGATATGGGCGAAGACCTCGACCGCGACCGGATCTACCTGCCGACCGACGAGTTGAAGGCTTTCGGTGTCGACGAGGATCTTCTCCGATACTGCCGGACGACCGGCCGGAACGATGCCAGGCTCGAGCGGGCACTCGCGCACCTGATCGCGCACACCCGGTCGGTGTACCGCGAGGCAGACCCGGGGATCGACATGCTCGATCGATCGGTACGCCCGGGGATGCGCACAGCGTTCGTGCTGTACCGCGACATTCTCCGGGAGGTCGAGGACGGCGGATATCGTGTACTTCATCAGCGGGCACGCGTCTCCCGGCGGAGGCGCCTCGCCGTCGCCGCGCCACGATTGGCGGAGGCCGGATGGACCACCTTCCGTACGCGGTCGAGGACAGCGAAGAGCGTGGGTCAGCTGTCGAGTGGAGAGCGGACCCACTCACGACGAGGAACGGACAGAACAGGAACACCATGGAGCAAGTAGTGCTGCTCGACGAGGCGGGGCGCGCCGTCGGCACCGAACCGAAGGCAACCGTCCACACCGCGACAACGCCGTTGCATCTCGCCTTCTCCGCGTACGTCTTCGATGAGAACGGCCGTCTGCTCATCACCCGGCGCGCCCTGGAGAAGCGGACGTGGCCCGGGGTATGGACGAACAGTTGTTGCGGTCACCCGGCGCCGCAGGAGCCGCTCGAACTGGCTGTCCGCAGGCGGCTGGGCCAAGAACTCGGTATCGAACTCGACGACGTCGGCGTTGTGCTCCCGTCCTTCCGGTACAGGGCGGTGATGGACAACGGGATCGTCGAGAACGAAATCTGCCCCGTCTACCGGGCCCTGTACCGGGGATCGCAGCCGGCTCCCGACCCGGCCGAGGTGTGCGGTGTCGACTGGGTGGAGTGGACCGCCTTCGCGGACGCGGTGGTGGACGGGACCCGCGACGTGTCGCCGTGGTGCTACGAGCAGGTGCAGCAACTCCTGCAGCTCGGCGCCGATCCCCTTCGGTGGCCGGTTGCGGACGCCGCAGATCTACCGCCCGCTGCCCCCGACCGCCTGAGCGGGGATCTGCCGCGCCTCGCCTAAGCCTCCTGCACCTGCAGCATCCGGAGCGCCAGGTAAACGTCGAGCCTGTCATCGATCTGGGACAGATCGCGCCCGGTGAGCTTCTCCACCTTGCCGATTCGGTACCGGACCGTGTTGAGGTGCACGTGGATTCGTTCTGCGGTGCGTCGCCACGAGCCACTGCATGCGAGGAACACCTCGAGGGTGGAGAGAAGCCCGCTATCGGTGGACAGGTCGTGATCGAGCACCGGCCCAAGAATCCGTTGAGCGAAATCGTGACGCAACCTGTCCGGTACCGCGGAGAACAACTCCGCCGCCGAGTCCATTGCTGCCGTGCGCACGGACACCGGTTCGCGAATGTCACCGTCGTCCGTGGCGAGCGCGGTGGCGGTGGCGACGGCACCCGCCAGCGATCCGAGCGTGCACGTGGCGCTCGTGCCCACCCGCAATCGCGTGCGCTCGAGCGCCGGGACGACTCGGGCGAGCCGCCGACGAAGCACTGCGTGAACCTCGTCGGCGTCGCCGGCGACGGTCAGGACGACCCGGTCCCCGTCCAGCGCGCTCACGCACCCCGGCAGTGCGTCGCAGAGCGTGTCGCGAAGCGCCCGTAGCCGTTCGGCGGTGGCCGCAGCGGCCCGGTCGTCGTGGGACACCCGGCGCGCGACCACCGCGACAAGTGGACGTCCCGAATCGAATGTTGCTGCCGCAGTGGACACCAGCCCGGAACTGTCTCCGGCGTCCCAGGCGGTGCGCCGGCGTTCGTCTCGGCGAACCCGGTCGAGTGCCGCCACCGTGGCGAGTTCCCGGAACGCCTCGAGGCAGTCCGCGCGCGCGTCGCCCGTGTGCCGTACCACCAGCAGCCAGCAGGATGTGCGGTCGCGAAGGCCACCGCCCACGGAGAGCACCGTGTAGTCGGCGGTCGCGTGGGGAAGCCGCTCGGCGGACAAGGCCGCCGCGACGAGCCGGTCCACGATGTCGTCGTCGAGGGGTGCCGCGCCGGCGAGAGGCACTCCGGTGGCGGTGAGCAGCCACGCCTGCGCCCCGAATTCCTGGGCGGTGCGGTCGAGCAGGTCGCCGATGCTGCGACCGTCGGCGACCGCTTCGAGCAACCGCCGCTGCCGCGCGAGTCCGTTCTGCAGACGGTCCATGCGCGCGCCGGACATGCGTGCGGTCATCCGCTCGATGATCCGGCTGAACGGCACGTCCGCGGGGACCGAGAGCAACGGCAGCCGATGCCGGGCGCACGCGGCGACCACGTCCTCGGGCACCTCACCGAGCAGGGCCTCCCCCGCGGCGAGCGCAGTCACGCCCACGCGCGCGAGGTGTTTGACGAACAGATCCGAGTCTTCGGCAGACGCCCGCCACACCAGCCCCGAGAACACCAGCGACCCCGCGCTGACGTACCGGGTGGGGTCGGGCATATCGGTGGTACAGGTTCGCAGTACCGGCCGTTCGAGCATCGCGGGGTCGCCGTGGAGAACCCGGATTCCGAGTTCGGCATCGTCGAGTACATCGTGAAGAAGCACTGCACCACCTCCGTGCGCGGGCCTTTGGACGATCGCACAATACGAAGCGGGCATTTCGTTGCGGTTTCGTACACGGTGCCCGGGGTGTTGCGTCTCGAGCAGGAGTTCACTGGTAGGTGCCCGCCGACGTGAGGAGCAACCGTGCACACTCGCCCTACCACCCGACCGATCGTGATCCGTGGTGCGCACGTGGTCACGATGGATGCCGGTCGCGCCGAATACCGCAGCGGTCACGTCGTGGTCGACGGAAACAGGATCGTCGCGGTCGGCGACGGCGAACCGCTCGGGTACGACGACGCGCAGATCGTGGACGGCGCCGGATGCATTCTGACTCCCGGGCTCGTCAATACCCACCACCACCTCTACCAGTGGATCACCCGCGGTCTGGCCGTCGATCACACGCTGTTCGAGTGGCTGACCACTCTGTATCCCATCTGGGGCGGCATCGACGCCGATATGGTGCATGTCGCGGCGAAGGGTGCCCTCGCGCACCTGCTGAAGACCGGATGCACCACCAGCACCGATCATCACTACGTCGTCCCCCGCGACGGGGGTGACGTCTTCGGGGCCGAGATCGCCGCGGCGGCAGAGGTCGGTATCCGGTTCCACCCCTGCCGCGGTTCGATGGACCTGGGCGCGAGCGCGGGGGGACTCCCGCCGGATCACATCGTCGAGGACCTCGACGCGATCCTCGCCGGCAGTCAGGACGCCGTCCAGCGGTGGCACGATCCGTCGTTCGATTCGATGCTCCGCGTCGCGCTGGCCCCGTGCTCCCCGTTCTCCGTGACCGGGGAACTGCTGAAACAGTCCGCGGTGCTCGCCCGCGATCTCGGCGTCCGCTTGCACACGCACCTTGCGGAAACCCTCGACGAGCAGGACTTCTGCCTCGAGAGGTTCGGGTGCAACCCCGTCGAGTACATGGAATCTCTCGGCTGGACTGGGCCGGATGTGTGGTACGCGCACGCAGTACATCTCGACGACCGCGACATCGGGGTGCTCGCGGCCTCGGGCACGGGTGCGGCGCACTGTCCGACATCCAACGCGCGTCTCGGTGCGGGTATCGCGCGCGCCGCCGACCTCTACGCGGCAGGAGTTCCGCTCGGACTCGGGGTCGACGGCGCGGCGAGCAACGAATCGTGCTGCATGCTCGAAGAGGCCCACCACGCCGCGCTGTTCGCACGCGCCCGGAGCGGACCGCGGGCAATGACCGTTCGGCAGAGTCTCGCGCTCGCGACCATCGGCGGTGCGCGCGTCCTGGGTCGTGAGAACGAGATCGGCTCTCTCGAGGTGGGCAAGCTCGCCGATCTCGCTCTGTGGCGGCTCGACACACTCGCTCATTCCGGGATCGCGGACCCGGTCGCGGCGCTCGTACTGGGGTCGCAGCCTCCCCTGGATCTGCTTCTCGTCAACGGACGCGAGGTGGTACGCAACGATCGGGTGCTCACCGTCGACACCGACGTCGTCGCTCGCGGCGTGGCGGACGCGCACACCCGCCTCGTCTCCAAAGCGGGGTAACGCCATGGATCTGCACACCGTGACGGACTACACCGTGGCGCGGACACGTGAGGATCTCACCTGGGGACCGGGCACGGCGTTCGTCGGAGGCGGCACCTGGCTGTTCTCGGAACCGCAACCACACGCGCGTCGCCTCGTCGACCTGTCGGGGCTGGGCTGGCCCGCGACGGTGATCGACGACGCCGGCCTCGAAGTGGCCGCGACCTGCACGGTCGAGGAACTCTCGAGGCTCTCCGAGACCACGACGTGGCAGGCCGCACCATTGTTCGGGCAGTGCGCCGACGCCCTGCTCGCCTCGTGGAAGATCTGGAAGCGTGCCACCGTCGGCGGCAACATCTGCCTGTCGCTGCCCGCCGGTGCCATGATTTCCCTCGCGGTCGCGCTCGACGCCGACGCGGTGATCTGGTCCCGAGGGGGCGGTGAGCGACGACTGCCGGTGGCGGAGTTCGTCACCGGCGTCGGCGGCAACCTCCTGCACGACGGAGACATCCTGCGCAGTATCCGTATCGAGGCACCGAAGCTGTCCTCACGCACCGCATTCCGGAAGATCGCCTTGTCTCCGCTGGGCCGGTCCGGTGCCGTGGTCATCGGTCGACGCGACGCCGACGGCGCGTTCGCCCTGTCGGTGACCGCTGCCACCACCCGTCCCCACGTGCTGAGGTTCCCCGATCTGCCCGCTGCGGCGGACCTCGAGGCAGCACTGACCTCTACCGTCGCCGCGGACGCCTACCACGCCGATGTCCACGGGACCCCCCAGTGGCGCAGGGCGGTCACAGCCGTTCTGGCACAGGAAGTCCGGGAGGAGTTGTCATGAGACTGACGGTCAACGGTGACGAGGTCGACGCCGCTCCCCGCCCCGGGCAGTGCCTGCGCACGATGCTGCGAGACCACGAACACTTCGAGGTCAAGAAGGGCTGCGACACGGGTGACTGTGGCGCGTGCTCGGTGCTCGTCGACGGTGAGGCGGTGCATTCGTGCGTCTATCCCGCCGTCCGGGCCGAGGGGCGCGCGGTGACCACGGTGACCGGTCTGGGTACGCCCGACGACATGCATCCCCTGCAACAGCGGTTCGTCGACGCCGCCGGGTTCCAATGCGGATTCTGCACCGCCGGCATGATCGTCACGGCGTCGACGTTCACCGAATCCGACCTCGACGACCTTCCGCGCCGGCTCAAAGGAAACTTGTGCCGCTGCACCGGATATCGTTCCGTCGACGATGCGCTGCGCGGCGTCGGCAACGTCGGGAAGACATGCGGAAAAGCTTTCGGCGCATCCCATCCCGCACCTGCGGGCCCGCGGGTCGTCACCGGTACGGAGCCGTACACGTTCGACACCGTCGTCGACGGCGTGCTGCATATCGCGACGCTGGGTAGCCCGCACCCGCACGCCCGGATCGTGTCCATCGACACCGTCGCCGCGGAGCAACTGCCGGGCGTGCACGCGGTCCTGTGCTGGCGCGACGCCCCCCAGTTCGCATATTCGACAGCGAGACACGAGAACCGGGAAGAAGATCCGGACGACACCTACCTCTTCGACCGGACGCTTCGATACGTCGGGCAACGGGTTGCGGCGGTCGTCGCCGAGACGGAAGCCCAGGCGCAGGAGGCCTGCCGGCTTCTCCGCGTGGAATACGAGGTCCTGCCCTTCGTGCTCGACCCGGACGAGGCCGCGGCACCCGGTGCCCCGCTGCTGCACGGTGACAAGGGGCCGGAAGCGCGGATCGCCGATGCCTCCCGCAACCTCATCGGAGAGGTGCACGGCGGGTGTGGTGACGTCGAAGCCGGCATCGCCGCGGCTGCGGCCGTGGTGCGCGGGCGCTGGCAGACGCAGCGCGTCCAGCACACCCATCTCGAAACACACGGCGCCGTCGGCTGGCTCGACGACGACGGACGGCTGGTGATCCGCAGTTCCACCCAGGTTCCGTTCCTCGTCCGGGACGAACTGTGCCGGATCTTCGGGCTCGAGCGTCACCGCGTCCGGGTGTTCACCGCCCGCGTGGGCGGGGGATTCGGCGGCAAACAGGAAATGCTCGTCGAGGACGTCGTCGCGGCGGCCGTCCTGCGCACCGGACGCCCGGCGCGGTGGGAGTTCACCCGGGCGGACCAGTTGACGGTCGCGCCGTGTCGTCATCCCATGCGGGTCGACGTCACCGTGGCCGCGGACGCCGACGGAATCCTCACGGCCCTCGCCATCGACGTCCTCAACGACGGCGGCGCGTACGGCAACCATTCGGCGAGCGTGATGTTCCACGGGTGCGGCGAATCGGTCGAGGTGTACCGCTGCCCGAACAAGCGTGTCGACGGCCGGTCGGTGTACACGAACAACCGGCCGTCGGGCGCGTTCCGCGGATACGGTCTCGGACAGGTGGTGTTCGCGGTCGAGTCCGCAATGGACGAACTCGCCCTGGAACTGGACCTCGACCCGTACGAGTTGCGGCGCCGCAACGTGGTGGTTCCCGGCGACGAACTGGTCGCCGCCCATCCCGAGGGCGCCGACCTCGGGTTCGGAAGCTACGGCCTCGACCAGTGCCTCGACCTCGTGCGCAGTGCGATGTCGCGTGCGGACGGGCCACCCGCGCCGGAGGGTCCACGGTGGCGAGTCGGCGAGGGAATGGCGTTGGCGATGATCGCGTCGAACCCGCCCGGCGGGCACATCGCCGACACGTCGATCGAACTCCTGCCGGACGGTACGTTCGTCGCCCGGGTCGGTACCGCGGAATTCGGGAACGGTACGACGACCGTGCACACACAGATTGCCGCGTCGGTGCTCGGGATCGAGCCGGACCGGATCCGCGTCGAACAGTCGGATACCGACGTCACGACGCACGATACGGGCGCGTACGGATCGTCGGGAACGGTCGTCGCGGCGAAGGCCCTGCACGCCGCGGCCCACGCGCTGCGCGGCGATATGGCGAAATGGGCGGCGGAACTGACCGGCGAATCACCCGACGACGTGGAGTTCACGGCCGGCGGAGCCCAGGTGGGCGGCACAGAGGTGCCGTATGCGGACCTCCTGGAGGCGGCGGGCGGGACCCTGCGCGCCGAAGGCAGCCACGGCGGGCTCCCCCGCTCGTTGTCGTTCAACGTGCAGGGGTTTCGCGTCGCGGTCGACATCGGCACCGGTGAAGTGCGCATCCTGCAGTCCGTCCAGGCAGCCGACGCGGGTGTCGTCGTCAACCCCGAGCAGTGCCGGGGCCAGGTGGAAGGTGGTGTCGCCCAAGCCATCGGCGTCGCGATGTACGAAGAACTCGTCACCGATGCCAGCGGCACCGTCGTCACCGCGACGCTGCGGAACTACCACATTCCGCAGTACGCAGATGTGCCCCGCACCGAGGTGTACTTCGCGGACACCTACGACACCATGGGGCCGATGGGCGCCAAGTCCATGAGCGAGGCGCCGTTCAATCCCGTCGCCCCCGCGCTCGCCAACGCGGTCCGGCGCGCGATCGGAGTGCGGCCACACGAACTACCGCTGTCCCGGGACCGGATCTGGTCACTTCTTGCGGCACCCACTGCACGCTGAACGGTTCCGGCGCCGACGGCGGGACGTCCGGTTCAGGACCACCCCGACCACGAGCGCCACGGCGGCCACCACCCCCACCGGCACGAGCCGCTGGATCACCGAGCCGCGCGCGAACTCCATGAGATCGAGAGCCTCGGCCTCGGGTTGCGGATCGGCGGTCGCGTGCGCCGCGCCCGAATTCGCCGTTCCGGTGGCGGCATCCGCGGGCGGCGCCGGAGCGACGGCACCGGGCGTGGCCGCGGGTGCCGGTGTGGCGGTCTGCGCGGCGTCACCCGCCACGGGTGCGACGAACCCCGCACCGGCCGGTGTCGTGTCGGGAGGTGTCGGAGCCACCGCCGGCGCGCTGGACGGTACCGATTCGTTGGGAGTCGATTCG
>JADGMW010000171.1_pt1 | contig 16993 bp, 19 predicted proteins | sample 8641801 | NCBI WGS metagenome assembly JADGMW01 (sample SAMN16272018, study PRJNA661076) | feces metagenome | isolation source: fecal sample from diarrhoea affected cattle A | host: Bos taurus | place: South Africa: Lokaleng Village, Mahikeng | collected 2019-09
GGCGTCTACCCGCTGCCCGAGGCGCAGCGAGACCGGTTCCTGTTCAAGGTCCTCGTCGACTACCCCTCGGTCGAGGAAGAACGCGAGATCGTCTACCGGATGGGAGTCGCGGCTCCGGAACCGAAGCAGGTGCTCTCCCGGGAGGAACTGCTGCGACTGCAGAAGATCGCCAGTCGCGTGTTCGTGCACCATGCGCTCGTCGACTACGTGGTGCGGGTCATCTTCGCGACGCGCTCGCCGGCCGAACTGGGTCTGCACGACGTGCAGGGATGGATCGCCTACGGCGCTTCTCCGCGTGCCACCCTCGGCATCATCTCCGCAGCCCGCGCGCTCGCTCTCGTCCGCGGGCGCGACTACGTGATCCCGCAGGACATCATCGACGTGATCCCCGACGTGCTGCGTCACCGCTTGGTGTTGTCGTACGACGCGCTGGCCGACGACGTCTCACCGGACCGGATCATCGCCGAGATCCTCCAGACGGTCGGTCTGCCGCAGGTCGCGCCCCAGGCCACGGCACCCGTGCCGGCGGGTCCCCCCGCGGCGGTGCGTCCCGGTGCTCCTGTGGTGCCCGCGCCCGGACCGCACGGAGGTGCAGGGCAACGGTGAGCGAACCCGCCCGCGACGGGTCGCCACCCACGTTCCGTTCCGGCGAGCTGCGCGACCCCGCATTGACTGCTGCGCTGCGCACCCTGGAACTGACCGTCCGGCGCCGGCTCGACGGTGTCCTGCACGGTGATCACCTGGGCCTGATTCCCGGACCCGGGTCCGAACCGGGCGATGCCCGGGAGTACCAGCCGGGCGACGACGTACGCCAGATGGATTGGTCGGTCACCGCCCGCACCACCCATCCGCACGTGCGGCAGACCGTCGCGGATCGCGAACTCGAGACCTGGCTCGCGGTCGATCTGTCCGCGAGCCTCGATTTCGGCACGGCCGCGTGCGAGAAGCGCGATCTGGTCGTCGCAGCGGTCGCGGCGATCGCGCATCTGACGATCGGCGGCGGCAACCGGATCGGCGCCGTGGTGTCCACCGGCCGCGACACGGTGCGGATTCCCGCGCGCGGGGGACGGGCCCACGCACAATCCATGCTGCGCACCATCGCGACCATCCCGCACCCACCGGACGGGACCCGCGGTGATCTGCGCGGTGTCGTCGAGGCGCTGCGGCGGCCCCAGCGCCGGCGCGGTCTTGCCGTCGTGATCAGCGACTTCCTGGGACCGCTCGACTGGCAGCGGTCGTTGCGTGCCCTCTCCGGCCGGCACGACCTGCTGGCAGTCGAGGTGCTGGACCGCCGCGACCTGGAACTGCCCGACCTGGGAGACGTCGTCCTGCACGATCCCGAAACCGGACGCACCCGTGAGTTCACGACGACACCGCAGCTTCGCGCCGACTACGCCCAGGCTGCCGCGGAGCATCGCGCTGCCGTGCAGCAGGCGATGCGCAGTTGCGGGGCCCCGATGCTGAGTTTGCGGACCGACCGGGACTGGATCAGCGACGTGGTTCGTTTCGTCGCGGCTCGCCGGCACAGTTACGCAGCCGGCGGCGTGGGGAGGGTGGGCCGGTGAGCATTTCCGGTTTCACCTCACCGTGGTGGTTGCTGTTCCTGGTCGTGGTTGCCGCCCTCGGCGTCGGCTACGTGCTGGTGCAGCGCCGCAGGCTCTCTCACACGCTGCGGTTCACCAACTTCGAACTTCTCGAGAAGGTCGCTCCCGACCGGCCCGGACGTGCCCGCCACATCCCGGTCGCGCTGCTGCTGGCCGGCCTGGTCTTCCTCACGGTCGCCCTCGCCGGACCTACGGCCGAGCAACGGGTGCCGCGTAATCGCGCGACGGTCGTCGCGGTGATCGACGTGTCGCTGTCGATGGAGGCGACCGATGTCGCACCGTCCCGGCTCGCCGCCGCGCAGGAAGCGGCGAAGCAGTTCGCGGACGATCTGACTCCCGGGATCAACCTCGGTCTCGTCGCGTTCTCCGGTACCGCGTCGGTGCTGGTGTCACCGACCACCAACCGGGAAGCGACGAAGACGGCAATCGATCACCTGCAACTGAGTGAGCGCACCGCCACCGGCGAAGCGATATTCACTGCGATGCAGTCCATCGACACCCTGGCCGCTGTGCTCGGCGGCAGCGATCAGGCGCCGCCCGCCAGGATCGTGCTGCTCTCGGACGGAAAGCAGACCGTGCCGGAGAGCCCCGACGACCCGCGGGGAGGTTTCACCGCGGCGAGGCAGGCAGCCGAGAAGGGAATCCCGGTCTCGACGATCTCGTTCGGCACCGCGACCGGAACGGTCACGATCGAGGACGAGCGCATCCCGGTCCCTGTCGACGATCCGTCTCTCAAGGAGATCGCGAACCTGTCCGGGGGCAGCTTCTTCACCGCGTCGAGTCTCGAGGAACTCGAGGACGCCTACAACACTCTCGAGGAGCAGATCGGCTTCGAAACGACGCGCGGCGATGCCAGCCGGCCGTGGCTGATGCTCGGTGCTCTCTGCGTCGCCGCAGGCCTCCTCTCCGCCATGGTGCTTCGCCAGCGCCTGCCCTGACCCTTCTTGTCGCCGCTCACGGAGCCCTGTCCGTGTGCGATCCACCACCAGATAGGTTTGTCGCCATGACTGACGCAAGTAGCCCCGCCGCGTCCACGCGCCCCGCGGGCACGCCCCGGTCCGTTCTCGTCACCGGAGGAAACCGCGGTATCGGCCTCGCGGTGGCTCGCCGCCTGCAGGCCGACGGACACAAGGTTGCCGTCACCCACCGCGGTTCCGGTGTCCCCGACGACCTGTTCGGTGTCGTGTGCGACGTCACCGACGCCGAGTCGGTCGACCGCGCATTCACCGAGGTCGAAGAGCATCAGGGCCCTGTCGAGGTGCTGGTCGCCAACGCCGGCGTCACCGACGACACCCTGCTGATGCGCATGACCGAGGACCAGTTCACCAGCGTCCTCGACGCCAACCTCACCGGATCCTTCCGGTGCGCGAAGCGCGCCAACCGGGCGATGCTGCGCGCACGGTGGGGACGGATGATCTTCCTCGGTTCGGTTGTCGGTATGGCAGGCCAGGCCGGGCAGATCAACTACGCGGCCTCGAAGGCCGGCGTGATCGGACTCGCCCGGTCGGTGACCCGCGAACTCGGCTCACGCTCGATCACCGCCAACGTCGTCGCACCCGGGTTCATCGAGACGGACATGACCGCGGAACTGTCCGACGATCTGCGCGACATGGCAAAGAAATTCATCCCGATGCAGCGTCTCGGCAAGCCCGACGATGTCGCGGGCGTGGTGAGCTTCCTCGCCTCAGACGACTCCGCCTACGTCTCGGGCGCTGTCATCCCCGTCGACGGAGGCATGGGCATGGGTCACTGACCCGCCGCCACACCCGGACCACATCCGAATCTCACTGGAGGATCGACACACTCATGGGCGGACTGCTCGAGGGCAAGACCATTCTCGTCACCGGCATCATCACCGATGCCTCCATCGCGTTCCACACCGCCAAAGCGGCACAGGAACAGGGCGCGAAGATCATCATCACCGGCTTCGACCGGTTGCGGCTGATCGACCGCATCGCGCAGCGTCTGCCGCAGCCGGTGCCGCCGGCGATCGAACTCGACGTGCAGAACACCGAGCACCTCGCCGGGCTCGCCGACAAACTGCGTGAACTCGCGCCCGAAGGGATCGACGGCGTCGTGCATTCGATCGGTTTCGCGCCGCGTTCGTGCCTGGGCAGCCCGTTCCTCGATGCCCCGTGGAGCGACGTCGCCGTCGCCCTGGAGGTCTCCGCGTATTCGTACGGTGCACTTGCCAAGGCGGTGCTGCCGGTCATGAACGAGGGCGGTTCTCTCGTCGGCATGGACTTCGATCCGTCACGCGCGGTGCCGTTCTACAACTGGATGGGCGTCTCCAAGGCGACCCTCGAATCGGTCAACCGGTATGTCGCCAAGGAGGTCGGCCCGCGCGGAATCCGCTCGAATCTCGTCGCCGCCGGCCCGATCAAGACCCTTGCGGCGAAGGCGATCGCCGGGGATGCCACCGGACCGGGAGCCGAGATGAACCGGCTCAACGAAGGCTGGTCCGCCGCGTCCCCGATCGGATGGGACGTCGAAGACCCGACTCCGGTCGCGAAGACCGTGTGCGCGGTACTGTCCGATTGGTTGCCCGGTACCACCGGGTCGATCGTGTACGTCGACGGTGGTTTCCACTCACAGGTCGGCCTCGGCGCCTGACAGGTCAGGAGAGCACTCCCATGGTGAGCACCCCCGAATCGTTCGACGCGCTGCTGGTGCTGTCGTTCGGCGGCCCCGAAGGCCCGGACGATGTCCGGCCGTTCCTCGAGAACGTCACCCGGGGCCGGGGTATCCCGCCGGAACGTCTCGACGACGTTGCGCAGCACTACCTGCACTTCGGGGGTGTCTCACCGATCAACGCGCTCAACCGGGCCCTCATCGATGCCGTGCGCGGCGAGTTCGAGGCGCACGGCATCGACCTGCCGGTGTACTTCGGAAACCGTAACTGGCATCCGATGGTCGAGGACACCGTCGCGGCCATGCGTGACGACGGAATTCGCAACGCGCTGGTCTTCGCGACCTCGGCGTGGGGCGGTTACTCGGGATGCCGGCAGTATCACGAGGACATCCGCCGGGCGCGGAGCGCGGTCGACGACGCCCCCGACCTGACGAAGATCCGGCAGTTCTACGATCACCCGCTGTTCCTCGACGCGGTCGCCGATGCCGTGCGCGCGTCCCGCGCCGAACTATCCGACGAGGCAGCGGACGCGCGCCTGGTTTTCACCGCTCACTCGATCCCGACGTCCGCCGATGCGACCGGTGGACCGCCGGACGCCGGCGGGCGTCTCTACAGCCGCCAGGTGGCCGAGGCCGCGCGCCTGGTCGCGGATTCGCTCGGTGTCGACGACTACGACCTGGTCTGGCAGTCGCGTTCGGGCCCGCCCCGGGTGCCGTGGCTCGAACCCGACATCGTCGACCATCTCGATGCTCTCCACGAGCGGGGAGTGACCTCGGTGATCGTGGTTCCGGTCGGATTCATCTCCGACCACCTCGAGGTGGTCTGGGATCTCGACACCGAAGCCCGGGACCGTGCGGCCGAACTCGGCATGGAGTTCGTGCGCGCGGCGACGGCCGGGACCGATCCCCGTTTCGCGCAGATGGTCCGTGAGCTCGTGCAGGAACGCCTCGGTACGGCATCGCCGCGCCGGCGCGGAACGGAACCGGAGTTCGGAGTGGGGTGCAACGGCACGCTCTGCGCGGTCCGGTGCTGCGAACCCCCGGCGCGGCCCTCTCGGCCGGCGCCCACAGCGGAGGACTGAGCACTCACGGCTCAGAGCGCCGGCTCACCACTGCGATTCGCCCCGGCCAGGGGAGAGACGAACCAGCTCGGGAGGGACCGCCGCAGCCCCACCGGGCCCTCCACCACCACGGCTCCGGTCCGCAGCGCCTCGGGCCAGTCGTTTTCTCCGCGCCAGATTTCGGTCAGATCCCGCAGCCCAGCCGTGACCGTGACGGAGACCTCGAAGCCCGGATCGGTGTCGCAGACGTCGACCTCTCCGGGAACGATGACCAGCCACCACCGCCGCGACCCGCGTGGGGCGCCGGTGAAGACGAACTCCACGACCACCCGAGTCTCCTCGATCGCGGAGTGGTCGACGTTGCGGTGCATATCCCACATCAGCAGCTTGGGGTCGAGGTCTTCGTCGCCGAGCCGGCCCGTCCACCGCGATCCCCACGTGCCGAGCGCGGACACCACCGGTTCCAGATCACGTCCGGCGGGTGTGAGCACGTAACGGACCTCCGAACCGTCGACGGTCCGTTGCACGATCCCCGCGACCGTCAACTGGTGCAGGCGGGTGGACAGCAACGACGGCGACATCCGGGGGAGTCCGCGGCGGAGGTCGTTGAATCGCTCGCTGCCGAGCACCAATTCGCGCACCAGCAGAAGTGTCCACCGCTCGTCGAAGAGTTCCATCGCTTTCGCGACGGGACAGAATTGGTGGTAGGGCGAGCCCATGCTTCGAATGGTAGGCCTGCCGGGCGGTACAGATTCCGAACTGGAAGCAATCCGCGGGTGTTCATACCGTTGACGTGCGCCTCCGAGATCTGTCGACGACGGATCGGACGCTCCGTTGAAGGAGATGTGTGATGACGCAATCCCGCTCGGCACTCGATGCAGACCGCGACCTCAAGGCGAAACACCGGGCCATGTGGGCGCTCGGCGATTATCCGGCCGTCGCGTCCGGAGTGATCCCGTCGCTCGGGCAGATCCTCGTGTCCGCGTGCCGGGTCGGCCCGGGCGACCGGGTGCTCGACATCGCGGCCGGTTCGGGCAACGCCGCGATTCCCGCCGCACTGACCGGGGCCACCGTCGTGGCGACGGACCTGACTCCCGAACTGTTCGACATCGGCCGGCGCGATGCCGAGGACGCCGGCGCCACCGTGACCTGGCAAGAGGCGGACGCGGAGGCGATGCCGTTCGGCGACGCGAGTGCCGACGTGACGCTCTCGTGCGTCGGGGTGATGTTCGCGCCGCACCACCAGGTAGCGGCGGACGAACTCGTGCGCGTCACCCGTCCGGGAGGCCGGATCGGGCTCTTGAGCTGGACGCCCGCGGGTTTCATCGGCCGGATGTTCGCCACGATGAAGCCGTACGCGCCCGCACCACCCCCGGGGGCACAACCACCCCCGCTCTGGGGCGACGAAGACCATGTGCGGACCCTGCTGGGGGACCGGGTGACCGATCTGACGGCGAGCACCGGTTCGTTACGTGTCGACCGTTTCCCCACGGGCGAAGCGTTCCGCGACTTCTTCAAGACGAACTACGGGCCGACGATTGCGGTCTACCGCGCACTCGCGGGTGATCCCGAGCGAGTCGCCGCGCTCGACGGCGAACTTGCCGAACTGGCGCGCCGGCACGATCTGGGTGGGGGAGCGATGGACTGGGATTACCTGCTGGTCACTGCCAGTCGCGCGGGGTGAGAACTCAGCCGTGCTGGGGCGCGCGCAGAGCGGCGTCGACCGCGCCGACTCGCGCGTGCCGCACCGCGGTCCACAAGGGACGCAGCGCGGATTCGCGGGCGTCCAGCGTGGTCGCCGAACCGGCACGCAGACCCCCGCCGCGCCCCGCGACGGTGAGAATTGCCGCGACCTGATCGGCGGAATCGAGGATCCGCACGGCACGCTGCGGGATCGAGTCCGGATACCGGTGACGGGCGTACTCGGCGATCTCGGCCGCGATCTCGGCACGCGGGTCGGTGCTGCGCCCGTCGTCGCCGACCGTGCGGATACCGGTGAGCGTGGCGGCGGCGTCGCGCACCGCTTCGCGCATGGTGAATTCGGCTTCGCCGAGGCCTGGTAGGTCGGTGAGTTCGGGTACCGCCGGGACGGCGAACACGGTCCAGCGGAGTACATCGGGTCCCTCGACGGTCGGAACCAGGCCGAGTCCGGGCGTTCCCGGCGCGCCGACGAGTACACCCTCCCCGGCAGCCGTTGCTGCTGCGGAGAAGGCGATGCCGACGGGCAGGCCGCGCACATCGCCCGGAGACGGCAACAGCAGTCGGATGCCCGAACCTCCCGCGGGGTCGGCCCGCCGGATCACGGTGAGCAGTACCGCGGCGCCGTCCTGCGGGTCCTGGCCGGTCAGCCCGGCGCGGTGTTTCGCGTCCGCCTCGGCGGCAGCGACGAGATGCATCGGCGCCCATTCGTGCAGGGCATCGATGACCTCGTCGGGCGCTGCGCGACCGGAGAGCCATGCTCCGGCCCACAGCGTCAGGCTCTGACTCGGGGAACTCACGGAACGAGCATAGGACGCACTGTTCTCCGGCGTGGCGACGACCGCCCGCCGGTGCCGTTGTCCTAACGTTGACCGGCGTGAGTCCACGCGACAGCTACGGCGACATCTATGCCGGACACAACCGCAAGCGGAAGAAGACCGTCCCGGAACTCGAGGCCGAGAAGGATCTCGTGGTCGAAGACGCCGCGTCGGGGTGGTGCGGCGCGATCGTCGGCATCGAACGCACCTACGACGGCGACTTCGTGCGCTTGGAGGACGGGCAACGCCGCACCCGTCTGTTCGCGATGCGGCCTGCCGCGTTTCTGATCGACGGTGCACCTGTCACTCTGGTGCGGCCGAAGCCGCGACCGGCGGCGCAGACCCCGGCGAGATCGGCCTCGGGGTCGACCAGAGTCGAGGGCTTGCGGGCACGCGTGGCCCGCGGAAGCCGCATCTGGGTCGAAGGTGTGCACGACGCGGCCCTCGTCGAACAGGTCTGGGGACACGACCTCCGTGTGGAGGGCGTCGTCGTCGAACAACTCGAAGGGCTCGACAACCTGGCCGAGCGGCTCGCCGAGTTCCGTCCCGGTCCGGGACGGAGGGTCGGTGTCCTGGCGGACCATCTCGTCACCGGATCGAAGGAAGAGCGGCTGACCGCGAACCTCGGCCCGCACGTCATGGTCACCGGCCATCCCTACATCGACGTGTGGGAAGCGGTGCGCCCCAAGGCCGTCGGGATCGAGTCCTGGCCGACGATTCCGCGCGGCCAGGACTGGAAAACCGGCGTGTGCCGTGAACTCGGCTGGGGTACGCCGCAGGAAGGCTGGCGGCGGGTCTACGGCGCGGTGTCGTCGTTCCGGGACCTCGAAGCCCCGCTGATCGGCGCGGTCGAGCGACTCGTGGATTTTGTCACCGAACCCGTCGACGGCGAGTGAGCGCCCCGCACCGAAGGTCGACGGCACATTCGGGCGCGCTCAATACCTGTACCGCCGCACGGTATCCGGATGGATGACGATACGTACCTGGTCTTCGGCGAGGATCCCGGCGAGATCGGCGGCACGAACCGGATCGTCGAGATCCCAATAGCGCGCGGCCAGGCGGGAACACAACTCGTGTGCTCCGTCCGCCTCGATCGTGGTGTGGCCCGCGACCGACACCCACCGTTCACGTTCCCCGACCGGTGCGGCGACCACGATCGAGGCGCGGGGGTCGCGCCCCAGGCGGCGGATCTTCAGCGAGTCGGGGGCGGTGAACAAGTCGACGGTGCCCGCGTCGGTGGCCTCGAACCAGACCGGTCGGGGCTGGGGCGGGAGCGGTCCTGCGGCCACGCTCACGAATCCGTGCAGGGGGCGTCTGAGGAACTCCAGGTCCTCGGCGGTCAGTGAACTCGTGGGGGTGCTCATCATGACCCTTTCGGATTCGGGGAAGGGTGGGGCCGGCGGCGCCCGCCCGGTCGCGTTCCCTCCGCACGGACGGTTCGCCGACGTGCTGAGCATTGTGCTCGTCGCGGCGGGTGTGTGCGCGGCAACCGCTCGGCAAGCCTGTGAACTGGCTCTCTGCCGCAATGTCCGATTTATGGTTCGATGGTTGCTGTGGCGGCATTGATATGGCTTATCGCCGGCGTGGCACTGGCTGCGGCGGAAGCGCTCACCGGTGACTTCGTCCTGCTGATGCTCGGCGGTGCGGCGCTGGCTACCGCCGGTGTCTCGGCTGCAACGGATCTGCCGGTGTGGCTCGACGCCGTGGTGTTCGCACTGTTCTCGCTGGTATTGCTGCTCGGAGTCCGGCCCATCCTGCGCCGCCGCTATTCCGCGCCGCCCGCGCTCACGACGGGCGTCGACGCGCTACCCGGCAAGCACGCGCTCGTCGTCGAGCAAGTGGGTGAGCACGCGGGCCGGGTGAAAATCGACGGCGACGTGTGGACTGCCCGGCCGTTGGACGCCACCGAAGTGTACGAACCCGGAACAACCGTGACCGTGATGCAGATCGACGGCGCGACCGCCGTCGTATGGAGGGGTGTCTGACCTATGGAAGCGCTGATCGTACTCGCCGTACTGGTGGTACTCGTCGTGATCGTGGTGGTGAAGTCCGTCGCCCTGATCCCGCAGGCAGAAGCCGCGGTCATCGAGCGGCTGGGACGCTATTTCCGGACCGCGTCGGGACAGTTGACGTTCCTGGTGCCGTTCGTGGACCGTATCCGCGCGAAAGTCGATCTGCGCGAACGGGTGGTGTCGTTCCCGCCGCAACCGGTCATCACCAAGGACAACCTGACGCTGAGCATCGACACGGTCGTCTACTTCCAGGTCACCAACCCGCAAGCCGCGGTGTACGAGATCAGCAACTACATCGCCGCCGTCGAACAGCTCACGGTGACGACCCTGCGCAACGTCGTGGGCGGTATGACCCTCGAAGAGACTCTCACCTCCCGTGACTCGATCAACGGTCAGTTGCGCGGCGTGCTCGACGAAGCGACCGGCCGCTGGGGTCTGCGGGTCGCGCGCGTCGAACTCAAGAGCATCGATCCGCCGCCGTCGATCCAGGAGTCGATGGAAAAGCAGATGAAGGCGGACCGCGAGAAGCGCGCGACGATCCTCACGGCCGAAGGCCACCGCGAGGCCGCGATCAAGACCGCAGAGGGCGACAAGCAGGCACGCATCCTGTCGGCCGAGGGATCGAAGCAGGCCGCGATCCTCGAGGCGGAAGCGGAACGGCAGTCCCGCATCCTGCGGGCGCAGGGTGATCGGGCCGCCCAGTACCTCGAGGCGCAGGGCGAGGCGAAGGCGATCGAGAAGGTGTTCGCAGCCATCAAGGCCGGTAAGCCGACCCCCGAGATGCTCGCGTACCAGTACTTGCAGACGCTGCCGCAGATGGCTCAGGGTGACGCGAACAAGGTGTGGCTCGTGCCCAGCGACTTCGGCGACGCCCTCAAGGGTTTCGCAGGCGCGCTCGGTGCTCGCGGTGAGGACGGTGTCTTCCGCTTCGAGCCGAGCCCGGTCGACGAAGACCTCCAGCGTCCCGAGGACGACTCGGCAGAGGTCAGCGACTGGTTCGACATGAAGACCGACCCGGTCGTGGCGAAAGCGGTCGCCGAAGCCGAGGCAGTGGCACGCAAGCCGGTGGACCCCGCGGTCCCGGTCGTCTCCGGAGAGAAGCCGGCCGGTGTCACGCGCGGTAGCCAGTCGTCCGCGCTGCCGGCCGCAGACCCCGCGCCCGAAGAGCGCGTTCCGTCTCTGGAGACAGAGGTCGGCGAGGAACTCCCGAGGCAGTAATCCTGCCCCGGCCGCCGGGGCGTGCGCACGCACGTCACCGGCGGCGAGGAGATGTGAGCGGAAGTGCCATCGCCACGATGACGAGACCGGCGCCCACGCCCGCGAGGAGCGACACGGATTCACCGAACACCGCCACACCGAGCAGCAGAGCGACCACGACTTCCAGGTAGGACAGTCCGGCGAGTTCGGCCGCACGCAGATACGAGCCGGCGACGACGAGCAGGCCCAAGGCGAACAACCCGCAGACGACGAAGAACCCGATAGCCCATACCCAGTTGCCCGGGGTCATTCCGGAAAGATCGGGTCGGGTGACCACCACGACGAGCCCGGTCGCTGCCGCCCCGAATGCGAAGGTCCAGAAACTGCGTACGTCTGCGGGCATATCCGAGCGATAGCGGTAGCAGAGCAGCGCGGCGCCGTAGAACACTCCCGACACGACACCGAGCACGGTACCCAGCACTTGCTCGTCCGAACTCGGGGCGGGCGCGCCGCCGATCAGACCCGCGGCCAGGAGCATCCCGGTGAACGCGGCGACAAGGGACACCGCATCTCGGCGAGTGATCGTCTCTCCGAGGAACATCCTCGCGAACACGGTCGCGAGAACCGGGCCGAGATAGTGCAGGACCACCGCGCGCGACAGGTCGGTGAGCACGGTCGCGGAGAGATAGGTGGCAAGGGACAGGGCGAGGAACACGCCGCCGAGCACCACCGACCACGACAGCCGGACTCGTCGCAATTTCCCGAGACGTCGCGACAGTGCCAGCATCACCAGCATCCCCAGCCCGCCGACGAGCATCCGGCCGAAGGTGAGGGCTTCGCCGAGTACGGCGCCGGGAGGGGTGGCCATGCGGCCGAACAACCCGGCGGTGCCCATCGCCGTTGCGGAGACCACGATCGCTGCGATACCCAGCCGCCTTCGGCGGGTATGTGCCGACTGATCATCGGCCGGGCGGTTATCGATGAGAAGCGGAACGACAGGCACGCGTGAGGGTGCGTCGACAGACGGAGCCACGGAACTTCCTCCGGACAGGGTGCATCGCGCACCGGCGGGTGGTCGGTTCCCCGCTCTGTCATGTGACCTGAGAGCTTTCGCGGATCCGTGGACCCACTTACACCTTCGGTGAACCCCGCGGGGTTGCTTTCCAGAGGAGCCTCGCCGGCGGCGGTCTGGGGGCCTGAGAGATTCCCGGGGAGGTTGCTCCTTCGGCGCCCGCACGTGTGCGGAACTCTCCCGCTGCAGTTCGATGGCATATTCGGTTGTCCGAGCGAGTATGCCAGCCCGATGCGGAGGCCCTGGATCCGGGTGAGCGCGGATCAGGTGATGAGCGCGGTACCGACGCCACACGCGGCACACGCCCACAGCACACTGGTGGCCGTGCCGATGATGAACTGCTCCGAGGCGTTCGGCTCGCGTAGCTCCGGGTACCGCGCGAGACCCTTGACGGCCATGATGATCGCGATGCCTTCGGGCCACCCGGCAAGGATCGACACCGCGACGGCGCCGCGCTCGAGCACGCCGATGACCCGTCCGCCCCGCAGCGGCCCGGGCGGAGGAGCGGGATCGGGTCCGGCATCCGGTTGGCGTCGGGCGATACGGAAGGCGACGAGTACGGCCGGTCCGCCGCCGGTGACGGCGGCCAGGGTGGTGAGCGCGAGTGTCACTGCCAGCGCGAGGCCGTGCACGGGCGCGGTGGCGGTGGCCGCCAGGGCTGCACCGCCGAGCGCCGTGGTCGTCACTGCCGCGCCGAGCCACGCCGGGAGCGTAGGACGGAGAGAGAGCGCGGGCGCGAGGGCGGCAACGGCGAGGCACACCAGCGAGACGACAGTCAACGATCGGCCCTTTCCAGCAGTCGGTGAGCGAGCGCGCATCCTGCGATCTCGGCTTGCCACCCGGCCGCGGCCAGGCGTTGGGACACCGCTTGCTTGCTGATGCCGAGTTCGTCGGCGATCCGGGCTTGCGTCGATCCGGTGCGAGCGAGTGCCACGGCTTCGTGTCCCTGGGGGGAGCGCCGGAGGACGAGGGTCGCGAGCAAGGTCAAGGCGGCGTCGGCATCTGCTGCGGCCTCGGCGTCGTCGCCCTCCACGGCGACCTGCCCGATGGAACTCTTGGCGCGTTCGACGGCACGTCGGGCGAGTTCGAATGCCGGTCCGCGACCGGCGCGGGTCTGTTTCGGCAGGGGAGTCTCGACGGGGCCGATCCCGATTCCGATGCTCCAGCGCTCTCGCCGGAGCAGTTCCAGCACGAGGTCGACCACCACACCGGGATCGTCGGCGACGGCCTGAACTTCGTCGCCGGCTGTGCGGTCGAACGGACGGACCAATCGTGGGTCACGCAGGTCGGCGAGGAGTCCCGAGACGCGGTCGATGTCGCGGCGACTGCCTCGTTGATCGACCGTCAAGACGAACATCGGTCAAGTGTGAAACCTTGTTTGATCAAAGTCAAGGATTGAGGCTTGTTCAGAGTTCGCCTTCGGGCACCCGGTTGTATTCCTCGTCGGTGACAGGTTCGAGCCAGTGGACCGTATCGTGCTCGTCGTCCGTTTCGTTGATGGCGAGGTGAATCATCAGGCGGGTGGGCGCGGCGCCGTGCCAGTGCTCCTCGTCGGCTTCGAACCACACGCGATCCCCGGGCCGGATCACCTCGACCGGGCCACCCCGGCGCTGGCACAACCCGACCCCGTCCGTGACGAAGACGGTCTGGCCGAGGGGATGCAGATGCCAGTGCGTGCGGGCGCCGGGCATGAAGTGGACGAGAGCGGCCGACACTCGCGACGGCGGCGGCGCTGCCGCCACCGGGTCTATGTAGACATCACCGCTGAACCAGTCCTCCGGGCCTATCCCGGTATCGAGCGAGCTGCGCACGATCTGCATGACGTCCTCCTTCGGCCGAGCCCTCCCACGTATGTCCCGGACGGCGAGGGCGGCCGTCATCGCCCGATGTCGTGCTGTCCATCAGATCAGGCGGCATCGTCGGGGATGCACTTTCCGAACGGCAATTGCCCGTACTGTGACCTGGAGAGCAGTGCAGCCGTGATCGGTAGCGGGAACGCCGCGGGCTGCGTGAGCAGCACCCGAACGGAGTGCACGTTCGCGTCGTTGATCGCCGAAGTTGACCTTTCGGACGCGGGCGGAACCCCGAACCCGAAACGGGTGAACCGGAATCCGTGTCGGCAGACGAAGGAGATCTCATGCGTGGAGTCATTCTCGACGGGCCCGGCGAGGTGCGGATCGCGGACCGTCCGGATCCGGAGATACTCGAGCCGACCGACGCCGTCATCCGATTGGCCGCCACCTGCATTTGTGGTTCCGATCTGTGGCCCTACCGCGGCGCAGACCCTGTCGACCACATGCCGATGGGTCACGAGTACGTCGGAACGGTCACCCGGATAGGCGATGCGGTTGCCGACGTCGCGGTCGGGGACTTCGTGGTCGGTTCGTTCTTCGCATCCGACAACACCTGTGAGATCTGCCGCGCCGGTTATCAGTCCCGGTGCGTGCACGCCGTACCGATGGGTGCCATAGGCACCCAGGCCGAGTACGCGCGCGTCCCGTTGGCCGACGGCACACTCGTCCGGACGCCCGGCCCACCCGACCCGGATCTCATCCCCTCGCTCCTGGCAGCGTCGGATGTACTCGGAACCGGGTGGTTCGCCGCGGTTGCTGCGGAGGCAGGCCCCGGTAAGACCGTCGCAGTCGTCGGTGACGGTGCAGTGGGGCTACTGGGGGTCATGGCAGCGAAACAGCTCGGCGCCGAACGGATCATCGCCATGAGCCGCCACGCCGATCGTCAAGAGCTGGCGCGCGAGTTCGGAGCCACCGACATCGTCGAGGAGCGCGGGGACGAGGGCGTCGGGAGAATCAAGGACCTCACTTCCGGACTGGGAGCGCACTCGGTGATCGAGGCCGTCGGCACCCAGGAGTCGATGATGCAGGCGATCCGCTCGACACGGCCGGGTGGGCACGTCGGGTATGTCGGTGTGTCCCATGACGTATCGCTGCCCGGCGGAGAACTGTTCTTCGCCGAGGTGCATCTGCACGGCGGGCCCGCCCCGGTACGGCGCTTCCTGCCGGAGTTGATCGACCTGATCTGGAACCGCGCCATCGACCCAGGAGCCGTATTCGATCTGACTCTGCCTCTCGACGAGGCAGCCGAGGGCTACCGCGCAATGGATGAACGTCGAGCGATCAAGGTGATGCTCACTCCCTGAGTTCCGTCGATGGTGCGGTGCTGTCCAGGGCGACGAACTCCGCAGCCGGGAAAGGAAGCCTCCGATGACGATGGAAACCCCTGATCCTGAAGTCGACGTGGGCCGCCGGAAGTGGATCGGACTCGGCGTCCTGGCCCTGGGACTGTCGTTGATCGTCGTCGACGGCACGATTGTCAACGTCTCCCTCCCGGTCATCATCGACGACCTGAACCTGGATCTGACCGACGCGCAGTGGATCAACAGCATCTATTCGGTCGTGTTCGCGGCATTGTTGCTCACGACGGGAAGGCTCGGCGACCGAGCCGGTCGCCGAATGCTGTTCATCATCGGGGTGCTCGTGTTCATCTGCGGAAGCCTGGCCGCAGCGGCGTCGGACAGTTCCACCACGTTGATCTCTGCCCGCGTCGTTCAGGGCATCGGAGGTGCCCTCGTTCTTCCCTGCACACTTTCGACGGTCAACGCCACCTTCCGCGGCAGGGACCGAGCAGTCGCGTTCGGCGTGTGGGGTGCGGTGATCTCGGGGATGGCAGCCGTCGGTCCGTTGCTGGGAGGTTGGCTGACGACCTCGTTCACCTGGCCGTGGATCTTCCTCGTGAATGTGCCGATCGGCATCCTCGTCATCATCGGAGCGGTGCTGTTCGTGCCCGAGACCCGGTCGAAGACCACGGTTCCCGGACTCGATGTCCTGGGGCCGATTCTGAGTGCGATCGGGTTCGGCGCGCTGGTGTTCGCCCTCATCGAGGGGCAGAAGATCGGCTGGTGGAAACCGATCGCCGATCTGAGGGTCTTCGGGGTGACGTGGCCGGAGACCGCGCCGATCTCGGCGACCCCGGTTGTCGCTGTGGTGGGAGTTGTCACCCTCGGGGCGTTCGTGATGTGGGAGCGACACCGTGCCGGCCTCCGGCGGTCCGCAATCCTCGACCTGACCCTGTTCCGGATCCGCACCTTCAGCTGGGGAAACACCACCGCGATGACGGTGGCGATCGGAGAATTCGGGCTCCTGCTGGTGCTACCGCTGTTCCTCGTGAACGCCTACGGACTCAGTACCCTCGGCGCCGGCTATGTGCTGGCAGTAATGGCGCTGGGCGCGTTCGCTTCCGGGGCTTCGGCGCGCTTCGTCACCGGGAAACTCGGAGCTCCCCGTACCGTCATGCTGGGTCTGACGCTGGAAGTGATCGGGGTGCTCGCCTTCGCGCTGTACCTCCGCCCGTCGGCGAGCTCCGTCCTGCTCGCGCTGCTGCTCGCGATCTACGGCATGGGCTTGGGCCTCGCGTCCGCCCAGCTCACCGGAACCGTGCTGGTCGATATCCCGACAGCGGAGTCGGGGGAGGGGTCTGCCATTCAGAGCACCTCCCGGCAGCTCGGCGCAGCCCTGGGCACGGCCATCCTCGGGACCGTGCTCTCGCTCGGCTTGGCGCACAGCCTCACCGACCGCCTCGAATCGAGTCCTCTACCGGCGCAGGTGCAGTCCGGCTTGGTCGACAGCACCCGGGACTCGGCAGGCAGCACCATTCCGATCATCCGCGATCAGGGCGACGACGGCCGTCTCGGTCCGGCCGGTCCCGAGACCGCCGAGGCCCTGTCGGAAGGTTTCGCGGACGCCACCAGGTGGTCGTTGTTCTTCGCGGCGGGATTCCTCGTCATCGGACTGGCGAGCGCCACCCAGTTACAACCGCGCAGGCAGGCTGGAGTGCCGGTACCGGACGCCGGATAGCAGTCGGCGCTTGCTCGTCACCGGATCAG
>JADGMW010000451.1_pt1 | contig 16981 bp, 17 predicted proteins | sample 8641801 | NCBI WGS metagenome assembly JADGMW01 (sample SAMN16272018, study PRJNA661076) | feces metagenome | isolation source: fecal sample from diarrhoea affected cattle A | host: Bos taurus | place: South Africa: Lokaleng Village, Mahikeng | collected 2019-09
CGCGGAGGTCGGGCGGCGACGCGGCGGCGGTGCGCGCGTGTTCCCGCCCACCGCGGCGCTGTGGGCGCCGGCGTGGGTGCTGGAACGCGGCGTCACCGCATGGGCGGCGGTCCTCCTGCGTGCACGGGGCGGTGTGCGCTACGCCGGCCGCCGACTCCCCCGCGCCGCCACCCCGACCCGCATCCTGCGCGCGCGACACGCGCCCGCACGCGCCCAGCACTGAGGCCGTCGGCTTCCCCGGTCGCGCCAGGGTCGCTCAGGGCTGCAGCACGACCTTGATGCATCCGTCCTCTTTGCGCTGGAAGGTGCCGTAGAGCTCCGGCGCCTTCTCCAGCGGCGCGCGGTGCGTGACCAGCTGCTCGGTGCCGAGGGGGTCGGCGGGATCCTCGACCAGGGGCAGCAGATCGTCGATCCACCGCTTGACGTTGCACTGCCCCATCCGCAGCGTCAGCTGCTTGTCGAACATCGTCTTCATCGGCAGCAGGTCGGCGTCGCCGGCGTACACGCCGCTGATCGACAGCGTGCCGCCGCGGCGCGCCATGTCGATACCGGTGTGCAGAGCGGCCAGGCGGTCGACGCCGGCGCGTTCCATGAGCGGGCGGGCGAGAGCGTCGGGCAGCGCACCGATCGCCTGGTGCGCGAGATGCACGCCGGGGCTGCCGTGCGCCTCCATCCCGACCGCGTCGATGACGGCATCGGCGCCGCGGCCCTCGGTCACGTCGCGGATGCGCTGGAGCGCATCGTCGTCCTCCCAGGCCTCCACCCCGAACCGCGTCGCCAGCTCACGGCGCTCGGGCACGGGGTCGATGCCGATCACGCGGTGGCCGCGGTGAACCCCGATGCGTGCGGCGAACTGCCCCACGGGCCCGAGCCCGAGCACGACGAGCGTGCCGTTGTCCGGCAGGTTCGCGTATTCGACGCCCTGCCATGCGGTGGGCAGGATGTCGCTGAGGAAGAGGTACCGGTCATCGGGCAGCTCCTTGCCCACGAGCACGGTGTTGTATTCGGCCAGCGGCACCCGCAGCATGCCGGCCTGCCCGCCGGGGACCTGGCCGTACAGCTTGGTGTAGCCGAACAGGGCCGCCCCCGACCCGTATTCGGTCACCTGTGTCGTCTCGCACTGGGACTGCAGGCCGCTGCGGCACATGAAGCAGTGCCCGCACGCGATGTTGAAGGGGACGACGACCCGATCGCCGGGCACGAGCGTCGTGACGTCGGAGCCGACCTCCTCCACGATGCCCATCGCCTCGTGGCCGAGGATGTCGCCGGGGTCCAGGAAGGGGCCGAACAGTTCGTACAGGTGCAGGTCGGAGCCGCAGATGGCCGTCGACGTGATGCGCACGATCGCATCCGTGGGTTCCTGGATGCGCGGATCCGGCGCGTCGCGCACCTCGACCTTGCGCTTGCCCTGCCATGTCAGTGCCTTCATGCCGTCACCACTCCTCCGCTCGAGCAGGGCGCGACCAGCGCGTCCCCGCGTTCCGAGCTTCGCGGGCGAGCCGGTGCGGCGACCGGGGATTGACAGTCCTGCTGCCGCCGGACTATCGCCGCCCGCTCACCCCCATTCCGGCGAGGCGGTACCACCCTGAAGCATTCCTACGTGTCGCGCGGCGTCTCGGCGGGCGCGTGGCCGTAGCGGCGCCGGTAGTACGCCGCGAAGCGGGACGGGCTGCCGAACCCCCACCGGCGGGCGACCGTGGCGATCCCGCTCGCGCCACGGGCGAGGTCGTCGTGCGCGCCGGCCAGACGCACCGAGCGCAGATACTCGGTGGGCGACATCTCCCGCGAGCGCCGGAAGGCGTACTGCAGGCCCCGCGTGGAGATGCGGGCCGCGGCGGCGATGTCGTCCACGGTGATCGGCTCCTGCGCGTGCGCCTCGATGAAGGCGATCGCCCGGCGGACCGTGGCCGGTGCCGGCCGGGTTTGGGCGGCACGTCCGAGCGCCTCCTGAAAGGTGGTCGAGAAGGCTGACAGGGTCGCCAGCGTCGCGTGCCGGTGCAGCTCCGCCTCCCACATGGCGTCGCCGCTCTCCTCCGTCGCGGCCGCCACGGAGGATTCCCGGATGTACCGGTAGGCCCGTTCCCATTGCCGTGCAGCCGCGACGCTGGTCGGCGGCGCGTCCGTCGCCCGCAGCACGAGCCGGTCATCTCCCGAGATACGGCGGGCGGTGTGTTCGGCCTCCCGGCGGTCCAGGACCAGGGCGCGCACCTGCGCCCTTCCCACCCACCGGGCGCGCATGCCCCGATCCGTGGACAGCCACGGCAGCGAGGGGTCGAGGTCTTCATCGTCGTTGCCGACCCACCCGTCGGCGGTCACCACACGGCACGCCATCAGCTCGTCCTCGGGCTGCACGACCGAACGCACGGAGGCGGTGAGATCGTACGACACGACGGTGAGACCGCGCACGCTCACCGAGGTCCAGTCGAACGCGAGCGGACGCCGATCAGCCCCGTCCAGCCGGGCGGAGGGCACGACGCGCCGCCACACGGACTCGACGTCCTCGGCGCCGCGCGCACGCGCGCGAAGAACCTTCGCCACCGCATCCCCCTTCTGCGTGCCGGGCAGCCTTCGATTCTCTCACTAGACGAATAGGGAGCGGCGCGCGTCGTGTCAAGGGCGTACTGGCCCGGCGGGCGGTGCGGTGCGATGGAAGACCCGACGAAAGGAAACGGCATGTCCGACCCCGCCGCCCCGCAGAACCCCGAGCCCGACCTCCGCACCGACTCCGGCTACCCCAACCGCGACCGCGCCGATCTCGCCCAGCAGGCGCCGGCCCAGGCGGATGACGCGGCGATCGCCGAGCACGCAGCCGACGTGGACGGCACCGACGACGAGCACGACGACCCCACGGCCGCCCAGTGACGCCGGCGGCCTCTCGCCGCCGCATCCATTCAGAGGAATACGTGTGCCCGCTGGGCGGTTGACGGGAACATGCAGCGATTCGGCACCCTCTCCTTCGGCCACTACGGGCCCCTCGGCCGCGGACGGGAGCTGACCGCCGGCGACATGCTCCACCAGGCGGTCGACCTCGCGCAGGGCATGGACGAGCTGGGTGTCAACGGCACCTACTTCCGCGTGCATCACTTCGCCCGCCAGCAGGCCTCGCCGATGCCGCTGCTGGCCGCCATCGCCGCGCGCACGCGGCGCATCGAGGTCGGAACGGGCGTCATCGACATGAGGTACGAGAACCCCCTCTACCTCGCCGAGGAAGCCGCGGCGGTCGACCTGCTCAGCGACGGCCGCCTGGCCCTGGGGGTCAGCCGTGGTTCACCGGAGACCGTCGTCCGCGGGTACGAGGCGTTCGGCTACACCGGCGCGCAGGATCCCCGCGGCGCCGACCTCGCACGAGAGCATTTCGATCTGTTCCTCCGCGCGATCGAGGGCGAAGGTCTCGCCGACCGCGACCCGTCCAGCCCCTTCGGCGGCGGAGTGGGACGACAGCGGGTCGAACCGCACTCCCCCGGCCTGCGCTCGCGCGTGTGGTGGGGCGCCGGCAACCGCGACACCGCCGCGTGGGCGGGACGGAGAGGCGTCAACCTGATGTCCTCGACCCTCCTGACCGAGGCCGATGGACGCGAGTTCGATCTGCTGCAGGCCGATCAGATCGACGCCTTCCGCGCCGCGTGGCGCGAGGCGGGGCACCCCGGCACACCCCGCGTCTCGGTGAGCCGGTCGATCTTCCCCATCACGACGGCAGAGGACGCGCTGTACTTCGGCCGCGCCGGCGAGGAGGGCGGCATCGGCATGATCGACGGCTTCCAGGCAACGTTCGGCAAGACCTATGCCGCCGCTCCCGACGTGCTCGTCGAGCAGTTGCAGCAGGATGCCGCGATCGCCGCCGCCGACACCCTCATGCTCACGATCCCCAGCCAGCTCGGCGTGGAGTTCAACCTCCGCGTGGCCGAGTCGTTCGCGAAGTACGTCGCCCCCTCTCTCGGTTGGAAGCCGACTTGGGAGGGCACGCGCGAAACCGACCGCGTGTAAAACATTCTTGACATGGGATGCCACGGCGTCCCATACTCAGAGTGTCAAAGATTCTTGACACCTGAGGAGGATGCCGTGGTTTACCAGGAACGCAACACGTGGTCGCAGCTCATCGCCACACTCGTGGCCATGACGGCGTACGTCATCGTGGTCCTGCAAGCGGCCGGCGGCGGACCGCTCACCGACGTGCACTGGTGGCCGATCATGCTGTGGACGATCCTCGGCAGCATCGTCGGCTCGATCCTCCTCAGCATCCTGTGGGGCATGATCGCCGGTGCCCGCGACCCCGACGGGGTGGGCATGGCGGATCTGCGCGACCGCGACATCGCCCACCTCGGCTCCCGCGTGGGCCAGGCCTTCATGGTCATCGCGGGACTCGGCGTGATCGCGCTGTGCGCCCTCGAGGCATCCTGGTTCTGGATTGCGAACGCCATGTTCTTCGGATTCGCCCTGTCGGCTCTCGTGGGCGGCATCGCCCAGGTCATCGCCTACCGCCGGGGACTGGCCTGATGGTCAAGCCCACGAAGGTGGTCAATGACATCCGGACCCTGCGCGAAGCCGCGGGTCTCACCCAGGCCGAGCTCGCGCGCCGCATCGGCGTCACGCGGCAGACGCTCATCGCCATCGAGCAGGGCAGGTACTCACCCACCCTCGAGCTGGCCTTCCAGATCGCCCGCGTGTTCGGGACCCCCCTCGACGCGGTGTTCCGCTACCCCGAGGAGGAGACCTCATGACCACGCACGCCAGACCCGTTCCCGCCACCATGACCGCGTGGATGCAGCACCGCTACGGCGACGCCGATGCCGTCGCACCCGAAGACATGCCGGTCCCCTCGCCGGGGCCCCATGACGTGCTCGTGCGCGTCCATGCGACCGGGCTCAACTCCGCCGACGCCCGGGTCATGCGCGGCGACCCGCTGATCCTGCGCCTGGTCTTCGGGTTGCGCCGCCCCCGGACCGCGGTGCAGGGCCGGGACATCGCCGGCACCGTCGTCGGGGCAGGTGCCGCCGTCACGACGCTGCACGTGGGGGACGCGGTGGTCGGCGAGACCACCGGCGGCGGGCTCGCCCCCTACGTCTCCGTGCCCGCCGCTCGGCTCGTGCGCCGCCCCGAGGGCCTCGACGACCTCGCCGCGGCCGCGCTGCCGATGGCCGGCGGCACGGCGTGGCAGGCGCTCGCGCTCGCCGGGATCGACGGCGATGCCGCCCGCGGGGCGCGCGTGCTGGTCGTGGGCGCCGGCGGCGGGGTGGGGCACTTCACGGTTCAGCTGGCGGCGCTGCGCGGAGCCGAGGTCACTGCGCTGGCGGGACCTCGCGCCCTTCCCGTGATCACGGCGCTCGGGGCGACGACCGGGCTCGAGCACCGGCGCACCGACCTGTCGCAGCTCGCGGCGGCATCCTTCGACGCCGTCGTCGTCATCGCCGGCGATCATCCGCTGCGGCACCTGCGCCGCCTCGTCGTCCCCGGCGGCACCGTGGTGCTCGTCAGCGGCGGCACCCGCCCGGTGACCGGCCCGCTGGGGGTGATCCTGCGCGCTCTGGTGCTGTCGGCGTTCGGATCGCGGCGCCTGCGGCCGTTGGCAGCGACGGCGAAGCCGGAGATCACGGCGGAACTCGCACGCCTGGCTGCCGCGGGCGACATCACGCCGCACATCGAACGCGTGTGGCCGCAGACGCAGGCCCGTGCCGCGCTGGCGCACATCGACGCCGGGCACACGGTGGGCAAGGTGGTCGTGCAGGTCGGGAATGTCGGAGGTACGTTCTAACCTCTTCCCATGAGCACACATGCAACCCACTCGGCGGACGACGCCGACGAGGGGCTCGAGGCTCTCTGGGAGGACAACCCCGAGCTGGCCGGTGTGCTGGATCCGCTGGATCTCGTGACCGAGACGTCGACGATGATGGCGGTGTTCGCCGCGCAGCGGTTCGAACGGGTCGAGGCGATGCATCGAGCAGCGCTCACCGAGGTGACCACGTTCCGCGGCGCGAGCCCGGAGATCATCGAGCGCTCGCTGCGCCTCGAGCTTGCGGCGGCGCTCCAGATGACCGAGCATGCCGCAGACCAGCTCCTGATCACCGCCGAGGGGCTCGTCGCCCGCTACCCCTCGATGCTTGCCTCGCTGCACGGGGCGCGCACGACCGAGCGGCACGCAGAGGTGTTCGTCGAACTCGTCGACACCGTCGAGCCGGAGCTCCGCGAGCAGGTGGTTCCTCTCGCGGTCGAGCTGGCCGAGTCGCACCCGCTCGGCGCCTTTCGCCGCCTGCTGCGCAAGCTCGTGGAGACGGTCCGGGCGGCGACGCTCGAGGAACGCCACCGCGACGCGATCGCTCAGCGCCGAGTCGTTCTCGAGCCGGCCGCCGACGGGATGGCGTGGCTCCTCATTCACCTGCCGGCTGTGGAAGCCCACGCCGTCCACGCCCGTGTCACCGCCATGGCCGAGGTGCTGGCGGCAGAAGAGGGCGAAACGCGCACGCTCGACCAGCTCCGCGCCGATGCCGTAGCCGATCTGCTCATCGATGGGGTCGTCCGTGAGCATCCCGCCGCCGCCCGCGGGATCCGCGCGACAGTCGCCGTCACCGTCCCGGCGCTGGCGCTCCTCAGTGACGAACTCGCCGGGCAGAGCGAGCCGGCCGTCGTGGAGGGGGTCGGTCCCATCCCCATCGAGCGGGCACGGGAGCTGTGCGGCACCGCCGACAGCTGGATGCGGATTCTGACCCATCCCGAGACCGGGACGGTCCTCTCGGTGGGTCGCAAGAAGTACCGACCGCCCGCCCCGCTTCGGCGCCTGGTCCGCTGGCGAGCCGATCGATGTATGGGTCCGGGATGCGCCATGCCTGCCGCCCGATGCCAGATCGATCATCAGGTCGCGTGGGAACACGGCGGGCGAACAGAGCTTTCCAACCTCGCCCCGCTGTGTCAGGGCCATCACACCCTCAAGCATCACGGCGGGTGGGTGGTGCGACAGCTCGCCGGCGGTGCGATCGAGTGGATCTCACCCCTCGGCCGCCGCTACGTCGAACAGCCCGAGCGACGGGTCCCGGTCTTCCGCGCCGCGTGAGAGTCACCCCGTTCCAGCGGCGAAACTCGGCGTGACGCGCACCGTGACATCAACAGCATCGATGACGGATATAGCTAAATCACTCTGACGCATATCGCAGGGCGCTCATACGATGGCGGCGAGGCACCCCCTCACCCACCCGACGACATCAAGGATGATGACCCTGGACAGCGACGCGACCGTGCGCACGCACGACAAGACGGCCCTCGCTCCCGCGCTGACCATCAGCGACGTCGGGATCGGATTCCGCGGCGTCCGCGCACTGGACGACGTGAGTTTCGCCATCCCGCGCGGAGGGACGAGCGCGGTCATCGGCCCCAACGGGGCCGGCAAGACGACGCTGTTCAACTGCATCAGCGGCATCTACCGCCACGAGGGCGAGATCGCGCTGGCCGGACGCCCGATGAGCGACATGCCGGCGCAGGCACGCGCGATCGCCGGCATCGCCCGTACGTTCCAGACGCCCACGCTCCTGCCCGACCTCAACGTCTTCGAGAATGTGCTGCTGGGGGCGCACGGCGGGATGCGGGCGGGGATGTGGGCGGCCGCCCTGCGGATCGGCCGGGCGAGCCGCGAGGAGCGAGCCGTGCGGCTGGATGCGTGGGAGCTCATGGGTCCGCTCGGACTCCAGCCGCTGGCTCTGGCGCCCGTGAGCAGCCTGGCCCACGCGGATCGTCGACGTGTCGAGATCGCCCGCGCGCTCCTGTCGCGCCCGCAGCTTCTGCTGCTGGACGAACCGGCCGCCGGCCTCAGCGCCGACGAGGCCGACGAGCTGCTCGGATTCATCGCCGAGTTCGGCGCCGCCTCCGACATGACGAGCCTGCTCGTCGAGCACGACGTGGGGCTGGTCATGCGCGTCGCCCGGTTCGTCGCCGTCCTGGATGCCGGGCGGCTGCTGGCCTCCGGAGACCCCGCAACCGTCTCGGCCGACCCGCTCGTGATCGCCGCCTACCTGGGCGCCGACGCGCCCGCCGACGGGGAGCTGCCATGACCATGCTCATCGCCGAGAACCTGCGCGCCCGCTACGGCGGCGTGCAGGTGCTCCACGGCGTGGACCTCGCGATCGAGGAAGGCGAGATCGTGGCCCTCCTGGGCGCCAACGGTGCGGGGAAGACGACGCTGCTGCGGGCCCTGTCGCGTCAGGTCGCGTCCTCCGGCGCCATCACGCTCGCCGGGACCCGCATCGACGGGCTGTCCACCGCCCGGGTCGCGCGCCTCGGCCTGGGTCACGTCCCCGAGGGTCGCGGGACGTTCACCGAGCTCACCGTCGAGGAGAACCTGCGCCTGGGCGCTCTGGCCCGTCCGCGCAATCTGCGTGCGCGCACGGCGGCCGACCTGGATCTGATCTCCGAGACCTTCCCCGTCCTGCACGAGATGCGCTCGCGTCAGGCCGGCGCACTCTCCGGCGGCCAGGCCCAGATGCTCGCCGTCGCGCGGGCCCTTCTCGCGCGGCCGCGCCTGCTCCTGGTGGACGAACCGTCGCTGGGGCTTGCCCCGCTGACGACGCTGGAGCTGTTCAACCGTTTCCAGTCGCTGCGCGACGCGTGGTCGCTGACCATCCTGCTCGCCGAGCAGAACGCCCGGCTGTCCCTGCGGATCGCCGACCGGGCGATCGTGCTCTCCCGCGGCAGCGTGGCGCTGGAGGGACCGGCCGCCGAACTGCAGGATCACGACGCCCTGCGCGCCGCCTATCTCGGCGACGCGCACTCACCGGCGGCGACCTCCCCGTCCGAAGGAGCACTCGATGACTGAGTTCTTCCAGATCCTGCTCGACGGGCTCACGACCGGAACGGTCTACGCCGCCCTGGCCCTCGCCCTCAGTGTCGTGTTCCAGGGCACGGGGATGCTGAACTTCGCCCAGGGCGAGCTGGCCGTCGTCGCGGCCTTCATCGCGTACACGGTGCTGCTGGGCGGGATCGCGCCGTGGCTGGCGATCCTCATCGCCGTCGCCGCATCCGCGGTGATCGGAGCTCTCCTGCACGTCGTCGTCGTCCGCTGGGTCGACACCCGCAACGAGGGCGTCCTGATGGCGATGGGCGTCGCGCTCCTCCTCGGCATCAGCGCTCTGGCGAGCATCATCTGGGGCACCGACCCGCGCAGCTTCCCGAGCCCCTTCGGGTCGGGCATCATCCAGTTCGCCGGGCTGCGGCTGACGTACCAGCAGGCCGGCGGTGCGGTGCTGGTGATCGTGGCGATGGCGCTGACCGCGCTGCTGTTCCAGAAGACGCCCATCGGACTGCGCCTGCGCGCCGTCGCGCAGAACGCCCCTTCCGCCGCGCTGCTCGGACTGTCCGCACCGGTGTGGCTGGCCCTGGGGTGGGCCGTCGCCGGTGCCGTCGGCGCCGTCGCCGGAGTGGTGGCCGCGCCGACGCTGGGACTGTCGCCGCAGATGATGAACTTCCCGCTGCTCATGGCGCTGTCCGCCGCGACCCTCGGCGGCCTCACCAGCCGCGTCGGAGCGGTCGTGGGCGGCCTGCTGATCGGGGTGGTCACCGCGTTCGCCGGCCGCTACATCCCGTTCCTCGGCGGCGACCTCAACATCGTCGTGGCGTTCGTCCTGATCGTGATCGTCCTTCTGATCAAGCCCGGCGGGCTCTTCGGAAGAGAACGGATGGTGCGCGCGTGACCCCTCCCGTCCCCTACCCCGCCGAGCGGCCGTGGTTCCGCACGCCCCGCGGGCTGGGCACCCTCGCCCTCCTCCTCGTCGGCGTGGTCATCCCGTTCCTGGTGAGCGACTACGACCTCTTCAACGCCACCCGAGTGCTCGCCATCGCCCTCGGCGTCGCCGGGCTCAACCTCCTCGTCGGCTTCTCCGGGCAGATCAGCGTCGGTCACGGCGCGATCTTCGGCATCGGCGGGTACACGACCATGCTGATGATGCTGAACCTCGATACGCCGTGGCCGCTCGCGCTCATCGGCAGCGTCGCGGTCGGGCTGCTCGTGGGAGTGGTCATCGGGATCCCCGCCCTCAAGCTCGGCGGCCTGAACCTCGGCCTGTTCACGATCGCGATCGCCGCCGTCTTCCCCCTGCTGATGAGCAGGTTCAGCGACGTCACCGGCGGCACCGTGGGGCTCGCGCTGCCGACCTCTCCCTTCACGGCGACAGCCGGCCTCACCTCCGCGCAGCTCGGCTACCTCTTCGCCTTGGCGGCGCTGGCGGGCACTCTCGGGCTGCTGCGCAACCTCACGACGGGTCGGTTCGGCCGCGCCTACGCGGCCGTGCGCACGAACCGGATCCTCGCGATGGCCAACGGCGTGCGCGTTCCTCAGCTGAAGCTCATCGCATTCGTCATCAGCGCCGCCGTGGCCGGATTCGGCGGGGGGATCCTCGTGCTCGTCCTGACGGTCGCGACGCCCGACAGCTATCTCCTGACGTTCTCGCTGATCCTGCTCATGGCCACCACCGTCGGCGGCAACCGGTCCTGGATCGGCGCGATCGTCGGCGCCGGGATCGTCGTCTACCTGCCCGATTTCGCCAGCGACATCCTGCCCGGTCAGGCCTCCGGCCAGTTCGCGCAGCTCATCTTCGCGGTGCTGCTGGCGGTGTGCCTCATCTTCGCGCCGGGCGGTCTCGCCGGCTGGAGCTCGTCGCTGGCACGGCGTGCGCGCGGGCTGGCCGTCCGGCGAACGCCGGCGACCCAGTCCCCCGCCGCCGCCGCGCACCCGGAACCGAAACCCGAATCACCACCCGCACTCACACGAAAGGAAGCGAATCGCTGATGAAGATGTCACGCCGAACTCGCCCCACCCTCATCGCCGTCACCGCGGCGACCGCCCTCGCGATGCTGCTCGGGGGGTGCACCGGCCGGCAGGCCGCCACCGAGCCCGCCGAGGGCGCAGCCGACGGCAGCCCCATCGTCATCGGCGCCAGCTGGCCGCAGAGCGGACCGCTGGCGGCCGCGGCCGCGGGCCTGCACGGCTTCCAGGCCTACATCGAAGCCACCAACGCCGACGGCGGCATCGACGGCCGGCAGATCGAACTGGTCACCGCCGACGACGGCTACGACCCGGCCCGCCTGGCCGACAACCAGCGCAGCTTCGTCGAGAAGGACGGCGCCATCGCGGTGGTCAACTTCGGCGGCATCGCCGTCCCCGGCCGCCCGTACCTCAACGACAAGAAGGTCGCCCAGATCGCGCTGGCCGGGCAGACCCCGCTCAGCGACGTGGAGAACTTCCCGTACACGCGCGCCTTCTGGCCCGACGTGGCGTGGGAGGGCGAGCTGCACGCGCAGTGGCTGACCGAGAACGCACCCGACGCGGTCGTGGGGTTCATCGGCTTCAACAACGACCTGAGCGAGAGCCACATCGCCGGCCTGGAAGCCGGCGGCGTCACTCCGGCACAGGTCGCGACGGTTCCGCCCGGCACGGCCGACCTCAGCGCGCAGGTCAGCCAGTTCCAGGCGGCAGGCGTCGACACGGTCATCATCAACATCGGCGCGCCCACGATCGGCGCCGTCACGGCGTACATGGACGAGATCGGCTACGAGCCGACGCTCCTGCTCGCCGGCAACATGGCGGACTTCGTCACCGTGGTCGACCCGGCAGGGGCCGAGGCCGTGCGCGACGCCTACGCGTTCCACTGGGGCAAGGACCCGGCAGACCCGAAGAACGCCGAGGACGAGGCGACGCAGGCCTTCGTCGCGGCCATGACCGAGCACGGCTACGAGAGCGACATCCGCCAGGCGCTGGCGTTCAACGGCTACGGCCTGGGCGCGGCGCTGGTCGAAGCCCTGAAGTCGGCGCCGGAGATGACGGCCGACGGCCTGCTGGAGGCATGGGACTCGCTGGAGGACACCCCGAACCCGTACCTGCAGGACGGCATGACCCTGGACGCCGGCTTCGGCGGGCGCCTGATCTTCGAGGTGCAGCTCACGCAGTTCGACGGGACCAGCTGGCAGCCGCAGGGCGAGCTGATCGACCTGCGCGAAGTGGGCATCGTCGACTGAGCCGCGACACCGCCCCGCACACGAGGCGCCCCGCACACGCGTGCGGGGCGCCCGTCTTTCAGGTGCCGAAGTCGTCGGGGTCGACCTCGTCGAGGAACCGGCGGAGCTCATCCACCTCTTCCTCCTCGTCCACCTGGTCGGGAAGGTCGGTCACCGCCTCGGGGACACCCGCCTCGGCGAAGACCGGGTCGGCGACCCAGATCGGCGCGTCCGTGCGTGAGGCGAGGGCGATGGCGTCGGAGGGCCGCGCGTCGATCACGCGGAGCCCGTGCGGGGTGGCGAGGGACACCTCCGCGTAGAAGGTGCCGCCGTCCACGCGGGTCACCTCGACGCGTTCGACGGTCCCCTCCAGTGCGTCCAGCAGTCGCACCATGAGGTCGTGGGCGAGCGGGCGGGGCGGGACCACGCCCTCCACGGCGACGAGGATCGCGGTGGCCTCCTGGGCTCCGATCCACACCGGGAGGATGGTGCCGGTCAGGGCCGAGGGGCCCAGGGGCTTGAGCAGGATGACGTGCTGCTGGGCGGAGTCCAGCGCGACCCCTGCCACGCGTACGCGGACCATGCTGCCCTCCTTGCCGTCGGTGGGATGCCCCTCAGCCTAGGGCCGGTGGCCGCATCCGTCACCGGGACCCGGTCCCGACGGCGATCACGAGCCGGAGCTGTCGGCTTTCGCCCCGCCCGCTTCGAGCACATCCCCGGCGGGCAGCTCCTGATGTCCGCCGAACTGCATGCGCATGGCCGAGAGCACCTGGTTGGCGAAGTGGTCCTCCCCGCGCGAGGCGAACCGCTCGAACAGCGACGCAGCCAGTACGGGCGCCGGCACGCCCACGTCCACCGCCGCCTTGACCGTCCAGCGCCCCTCGCCCGAGTCCGACACCCGTCCGGCGAGGCCCTCGAGCGTCGGATTGGCCTGCAGCGCGGCCGCGGCCAGATCCAGCAGCCATGAGGAGATCACCGAGCCCCGGCGCCACAGCTCGGTGACCTTGGGCGTGTCGATGTCGAACTGGTAGTACTCCGGCTCCTCCAGCGGGGCGATCTCCGCGGAGTGCGTGGTGTCGCGCAGGCCGGCGTCGGCGTTGTGGAGGATGTTGAGCCCCTCCGCGATGGCGGCCATCACGCCGTACTCGATGCCGTTGTGGACCATCTTCACGAAGTGACCGGCCCCCGACGGACCGCAGTGCAGGTAGCCCTGCTCCTCGGGGGCGATCTCTCCCGTCCGCCCGGGCGTCCGCGGCAGGTCGCCGGTGCCGGGCGAGATGGTCTGCAGCACGGGCTCGATGTGGGCGAAGGCCTCATCCGGACCGCCGACCATGAGGCAGAACCCGCGCTCGAGGCCGAACACCCCGCCGCTCGTGCCGACGTCGACGTAGTGGATGCCGCGTTCTCTCAGAGCCGCGGCACGGCGGACGTCGTCGCGATAGTTGGAGTTGCCGCCGTCGATGATGATGTCGCCCGGTTCCAGCACCGCGGCGACCTCCTCCACGACCCCTCCGGTCAGCCCCGCCGGGATCATGAGCCAGACCGTGCGCGGCGTGGTCATCTTCGCCGCGAGATCGGCGAAGTCGCCCGCGCCCACGGCACCCTCCCCCTCCAGGGTCGCCACCGCATCCGGATTGACGTCGTACACGATGCACTCGTGCCCGCCCTGCATCAGGCGGCGCACGATGTTCGCGCCCATCCGTCCCAGTCCCACCATGGCCAGCTGCATATCGTGCTCCTCCGACGCTCGCGCGGAGCCGGTCGAGGCTCCTGCCGCGAGTCTAGGCATCCCTGAGGGCACCGGGACGGATGCGGCGGCGCGGAAGCGCGGCGGTCAGTCCACCAGCGCGATGACGCCCACGATCGCCGACACCAGCGCCAGGACGAGGGCGAGGGCGATCAGGACGGCGTGCACGATCAGGAATCGCGTGGGCTTGCCCGCCGCATCCCGTGCCCGGGGATCTTTGGCGACGCGCCCGTAGAACCGCGGCCAGACCAGCACGTTGAAGGCGGCATTGACCAGCAGCAGGATGGCGAGGGCGGTGTCCACCCTCCGAGCCTAAGCGCCGAGACGCTCAGAGGCGGACCACCTCGGTGACGTGGACGACGGCCGTCCCCGACTCCTCGGACGCCGGCAGGTCGACGACGGCGCGGATGCGCCAGTCGTGGTCGCCGGCGGGGTCGTCGATGGTCTGCTCGACGCGCCACACACCCTCGGCGGCGCTGGACTCGTCCACCGTCACGAGCGTCGCCGATCGCGCGGGCCCGCCCGTGAGGATCTCGTCGTGCTCGGCGTAGTACGCATCCAGCGCCTCCGACCAGTCGGCGTCGGGATCGAGGGCTGTCAGCTCGTCGTCGCGCTGGAGGGCGGCGAGCTGGATGCGGCGGAACATCTCGTTGCGCACGAGCACGCTGAAGGCGCGGCGGTTGGTCAGGACCGACGGTGGTGCCGGCGGCACGATCGGCGCATCCGGGTCATCGGGCGGTGCGATGAGCGCCGCCCATTCGTCGACGAGGCTGGAGTCGACCTGCCGGACCAGCTCCCCGAGCCACTCGATGAGGTCGGTCAGGTCGGGAGTCTGCGCTTCGACGGGGACCGTCTGGCGGATGGCGCGGTACGCGTCGCTGAGGTAGCGCAGCACCAGCCCCTCGCTGCGGGCCAGGGAGTACACCGAGACGAACTCCCCGAACGACAGCGCGCGCTCGAACATGTCACGCACGACCGACTTGGGCGACAGCGCGAAGTCGCGGATCCACGGCTGGCTGGACGCGAACACCTCGTACGACTGGGCGAGCAGGTCGGCCAGGGGCTGCGGGTAGGTGATCTCCTCGAGGGCGTCCATGCGCTGGTCGTAGTCCAGTCCCTCGCGCTTCATCGCGGCGACCGCCTCGCCGCGGGCGAGGTACTCCTGCTGCGACAGCACGGGGCGGGGGTCATCGAGCGTCGCCTCGATGACGCTCACGACGTCGAGCGCGTAGTGGCCGGTGCCCGCCGCGCCCTGCGCGTCGTCGGGGTCGAGCAGCTCGATCGCGGCGAGCGCGAACGGCGACAGCGGCTGGTTGAGGGCGAAGTTGGGCTGGAGGTCGACGGTGAGGCGGATCGCGCCGTCGGCCACCTCGACCACGTCGGCGGCCCGCAGGGTGCGGAAGATCGCCAGCGCGCGCCGGGCGAGCTCGAGCTGCCGGGCACGCGGCTCGTGGTTGTCGAAGACGAGGGAGCGGACGTTGCCGAACACGTCGCCGCCGCGGGCGATCACGTTGATGAGGATGGCCGCGGTGATCTGCAGGTGCGGCTGCAGCGGCTCGGGTTCGGCGCCGACGAGGCGCTCGAACGTGGATTCGCTCCAGTTCACGAACCCCTGCGGCGGCTTCTTGCGGACGATCTTGCGGAGCTTCTTCGGGTCGTCCCCTGCCTTGGCGACCGCTGTGGCGTTGTCGATCTCGTGCTCGGGAGCCAGGACCACGACCGTGCCGGCGGTGTCGAAGCCGGCACGCCCGGCCCGGCCGGCGATCTGGTGGAATTCGCGCGCGGACAGGTGCCGCATCCGCTGCCCGTCGTACTTGGACAGAGCCGTCAGCAGCACCGTGCGGATGGGGACGTTGATGCCGACCCCGAGGGTGTCGGTGCCGCAGATGACGCGGAGCAGGCCGCGCTGGGCGAGCGTCTCGACCAGTCGCCGGTAGCGGGGCAGCATCCCGGCGTGATGCACGCCGATGCCCGACCGCACGAGGCGCGACAGCGTGCGGCCGAATCCGGTCGTGAAGCGGAACCCCCCGATCGCCTCGGCGATCTCGTCGCGCTGCTCGCGTGCGATGACCCGGATGCTGGAGAGGGCCTGGGCCTGCTCCATGGCAGCCGCCTGGGAGAAATGGACGATGTACACCGGCGCCTGGCGCGTGTCCAGGAGCTCCTGCACCGTCTCGTGCGCGGGCGTGCGGGCGTAGGAGAAGTGCAGCGGCACGGGGCGCTCGACGCCGGTGACGCGCGCCGTGGGCCGGCCGGTGCGCCGCTGAAGGTCGTCCGCGATGGCGGTGACGTCGCCGAGGGTCGCCGACATCAGCAGGAACTGCGCGCGGGGCAGCAGCAGCAGGGGCACCTGCCACGCCCAGCCGCGGTCGGCGTCGCCGTAGTAGTGGAACTCGTCCATCACGACCTGGTCGACGGCGGCGTCCGGCCCCTGCCGGAGGGCGAGGTTGGCGAGGATCTCGGCGGTGCAGCAGATGATCGGGGCGTCGGGGTTGACCGAGGAGTCGCCGGTGACCATCCCGACGTTCTCCGCACCGAAGATCTCGGCGAGGGCGAAGAACTTCTCGCTGACGAGCGCCTTGATGGGCGCGGTGTACCACGTGCGCCCGCCCCGGGCGAGACTCGCCGCGTGCGCGGCGACGGCGACGAGGGACTTGCCGGTGCCGGTGGGCGTGGACAGGATGACGTTCGCGCCGGAGACCAGTTCGATGACCGCCTCGTCCTGAGCCGGGTACAGCGTCAGGCCGCGCTCACCGGCCCACTCCACGAAGCCGGTGTACACGGCGTCGTCGTCGGCGCCGCGCGGAACGAGGTCGAGGAGGGTCGGGGGCACACTCCACCCTCTCACTCCGTGGCTTCGGCGAAGACCCCCACCCGCTCCCCGTCGAAGACGAACTGCATCGCCGTCCCGACGGGGAAGCGGCCCCGCAGGCTCTCCGACATCTGGCCGTCGACCGTGAGGGCGACGGTGGCGGGAAAGGGTCCCGCACCGCACCCCGAGTACACCCACGTGAATCCGGTCTCAGGCTCGTTCGCCAGATCCTCGGTCGGGATCAGCAGGAGGCACGCACCCTCGCCGGCGGGCTGGTACGCGCCCCGCGACGAGGTGATCGCCGTCACCCCCAGGAAGTCCGCGAAACCCTGGGCATCGTCGGTCGGCGGTCCGAAGATGCCATCCGGCCACTCGAATCCCGGGTCCGGCTGCAGCGAGGCGACCTGACTGGTGCCGGAGCCGGCGTCGCGGGAGACCAGCGGCATCGCCAGCGA
>JADGMW010000452.1_pt1 | contig 16963 bp, 13 predicted proteins | sample 8641801 | NCBI WGS metagenome assembly JADGMW01 (sample SAMN16272018, study PRJNA661076) | feces metagenome | isolation source: fecal sample from diarrhoea affected cattle A | host: Bos taurus | place: South Africa: Lokaleng Village, Mahikeng | collected 2019-09
CAGATCTGGCGGCCGAGAACGGTGTACCCGTTCACGTGGCGAACAAGCCTGACGACGCCTTCAAGGCCGCGCTGGCCGAAGCTGCTCCCGACATCATCGTCGCCAACAATTGGCGCACCTGGCTGCCGGTGGAGGTCTTCGACGCACCCAAGTACGGCACCCTCAACATCCACGATTCGCTGCTCCCCAAGTACACGGGATTCTCCCCGCTCATCTGGGCTCTGATCAACGGCGAAGAAGAAGTCGGGCTCACGGCGCACCTGATGGACGAGGAGCTCGACGCGGGCGACATCGTGCTGCAGCGTTCGACGCCGGTCGGCCCCACAGATACCGTCACCGATCTGTTCCACCGCACGATCGACATGATCGGCCCCATCACACTCGACGCCCTGGATCTGATCGCATCCGGGCGGACGGACTGGACGCCGCAGGACCGCTCGCAGGCCACGTTCTTCCACAAGCGCGCACCGCAGGACAGTCACGTCGACTGGTCCTGGCCGGCCGAGGTCATCGAGCGTTTCGTCCGAGCACAGTCCGATCCGTACCCCAACGCTTTTGCGGAGTTCAAGGGCCGGCGCGTCCGCATCCTGAAGGCGTCCGTCTCACGCGGGCACTACGGCGGAACCCCCGGCCGAGTATTCATTCAGGAAGACGACGGCATGGTGATCGTCGCGGGCCCCGACGCGTGGTCGGGCAAGAACAAGGGACTGCGGATCGAGCGCGTCCGACTCGACGACGGCAGCGAGTACACCGCCGCCGAGTTCTTCCCCCACGGCGGCGGGTACCTCACCTGATCGTCTGAACGCTCTCAGTCGCGACCCTCCCAGGCCGCCCACAGTTGCGCGTAACGCCCGCCCGCGGACACCAGTTCGCGGTGCGGGCCTTCTTCTACGATCTGTCCGTGTTCGAGCACGATCACTCGGTCGGCGCCCGCCGCTTGGGTAAGCCGGTGTGCGACAACCAGAGTGGTGCGGCCCTCCGTAGCAGCTTCGGCAGTCGCTTCCAGTTCCCGCGCTCCGGCGCTGCCCGCCTCCGCTGTTGCTTCGTCCAGTACCGCGACAGCGGGATCGGCCAGCACCAGTCTCGCCAAGGCCAACTGTTGCGCCTGTGCCGCCGTCATCTCGTGCCCGCCTTCGCCTACGACGGTCAGCATTCCCTCGTCGAGAGCCTCCACCCACTCGTACGCGCCGACTGTCCGCAGTGCCGCGGCTACGTCCTCGTCCGAGGATTCGGGAGCCGCCAATCTCAGATCCTCGATCAGGGGTCCGGCAAAAACGTGGACCTCCTGACTCACGATCGCGATGTGGCGTCGTAGGTCGTCGAGGTCGGCAAGCGGGACACCGCCGATCGACACCCGCCCCGACGTCGGAGTGATCGAACCGGCAGCGATCGCCGCAAGCGTCGTTTTTCCGGCTCCGGTCGAACCGACGAGCGCCACGCGCTCCCCCGCTCGCAGGTTGAGCGTCACTCCATGGAGAACCTCGTGACCACCGTCGTAGCTGTGCCGGATGTCGACCAGACGCAGCGAACCGTCAGCCGGAACGGAACCCGCATCCGTCGACGGCTCCGTTTCCTCGATCTCGACGACGCCGACCAGTCGCGCGAGGCTGGCGCCGGCCGACTGCACCTCGTCGAAGGTGTAGAGCAGCGAGCCGATCGGGTTGAACAGGCGATGGAACAGCAGGGCAGCAGTCGTCGTCTGACCGACCGTCACGACGTCCTCACGAACCAGCAGGAATCCGACGACCAGAATCATGGACAAGCCCACGAATTCGGCGCGGTTACCGCGACCGGCGAATCTGGTGAACAGGCCGAAAACTCCGACGGCCAGATCACGCGCTTTTGCCGACGCCGCATCGATCTGACCGAGATGTTCCTTCTCGAGGCTGTACGCGCGCACGGTCTTGGCACCCTGGAGACTGCTGATCAGCGCTTGTGAACGAGCGCCCATCGCTACCCGCTCGGCAGCGTAAACGGGAGCCGATCGTGGCAGGTACCACTTGAGTGCCAGCGCGTACATCGGCAGCGCGACCATGCCGGCCAGACCGAGTCGCCAGTCAAGTCCGAGCATGGTCACCATGCTCAGAGCCACGAGCAGAACCGCCGCGATCATGCCGGGAACCACATCGGACACGGCCTTGGCGATCACCGAAACGTCGTCGCCGACTCGTGAGAGCAGATCGCCCTTGCCGACCTTCTCGACGGTCTGGATCGGCAGGCGCAGTGCCCGGTCCACGGTCCGCTCGCGCAGATCCGCCAGGATCGTCTCGCCTAGCCGCTTGATCAGATAGGCGGCCACACCGGTGAACACGCCACCCACGATTGCGGCAGCGGCGATGATCACGACCACCCCGACGATCGTCGACGTGGGCGCGTTGTCCCGGACCCGGTCGACCAGGACACCGAAGACGTAGATCGGCACCAAGGCCATCGCCGACGCCGAAGCCGCGACGATCAGGACCAGCAGGCTCTGCATCCGGTGCTCGGCCAGCGCTGCCCGCAACCACTTCCAGGTCTGGCGACCACTCGCGATCGGCAACAACTCACGCTCGGTCACCTTCTCCGCGTTCTCCCCGGCCGGCATACCGGTAGTCATGTCCGTGGCCGTCACCGCAGCACCGCTCCTCGGTAGTTCGCGTCGCCGCGAGAGAGTTCGGAATGTGTGCCCGTCGAGGCGATCACTCCGTCGTTCAACACGATCACTCGATCCGTCACGGCCAACAAGGCCGGACTGCTGGTGATCAATACCGTCGTGTGGATGCCGCCGGCACCCTCGTGCCGCAGTTCTGCGATTCCTTCGGCGATCGACGCCTCGGTCACCGCGTCCACCGCCGTCGTCGGATCGTGCAGGACCATCACAGGTGCCTGTGCCACCAAGGCCCGAGCCAGGGCAACGCGTTGCCGCTGACCTCCCGACAAACTCGCGCCCCGATCGGTCACTTCGAGATCGAGACCGTCCGGATGTGCGTCGACGACATCCGCCGCTGCCGACGCCACCAGAGCGCTCTGGATGTCGAGACCGGCAGCATCACCGGCGCCCGCGGTCACGTTCGACGCGAGCGATCCGGAGAACAGATCGGTGATGTGCGGCTCCACCAGCACTGTGCGGCGCGCCAATCGCAAGTCCATGTCGGACAGGCTGATTCCGCCAACCCTCACCACTCCGCGATACGCGTCCTGCGCCAGCTGACCGGACAGGACCGCGACAAGAGCGTCGGCGTCCTGCGGCTGGTAAGCCACGACGCCCAGCAGTTCCCCAGCGGGCAGATGCAGATCGATGCCCTTGAGGGACTTGTACTCGACTCCGTCGAGAGTCAGGTCGGTGCCTTCGAGCTCGGTCTGCGAACCCGCGCCCCGCAGCGGCTCCGCGTCCAAGACCAGTGCCAGTCGATCAGACGATGCACGCGCCACCGCGAAGTATCCGGGAATGGACGCAAGCAATCCGAGCGGTTCGATGATGAACTGCGCAAGCCCCACCACGGTGATCAGTTCACCGACCGTGATCCTGCCCTGCAACGCGAAATATCCCGCGAAACCGGCAACACCGACTGCGAGCAACGCACTGATGGTCGCGGCGACGCCGGTGTAGATACCCGTTGCCTTCGCCGTGCCGATCGTGGAAGCGAGCGCCTGACGGCTGACGGTGCGGTAGCGCGCCGACGCGGTCTTCTCGCCGCCGATCCCGCGCAACGGACGCAATCCGCTGACCAGATCCGTAGCCATCGCCGACGCTCGCGCGATCGACGCCTGCTGACCGGTGGCCCTCGACGTGATGAGCGGCGCCGCCAGTTGCAGCAGACCGAGAATCACCGGCGTTCCGATCAGAACGGCCAGTCCCAGCCAGAGGTCGATCCACACCAACGCCACCGCCGACGCCACCGCAGCGGTCAGGGCGGCGGCGGCGCGCGGAACGATGTCCGCGATCCACGACGTCTGCTCGGCGTCCGATGTCGAAACGGTCAGCAGTTCACCTGATCGCAGATCGGTGCGCACCCCACGCGGATCGAGGACACGGTGCGCCACCTCGAGCCGGAGCCGATGAGCCTCCTGCTGCATCGCAGTGACGATGAACCGTGCACCGAAACGCCACGCGGCCGTCAGAACGAGAAACAGAGCCGCGAGACCCACGATGGAGACGATCAGGGCCGTGGTGTCCGAAGTCTCCACCGCACGGTCGATGATCACACCGATGGAGATCGGCACCGCCGTCTCGGTCAGTTGGTGCAGGCAGACCAGAACCGTGCCGATAGCGAGCGGGCCACGGTTACGGACGAGGACGCGTCGCAAAATCGCAGCACCGCTGTGATTGCCACTATCCGGCTCGTCCGAGTCGACGGTCACACTCGAGGGGGTCGAACTCATGGAACTCCAAGCATCGATGGAAGCGATAAAGTTGAGTACAGAGATAAGTAAGTCGACCCTAATACATGAGCAACTAGCGTCGACACGCCCAGTTCTCATAGAGTCGCGAGTAAGAACCATTGCTTGCGCCGTGCAGGCAAGCACGAGAGGAACATGATGGCTGAGAACACGACCGTCGAAACCGAGATCGCGGACGAGGACCTCGAGCCCGTAGCGGACGAAACTGCTCGTCAGGCACAGCGCGTCGTCGCTGCCTACGCGGAAGATGCCGACGAGTGCAGGATGCTGCTCTCGATGCTCGGTATCTCCCCCGCCGCCAAGCTCGACTGAATCTTTCCCTCACCGACCGAGAAGGAACCACGTGCCTGTCAGTCCGGATTCGACCAGTTCAACCATTTCTGACAGCGCACCTGCTTCTTCGACCGGTGACGCCGTGTCCGGGCAGGCTGAGTTCGTCGTCGTAGCGAACCGCCTGCCCGTCGACCTGGAACGGCTTCCCGACGGCACCACCCGATGGAAGCGAAGCCCCGGCGGACTGGTCACCGCTCTCGAGCCGATCCTGCGCAGCAATCAGGGCGCCTGGGTGGGCTGGGCGGGCGTGGCGGACGCCGACCTCGACCCCATCGTCGAAGACGGACTCGAGCTCTACCCCGTGCCGCTGAGCGCCGAGGAGATCAACGAGTACTACGAGGGATTCTCCAACGCCACCCTCTGGCCGCTCTATCACGACGTCATCGTCAAACCCGAATACCACCGCGAATGGTGGAACGCCTACGTCGAGGTGAACCGGCGGTTCGCCGAAGCCACTTCCAAGGCAGCGGCTCAGGGCGCAACCGTCTGGATCCAGGACTACCAGCTGCAGTTGGTACCGAAGATGCTGCGGATGCTGCGCCCCGACCTCACCATCGGATTCTTCCTGCACATTCCGTTCCCCCCGGTCGAGCTGTTCATGCAGATGCCGTGGCGCACCGAAATCGTCGAAGGCCTCCTCGGCGCCGACCTCATCGGCTTCCACCTCCCAGGTGGCGCACAGAACTTCCTGTACCTGGCCAGACGCCTTGCCGGGCAGCAGACTTCACGCGGAACCGTCGGCGTCCGCTCCAAACTCGGTGTGGTGCAAGTAGGTTTCCGTAGCGTCCGCGTCGGCGCCTTCCCCATCTCCATCGACTCCGGCAAGCTCGACGAACTCTCGCGCACCAAGGCAATTCGGGACCGCGCCAAGCAGATTCGCAAGGAACTCGGAAACCCCAAGCACATCATGCTGGGCGTCGACCGCCTCGACTACACCAAGGGCATCGACGTCAGGCTCGCCGCGCTCCACGAACTTCTCATGGAGAAGCGCATCGATCCCGCCGACACGGTCATGGTGCAGCTGGCGACCCCGAGCCGCGAACGCGTCGAAAGCTACGTACAGATGCGCGGAGACATCGAACAGAAGGTCTCCCGCATCAACGGCGAGTTCAGCGAAGTCGGCCGCCCCGTCGTCCATTACATCCATCGGCCGATCCCTCGCGACGAATTGGTCGCGTTCTTCGTCGCCGCCGATCTCATGTTGGTCACGCCGCTGCGTGACGGCATGAACCTCGTCGCGAAGGAATACGTCGCCTGCCGCAGCGATCTGGGCGGTGCATTGCTGCTCAGCGAATTCACCGGTGCCGCAGCCGAACTCCGTCAGGCATTCCTGTGCAATCCCCACGACCTCGACGACGTCAAGGATTCGATGGAGAAGGCTCTCAATCAACCGCGAGAGGACGGCCGACGCCACATGCGCGCGTTGCGTCGTCAGGTCCTGACCCACGACGTCGACCGCTGGGCCCGCTCGTTCCTCGACGCGCTCGCACACGGCGGTGCCGCAGGCCCGGCGCTGATCGCTCCGGCCGAATCCCGAGAGCCCTGAGGCCAGTTCAACAAGGCTGGGTGCAGCGCACAAAGGCTGGGGCCGCGGAGAGTAAATCTCCGCGGCCCCAGCCTGTTTCATGCCCGGATCCAGCCCTTGGTGTATTTGATCAGAAGGGTTGGACGTTGTTCACGAGCCAACGCCCGTCCTGCTTCTCCAGACTCATCTTGACGCGACTACCACTGGCGACGGCTTCGGGTGATTCCGAAGACGTGGTGATCTGATTGAGGAACAGCATGGTTGTCGCGCTGTCCGCCTCCGCGTCGAGAACCGCAGCGCCCTGGACGACTACCTGAACGGTCAGCGACTTTTCCTTGGCTCCCGGAATGATCACCGATTCGATCAGATTGGTGAACGTGCCCTGGAAATCGCCCGTCAAACCGTCTGTGGCCGCGTGCAACTGCTGGTCGACGTTGTTGTAGTCGTACTGGAACATCGCAACTGCCTGATCGGAAGAGGCCTGTGCCACTTCGTCTCTGGTCTGATCGATCGCTGCCGTGTCACGCGTTCCGCCCGGACCGAAGTAGAGATACGCCGACACTGCTGCCAACGCGATGGCCACTGCGCTGATGACGCACAGAACGATGGCGAGCGGTGAGACGCGCTTGGGCTTGGACGTCTCTGGGATTACTTCTGGGGTCATGGCACAAACTCCACATTCGAGGCAAGCAACTGCCCGTCGACGTCGCACATGGTGATTCGGAGTCGGTAGTTGCGTTCAGCGGGCGCTTCGTCGCCGTTCTTCTGCATCGCACGCACCGCGACCAATGAAGTCCCGCAATCACCGTCGGACTTCTCGAACCCGGCCTCGAGCACCTCGCCGTCGGTCTGAACTCCGGCCTGCCCGAGAACGTTGACAAACGAATCCTTGCGTCCGTCGAACTGCGACTTGAACTCGTCGGTAGTGCCGGCGAGAAACTTGTCGAGGTCGGCGGCCGCTGTATCCGCGTGCAGCGTCGTCAGATTCAGTGCGGTGGTCCGGGCTCCAGCCACGTAGCGGGCTCGGTCCTCGTCGGCGTTGGACGCCTTGTTCCGGTCGACGAGGAGAAACACCGTCAGGGCCGCAAGAGCTACAGCGATCACCGAAGCAACGGCGATCCCGACTACCAGCCCAGCCTTGGGCTTCGAACGAACAGGAGTGTCCACAGCAGTTTCTGAGGGGGTTTCGGCGGCGCCGGTCGGCTCGGCCTTGGCCGCTACCTGATCACCGCTGACGACCTTCTCCGGTGGAGTATCGAGCTTGCCCAAATCAACTGGGGCCGCTGCTTTCTGCTCAGCCGACTTCTGCTCAGCTGGCTTCTGTTCGGCCGACTTCTTTTCGGTGGGCACTACTACCGCGGCAGCGTCTGCATCCGCACCCGTGGGTCCGGCGCTGCGAGACGCGCGACGGCGCACCCGCTGCCCGGCCTGTGGATCTTCGTCTGTCATCAACCCTGCTGACCCTTCATGAACTGTTCGAGACTGACGTCGCCGCCGCCGAGGTTCGGTTGCGAGTACGTCCTTCCGTCCGGCCCGATGTACGTGCCTGTAATCGGATCGTACCGACGAGCCGAGACCGAAGGCGTCGACGTGTACGAGCTCGGGGTCGCGGTAATCGGTTCCGGAGGCCCGGATTGCGGGTTCGTGCCCAACGGGACGTAGCCGGAACGGCACTGTTCGACCGTCGGCGCACGACGTCCCGGATACTCCTCGCAGGGAAGGTTTCTCGCGCCTCGCACCGCGATCGGCGAATCCTGGGCGACCTGGCAGAAAAGATCCGACGGTGTCTCGATCGGTGATTCGTCCTTCGGACTGCGCCACTGCTCTGCGGGCAGGAATCCGGTAGTGCACGGCGGCGGGTCGTTGACCTCCATGTGGAAGTCCACCAGAGCGCCGTCCGCAGCCGGGCCGGAGCCTGCCACCGTGACCAGCGCTGCGGCCAGCGGCGGGTAGATGACCAGAATCTGCTCGATCGCGTTGTTGTAGATCACGCCGACCTGTCCGACGGACACAAGGTTCGCCAGAAGAATCGGCAATGTCGGCTGCATGTCTTGCAGAAGAGCATTCGCCTCCGCCGCGGCAGCCGGCCCCTTCTGGATGACGGCACGCAGATCAGGATCGCTGGCTCGGAGCTGGTCGGTGAACGTCACCAGATTGCTTGTCCAGGAACGGATGGCGTCGCTGCTGACCACCTGAGTGTCCAGGAGTGGACCGGCCTGCTCGATCAGCGTCTTGGTCGCGTCGGAGTTGTTGTTCGCCTCCTCGACGAACAGCCGAGCCGAGTCGATCAGCTTCTGCAGATCCGGGCCGGCACCGTTGAACGCCTTGAAGGATTCGTCGATGACGGTCTTGAGCTTGGTGTCGGAAATGCTCTGCAGCAACAGATCTGCCTGATCGAGCATCGCGCCGACATCCTGCGGAATGCTGGTTCGGTCTTCGGGAATCACCGATCCGTTTTCCAGATGCCCGTCGACCACGATCGCTCCGGAGCTGTCGGTGTGCGGAATCAGATCGACGAACTGCTCGCCGATCGCCGACACACTCTTGACCGCGGCGTCGACGTCCGACGGAACCTTGACGCCACTCTCGAGAGACAGTCGCGCATTCACACCCGTCTCCGAGAGCTCCACCGCGTTCACGACACCGATGGTCTGACCGCGGTAGGTGACGTTCGAGTTCTTGTACAGCCCACCGGTCGCGGGCAATTCGACGGTGACGTCGTATCGGCCGATACCGACCATCGCCGGAACACGCACGTACTGAGTGGCCATCACGATCAAACCGACGACCGTCAAGACGGCGAAGATGATCAGCTGGATGCGGACGAACTTTGTGAGCATCATGGTGCCGGTGCCCCCTGGGGAAGTCCTGGAATGTTGATCGGCGGAAGTCCCGGAATCTGAATGGTATTCGGATCCGCTGACTTATCCTCTCCTGCGGGAGCCTGTCCGGCAGGAGCCTGGGCGGGCGGTGCGGCAGGCTTGAGCGGATCACTCAACGGGTTGCCTGTCTGCCCGGCGAGCCCGGCCTGCTTGCCCAACACACCTTCCGGCCCCGAGAGCGTTCCGGCCAACGGAGTTCCGGTGAGGAAGTTCGCATCGAGTCGGGGCAGCGAGATGTCGATGGTCATCGCCAAGTTGGCGTAGTCGCCGCGGATGACGTTGTCGATTCCGTTCTGTGGGAACGGGAACGTCAGGAGAACGCCGAGAACCTGGGTGAGAGCGTTACCGGAATCAGCCAACGCCTTCAGGGTCGGTGACAGCGCACGAACATTGGTCGCGAAATCGTCACCACTCTCCTGGATGACACGGCTCGCCACCTCGCTGAGACCTCCGAGCGAGGTCAACGCGTTGGTGATGTCCTGACGCTGAGCGACAAGAACCTCGAGTGCCGGCGGAATACCTTCGAGCGCTTTGTTCAAGGTGTCGTGCTGTGCCTGGACCGTCGAGGACAGGCGATCGAGTCCTTCCATCGCCGAAACGATGTCGCCTCGTTGCTTGTCCAGACTGCCGACCAACTGATCGAGCTGAGGTAGGAGGTCGCGAACGGAGTCTTCACGCCCACCGAGAGCGGCGTTGAGTTCCTTCGTGATGTCCTGAACCTGCGCGAGACCGCCGCCGTTGAGAACAACCGACAGAGACGACAGCGTCTGTTCCGTCGTCGGGTAGGCGCCCGCCCGCTCGATCGGAATCAGGTCACCGGCTTCGAGTCGGCCCTCGGGCTCTTCTCCGACCGGCGGCGCCAACTCGATGTGCTGAGAGCCGAGCAAGCTGGTCTGGCCGATTTTTGCCGTCGCGTTGGCAGGTAGCTGAACGTCAGGATTCAGCGACACCGTCACCAGAGCGTGCCAGCCCTGTACCTCGATGTTCGAAACGCTTCCCACTGCCACGTCGTCCACCCGGACGGGCGAATTCTGCGACAGCGTAGTCACGTTCGGCATCTCGATCTGGACCTCGTACGCGCCTTCGCCCCGGCCCTGAGTGCCTGGCATCGGCACGGAGTTGAGCCCGTTCCATTCACAGCCGCTGGCGCCGAGAGCCACTGCCGTGGCCAACACGGCAACCGTGGTCTTGCGAGCTACCCGCATCAGTTCCCTCCGCCCATGTTGAAGAGTTCGGCGAGATCCTTGGGAACACTCGTCATGGGAGCACCTGACATCGGTCCTGCGACGGTTTGCGGCTGATTCTGACTTGCCGCTTCCAATCCCGGTTCGGTGTAGACGATCTGATCCGGGAAAGCCTGCACGCCCGCGACCGGGTTGAACAGGAATCCGGGGTAGTTGCCGATCATGGTGCTGAGCACCGGTCCGAGGTACTGCTTGCACAGATCGGCACTGTTCTGGGAGTTACCACTGTCGATGCCTTCGATGGAACCACAGATCCACTGGATCGGATTCTTGAAGTTACTCAGCGCAATTGCGCCGGTCATGCTGCCCTGAGCGGGCTTGTAGATCTGGTAGAAGTTGGCGAGCGACGTCGGTCCGGAGTGCAGAACCTGCTCGATCTCCGGGCGCTTGTCCGTCAGCACCTGGGTGGCATCGGCCAGACGCGCGACCGATTCGCTCAGTCCCTCGCTGTTGTCCTTGACGAACCGCTGAACGTCGCCCACCGCCAGGTCGAGATCGCTGAGGGCGGTACCCAACTCGTCGGAACTGCTTGCGAGAACGCTTGTCACCGAAGCGAGGTGACCACTGAACTGCACGATCTGCTCGTTGCTCGAGGACAATGCGGTGACGAACGCCTGCAGGTTCCGAATGGTGGAGAACAAATCGGTCCGGCCTTCGGACAGCGTGTGCATCGTGGCCGAGAGTTCGCGCAGCGTCGACCGAATGGACTCACCGTTGCCGTCGAGGTTCGTTCCCACAGTGTCGATGAATCGGCCGAGGGAACCTTGATCGTCCAGACCTTCCGGTCCGAGGGCGTCCGACAGTTTGGTCAGTTCGGTCTTGATCTCGTCCCACTCCACCGGAACAGCCGTGCGCTCGATCGGGATCTCGCCGCCGTTGGGCATCTGTTCCCCGCCGGAATACACCGGAGTCAACTGCACGAAGCGTGCGGACACGAGGCTTTGAGCAACGATGAGCGCCTTGGCATCTGCCGGAACGTCGACGCTCGAGTCGATCTTCATCTCGACGTAGGTGTCTCGATCACGCGGTTCGATCTTGGTCACCTTGCCGACGTTGACACCGAGCACTCGCACGACGTCGCCCTCGTACAGACCGGTGGTCGAGACGAAGTGCGCGGAGATCTTGGTCTTGCCCAGGCCTGGGACGAAGAGGTATGCCGCGCCGGCGACGAGCAGCGCGACCAGCACACCCGCTCCGATCAGCACCCACTTCTTGCGTGGGTTGGTGGAGCCCTGTGGATCCTGTGAAGTCATGGTCTCGGTCATTCTCCCGGCCCCCTGATCGTCGGTGGAATGCCGGGGAAGAAGTCTTCCAGGTCGCCCGGAACCTGCTCGGGCGCGACGCTGGTGTCCACCAGGGTCTTCCACCAGTTACTCGGCAGAATGTTGATGATGAAGGCATCGAAGAACGGGCCGCTGGCCACGGTCTCACCGAGCGCGGTGATGTACGGTCCGAGGCCGTCGAGCGCCCCGGCGATGTTGTCCTTGTTCTGCTGAAGAACCTCGGCGACGGAATTCAGTTTCTCGAGGGTCGGCCCCATCTGGGCCTCGTTCTCCTGTACCAGCGCTGACAGTTGGCGTGAGACTGCGCCGGTGTTGACGATCAGTTCGCTGATCGCGTCACGCCGCAAGCTCAGTTCGGCAAACAACTTGTTGCCGTCGACCAGCAACGAATCGATCTGACCGCTTCTGTCGGAGAGGATCTTGGTGACATCTTCGGCCCGCGAGAGCAATTGGAGCAGGCTCTCGTCGCGCGAGTTGATGCTCTGCGAGAGCCTCGTCATTCCGTCCAGCGCGGTGCGAAGTTCTGGCGGAGTATCGGCCAGCGTGTCCGAAATCGCGTTGAGCGAATCGTTGATCTGATCCGTGTCCAGCTCGGACACCGTGGTCCCGAGGTCGCCGAGTGCGTCGTTGAGCGAGTACGGCGAGTTGGTGCGTTCGACCGGAATCGGCGTGTCCGTCCGCAACAGTCCGGATCCTTCCGGCCGTACCGCCAACGACTTTCGGCCGAGAACCGTGTTGGTCTTGATGTCGGCCGCGGTCTGCTCGCCGAGGGCGACACCGTCCTGAACGGTGAAGGTGACCAGCACCTTCTGGTCGTCGAGTTCGACGTCACTGACCTTGCCGACCTTCACTCCGGCCATGGTCACGTCGTCGCCGGTGACCAGGCCGCCGGCATCTTGGAAGTACGCCGAGTAGCGAATGCCGCCGTTGATGAACTGGAGCTGATCGTATTGCAGTGCGGCACCCACGGTTGCCACCGCCAGGACAAGACCGATGACACCGATCTGTACCGGATTACGTTCACGGGTAGGGGTCATGAGACTTTTGCGCACCTTCCCGTGTCCTGCACTGCCGTGGGCAAGATGATCGTCGTTCCGTCAGGTCCGGAGAACTTGAAAGTGTTGGCGCACAGATAGAACTGGAAGAACGCTCCGTACGTGCCCACTCGGATCAACTTCCGATAGTCGGACGGCAGACGATCGAGAGCGGTGTTGATGTCGTCCTTGCCCAGGTCCAGCTGCGTCATCGTTCGGTTGGTCTCCCCGATCAGCGTCTGGATGTCCGGACGTGTCGCCTGCAGCAGCGAAGCGAGATCCCCCGTGGCACCGGCGATCTCGGTGATCGAGTTACCGATCGGGCCACTGTCCTTCGCCAATCCACTGACCAACTGCTGGAGCTGATCGATCGTGATGGAGAACTGATCGCCCTTGTCGTTGATGGTGCCGAGTACGTCGTTGAGGTTGGTGATGACGTCCCCGATCAACTGGTCTCGGTCCGCCAACGTACTGGTGAACGAACTGGTGTTACCCAGCAACGAAACCAGCGTTCCGCCCTGGCCTTGCAGGACCTGCAGCAGCGCCCCGGAGAGGTCGTTGACCTGCTGAGGGTCTAGCGAGCGCAGGAGCGGCTTGAATCCGCCGAGCAGAAGATCCAGATCGAGCGCGGGTGACGTCTGGTCGACTGGAATCGATCCACCCGACGGCAGCGTCTCGGTGGACCCGGCGCCCTCGAGCAGTTCCATGTAGCGATCGCCCACCAGGTTCTCGTAGCGCACAGTCGCTTTGGTGCTCTTCATCAGCGAGTACTTGGTGTCGACGTCGAATTCGACCTCGGCCTGGTTGGAGTCACCGATGGACACTCCGGTCACCGACCCGACCGGAACACCGGCGATACGCACCTTGTCGCCGGACTTGAGTCCCGACACGTCCGAGAAGGTCGCGTGGAATCCGTTGCTGCTGCTGAAGCGCACCTGACTGAAAACGATCGCCAGTCCGGCGAAGATGACCGCCATGACGACGGTGAAAATCAGCAGCTTGACCGTGGTCGGTCTCATCACTTCCCGTCTTCCTGCTCGTAGGAGTCACCGAAGAGGTACTGGAAAATGGTCGGCACGGTGACGCGCAGTTCGGTGTTGGGAACGAAAGGCACGTTGCCGGTGTTGGTGACTGCGAACGGTGCATGCCCGTCGACCTTCGGATCGAATTCGGGCAGACCATAACAATTGGGTCCGCCGGAGGCCGCGACCTTGGGGAGAGATTGTGGGTTCTGGTACGCCTCGGCGCCGTACATGAAGCTCGCACTCAGCATCAGTGCCGCTTTGTCCCCGGTGCCTGCCAGTGGCTCGAACTTGATCCGGCCGTCGTTCAACCCGACGATGAAGCACGTCAGACCAGACGAGTACTTGTCGAGCAGGGTCGTCGTCGCGGTCAGAGTGTCGAGAGCGGTGGTCAGGTTCTGCTCGTTGTCGGTCAACAACGCGTTGCCGGTGTCCGCGAGGCCGGTGACGTTGAGCAACAGCAAGTCGAGGTTTGCCTGCTCGGCCACGATCGATCCGCTTGTCGCGGTGGCATTGTCAAGGATGCGCATCAGATCCGGTGCCACGTCGGCGTAGATATTGGTGACATCGGCGGCACCGACCAAGTCTTCCTGTAGCTGCGGCAGAACCGGATTCATCTTCTTCAGATAGGTGTCACCGAGCTCGAGAACCTCACCGAGCGACTCGCCGCGCCCGTTCAAAGCGGTGGAGATCGCGCCGAGTGTGGCGTTGAGCTTTTCCGGTTCGATCTTCGCGAGTACGTCCGAAAGATGTTCGAAGACACTGTTGAACTCGACGGTGACGCTGTCCGAGGCGATGACAGCACCCTCCTGGATCGGCTGGGTCGAGGGATCGTTGGGAATCACGATGTTGACGTACTTCGCACCGAACACTGTGGTGGTCTTGATTTCCACCCGGGCGTTCGACGGAATCTTCGACATCTGGCCCGGATCCATCGCCAACTTCAGGTTTGCCTGGTCTCCGACGAGGGAGATCGATTCGACACGGCCTACCTGCACTCCGCGCAGCTTCACCTTGGCATTCGGTTCCATGACCAGGCCGGCACGCGTGGACGTCACGGTGATGGGCGTGCTCTTGGTGAACCCACCCGAGAACATGGTCAGGGCAACGGCGACGATCGCCACGAGTCCGAGGACGAGGCCGGCTGCGGCCAACTTCTTGTGCCATCTGGGTACGGTCATCGCTTGCCCGCCTATCCCGACAGGTTGAAGTTGCCGGACCCGCCGTAGATGGCGAGTGAGATGAGCAGGGTGACCGTGACGACCGCGATCAGCGAGGCGCGCACTGCGTTACCCACCGCGACGCCGACACCCACCGGGCCACCGGTTGCGGTGAAGCCGTAGTAGGTGTGGATGAGCATGACGGCCAGCGCCATGACTATCGCCTGGGCGAACGACCACAGTATGTCCGTGGGTATCAGGAAGGTCGTGAAGTAGTGGTCGTAGACGCCGCCGGACTGGTTGTAGAGGAACACCGTCGCAAAGCGGCTGGCGACGAAGGATGCGATCACCGCCAGTGAGTACAGCGGGATGATCGCGATCATGCCGGCCATGACGCGGGTGCTGACCAGATACGGAATCGACGGGATCGCCATCGTCTCGAGGGCGTCGATCTCTTCCGAGACGCGCATCGCACCGAGCTGCGCGGTGGAGCCGGCGCCGATGGTCGCGGCGAGACCGATTCCGGCGATGACCGGCGCTGCGATGCGAACGTTGATGAAGGCGGCGAAGAAGCCCGTCAGCGCTTCGACACCGATGTTGCCCAGCGAGCTGTAGCCCTGAACGGCGATGGTGCCACCGGTGAACAGTGTCAGGAATCCGACGATCACGACGGTGCCACCGATGACGGCGAGCGCACCGGTGCCCATGCTGATCTCGGCGATCAGTCGCAGAGTTTCACGTGGATAGCGCATCAGCGCCTTGGGAGCGTGACCGAGAGCCTTCGCGAAGAACAGCGCTTGATCACCGATGCTGTCGATACTGCGAGAGATCGAGCCGATCTGTCGACGTGTGCGCGGGAAGCGTCCCGCTGCGGCCAACGCCATCAGATCTCCTCCCGTTCGTCGTTTGTCGTTCTGTCCACTTCGATCTCTCCGACTGCCGTGTGCCTCATCCGGCCGTCAACTTGATACCGATGGTCGTGATGAGCACGTTGACGACGAAGAGCGCCATGAACGCGAACACGACGGTCTGGTTGACCGCGTCGCCGACGCTCTTGGCGCCGCCTTTGACGTTGAGTCCGAGGTAGGCCGCAACCAGGCCGGCGATCATGCCGAACAGTCCTGCTTTGACCATGGAGAGCATGAGCTCACCGAATCCGGTGAGCAGTGTGATGCCGTTGACGAAGGCGCCGGGATTCACGTCCTGGATGAACACGGAGAAGACGAAACCGCCGAGGATGCCGATGGTGCAGACCAGTCCGTTGAGGAGCAGCGCCACTCCCGTCGACGCGAGTACCCGGGGAACGACCAACCGGTGGATGGGATTGATACCGAGCACCTTCATGGCGTCGATCTCTTCGCGGATGGTTCGGGCCGAGAGGTCTGCGCAGATGGCGGTTGCGCCGGCGCCGGCGACGATCAGCACGGTGACGATGGGGCCGACCTGCGTGACGGTGCCGAGAGCAGCTCCGGCACCACTGAGGTCGGCTGCACCGATCTCGCGCAAGAGAATGTTGATGGTGAAGCTGACAAGCACCGTGAACGGGATCGCGACCAGCACCGTCGGAACCATCGACACTCGGGCCACGAACCAGGCCTGATCGATGAACTCTTGACGCTGGAAGGGGCGGGAGAAGACTGCCCGCAGGGTTTGGGCGGACATCTGAAAGAAGCCACCGACCGCTCGTAATGGCACCTCGACGAGGTCTACCATTCGCCCTCCTCGTCCTTGGTTGCCGCAGTACTGTCTGTTCTCATAGTCCAGCCCCCGACAGCTTGTGACTCAGGTCATATTAACTAGAACGTGTTCACCTGTCAAAAACAAGTGTCCAACTCTAAGAAGTAGCCTCACGGCGCCGATCCGAAACCGAAAGATTCGGAACATGGGAAGCATCCCTTTTCGGCGTGATTTTCGCCGAAATATCCTGGAAATTAATACTTTTGAATGATCGACGCTTCTCGGATCCAAGTTCGAGATTCAGCTATGCGAGAGCCTTGACCGGGCACGCCGATCGAATATCGCATCGTTCACAGGAATGCAAAATTGGAACACAGTCCAGTTTTTTCGAGACCGCTGGTCTCGTTTCAGAACGCAGGCAGA
>JADGMW010000453.1_pt1 | contig 16959 bp, 14 predicted proteins | sample 8641801 | NCBI WGS metagenome assembly JADGMW01 (sample SAMN16272018, study PRJNA661076) | feces metagenome | isolation source: fecal sample from diarrhoea affected cattle A | host: Bos taurus | place: South Africa: Lokaleng Village, Mahikeng | collected 2019-09
CGCCGTCGGTGAGCTTGCGCTCGGACCACGTGTCGGGGACCTGCTTGATCAAAACGACGATGTTCGTCATGGGTCTGCGTCGACCTCCTGTGTGTAGCTGCCTTTGGTCGGCAAGGCGCTGCCTGAACCGAGCACTCGTGTCTGTCGCACGGCGTGTGCGATAGATTATCAAACGCTAAGTTACCCGTGGGTAACTTAGCGGGATTCCTGGTTCACCATAGCCGCACGAAAGGACGCGCAAACCTGTGATCTGGACCACCGGAACCGAGCCGGAGTGCAGTGGCACTAATGTCTGCTCGGTGAGCGATACCAACAGCCGCGCCGACGACGCCCAGACTCTCCCCCTCACCGGCGAACGGACGGTACCCGGCATCGCCGAGGAGAACTACTGGTTCCGGCGCCACGAAGTGGTCTACCGGCAACTGCTCGACCGCTGCCGAAGCCGGACCGTCCTCGAAGCGGGAGCGGGCGAAGGCTACGGCGCGGACATGATCGCCGACGTGGCGACGCGGGTCATCGGCCTCGACTACGACGAGAGCGCAGTTGCCCACATCCGCGCCCGCTACCCGCGCGTCGACATGCGGCACGGCAACCTCGCCGAACTCCCCCTCGCGGACGAGACCGTCGACGTCGTCGTGAACTTCCAGGTCATCGAACACCTGTGGGACCAGGGACAGTTCCTCCGCGAATGCCACCGCGTGCTCTCCCCGGGCGGCGCGCTGCTGATCAGCACACCGAACCGCATCACCTTCTCGCCCGGGCGCGACACCCCGCTCAATCCGTTCCACACCCGTGAACTCGATGCGGCCGAACTCTCGGAACTGCTCGACAGCGCCGGTTTCCGGGTGGAACTGATGACCGGAGTGCACCACGGCCCGACGCTCCGCGCGCTCGACGCCAAGCACGGCGGCTCGTTCATCGACGCGCAGATCGAGCGTGCACTGGCCGGAGAACCGTGGCCGGCGGAACTCACCGAGGACGTCGCGGGCATCACCGTCGACGACTTCGTCCTCGACCCCGAAAACATCGACAGCAGCCTCGATCTGGTTGCCGTCGCAGTAAAGGATCCCGCGCGGTGAGTACGAAGAAGACCGGGGAACCGGGAATGTTCTCCCTCGTCCTGCACTCCCACCTGCCGTGGCTCGCCCATCACGGCCGCTGGCCGGTCGGTGAGGAATGGCTCTATCAGTCCTGGGCCGCAACATATCTCCCGGTCACCGACGTTCTTGCGCGCCTTGCCCACGAAGGACACAGCCGGATGGTCACGCTCGGGATCACGCCCGTCCTGGCCGCCCAGCTCGACGATCCGCACTGTCTTGCCGGAATGCACCACTGGCTCGGCAACTGGCAACTGCGCGCCCACGAGGCCGCCGGCATGGCCGAGGAGTCCTACCAGGCACTCGGGGCGCGCGAACACCGTGCGGCAGCAGCCGCGCTCGAGATGTTCGAAACCCGATGGCGCCACGGCGGTTCCCCCGTGCTCCGCAACCTCGTCGACGCCGACGCGATCGAACTGCTCGGTGGTCCGCTCGCGCACCCGTTCCAGCCACTGCTCGACCCCCGGATGCGGGAGTTCTCCCTCGCCGAAGGCCTGCACGACGCGCACGCCCGTTGGCAACACCGACCCCGTGGCATCTGGGGCCCCGAGTGCGGATTCACGCCGGGCATGGAAATCGGGTACGCGGCAGCAGGTGTCGAACATTTCATGGTCGACGGGCCGGCGCTGCACGGCGAGACCACTCTCGGCCGCACCGTGCTCGACTCGGACGTCGTGTGTTTCGGACGTGACCTTCAGGTCTCGTACCGCGTGTGGTCGCCGAAGTCCGGATACCCCGGGCACGCCGCCTACCGCGACTTCCACACCTACTGTCACGACACGGGTCTCAAACCCTCCCGGGTGACCGGACGCGCGGTGCCGTCGGAGGACAAGGCGCCCTACGACCCCGAACTCGCGTCCCTCGCCGTCGACCGCCACGTCGCCGACTTCGTCGACACGATCCGCCGCCGCCTCCGGAGCGAGTCCGCGCGTATCGGCAGGGACGCACTCGTCGTCGCGGCATTCGACACCGAACTGTTCGGGCACTGGTGGTTCGAGGGCCCGCTGTTCCTCGAGCGGCTTCTGCGGGCGCTGCCGGAGGCGGGCATCGAGGTGGGCACGCTCACCGACGCCCGTGATCGCGGATACGTCGGTGGCCCCGTCGATCTCGCGAACTCCTCGTGGGGATCGGGCAAGGACTGGCGGGTATGGGCCGGCGACCAGGTCTCCGACCTCGTCCAGCTCAACGACGAGGTGGTCCGGACCACGCTCGACACACTCGACAAGGCCCGTGACGGGCACGCACCCGGAGCACCGGTCCTGCGCAACCGCGTGCACGACCAGATGTTGCGCGAAGCGCTGCTCACCGTCTCGAGCGACTGGGCGTTCATGGTCAGCAAGGACACCGCGGCCGCCTACGCCCGCGATCGCGCGCACACCCACGCGCACGCCCTCCGGGAGATCGCCGAGGCGGTCGCTTCCGGTCGGGACTCGACGGCAGTACGGTTGGCCGACGGCTGGAACCGAGCCGACAACCTGTTCCCCGGGCTCGACGCGCGGCGCCTGCCCGGACGCCACGGAGGCAAGTGATGAAGATCCTGATCGTGTCGTGGGAGTACCCGCCGGTCGTCGTCGGTGGGCTCGGTCGGCACGTTCACCACCTCGCCACGGAACTTGCCGCAGCGGGGAACGAAGTCGTGGTGCTGTCCCGGCGCCCCACGGGAACCGATGCTTCGACGCATCCCACACTCAGCCATATCGCCGAGGGCGTGCTCGTCGTCGCGGTCGCGGAGGACGCCCCCCACTTCGTATTCGGCGAGGACATGCTCGCCTGGACCCTCGCGATGGGGCACGCGATGGTGCGCGCGGGGATCGGCCTGAGCCGCGGCGGTATCGGCGAGGGGTGGCAACCCGATGTCGTGCATGCACACGACTGGCTGGTCGCGCATCCCGCCATCGCCCTTGCCGAGCACTTCGACGTGCCGCTTGTCTCCACGCTCCACGCAACCGAAGCGGGCCGCCACAGCGGGTGGCTCTCGGGCAGAATCAACCGCCAGGTGCACTCGGTCGAGTGGTGGCTCGCCCACGAATCCGACGCGCTCATCACGTGTTCGGCGTCGATGTACGACGAAGTGACAGCACTGTACGGCCCCGATCTGCCGCGAATCTCGGTGATCCGCAACGGTATCGACATCACGACGTGGTCGTACCGCGAGCGCGCACCCCGATCCGGACCGGCCCGGCTTCTCTATGTGGGACGGCTCGAGTACGAAAAGGGCGTGCAGGACGCGATCGCCGCCCTCCCGCGGATTCGGCGTTTCCACCCCGGCACCACACTCATGGTCGCCGGCGACGGCACCCAGTCCGAGTGGTTGCGCGAACAGGCGCGCGTCCATCGTGTCGCACGCTCGGTGACCTTCCTCGGCAACCTCGACCACACCGAACTGCTCGATCGACTGCACACCGCCGACGCCATCGTCCTGCCCAGCCGGTACGAACCGTTCGGCATCATCGCGCTCGAAGCTGCCGCTGCGGGAACACCGTTGGTCACCTCGACCGCCGGTGGGCTCGGCGAGGCCGTCGTCGACGGCACGACCGGGTTGTCGTTTCCTCCCGGCGACGTCGCAGCGCTCACGTCGGCGGTGCGCAGGACGCTCGACGATCCGGCCGCCGCGCAGGAACGCGCCCGGGCCGCCAGGGCCCGGCTCACCGACGACTTCGACTGGGGACAGGTCGCCGAGGAGACGGCCCAGGTCTACATCGGCGCGAAGCGGCGGGTACGGCATCCGCTCGGACGGCCCGTGATCCCGCAGCGCCCGCTGCCCGGCCGGGACTGAGTCAGCCGACTCCGAGCGCCGGCACGCGGTCGAACCACGGGCGAGCCTGTTCCAGTTCGGCCCCGAGAGCGAGCAGCAGGCCTTCCCCGCCGAGCGGCGCGACGAACTGCACGCCGAGGGGTACGTCGTCCGCGGTCCAGTGCAGCGGCAGCGAGATCGCCGGGCGCCCGGTGATGTTCGCCAGCTGGGTGTACGGCGTGCGTCCGAGGTTCTCGTCGATCATCCGGTCCACCAGGCCGGTCCAGCGGGCCACCCTGCCCATTCGCGTCGCGATGAGCACGTTCCCGAGGGTGCTCATCCAGCGCGGAGTCGCCAGTTCCCCGATCCGCGCCGGAGGATAAGCCAGGGTCGGCGTGAGCAGTAGGTCGTAACGCTCGTGGAACGCGGCGAGCCGGGTGGTGTGTTCGCCCCAGCGCGCCAGCGCCGCGAGATACTCCGGAGCGGGCACGGTGCGGCCCAGTTCGGCGAGAATGCGGGTGTCGAACTCGAATCCGTCCGGGCCCGACCCCGTGCGTTGCCGTACCTCGTCGACCTCCGCCGTCAACGACGCGAACCACATCGTGAGGAAGTCCGTGGCCAGTTGCCGCTCGTCGACGCCGGTCGTCGCGGGCTCGACGTGGTGACCGAGTTCGTCGAGCAGGGCAACCGTGGCGTCGACCGCTGCGACCGCTTCGGGGTCGACCCCGGTCCCGAGCGGGGACGCAGTCGCGTACCCGATCCGCAGGCGCCGGGGGGCGGTGCGGGCGGCGGCCGAATACGACTGCGGTGGAGCCGCGCTCAGGAAGGGTGCCGCCCCATAGGCACCGGCCATGACGTCCAGGAGAGCCGCGGAGTCACGGATGCTCCGGGTGATCGCCCCGTTCGTTGCCGCCCCGTGCAGCGGTTCGCTGCCGAGCGGGCCGGTCGGCACGACTCCGCGCCCGGGCTTGAGACCGACGAGACCGCAGCATGCGGCCGGGATCCGGATCGAGCCGCCGCCGTCGCTCGCGCCCGCCACGGGCACCACGCCCGCTGCGACAGCCGCGGCGGAACCACCGGACGAACCCCCGGGGGTCAACGCCGGGTTCCACGGGTTGCGTGTGGGACCGTTCGCTTCCGGTTCGGTGATGCCCTTGAGCCCGAATTCCGGGGTGTTGGTCTTCCCGAAGACGACGAGACCCGCCTCGAGCCAGCGGTCCACGACCACCGAGTTGCGTTCGGCGGGAACTTGGGCGAGCGCGCGGGACCCGCTGCCGGTGGGGATGCCCGCGATGTCCTGCCCGAGGTCCTTGACGAGGAAGGGCACGCCCGCGAACGGGCCGTCCAACGGGTGGCCGGCCCGCACACGAGCCTCTCGGTCGAGCCGGTAGACGACCGTATTGAGAGTCGGCTCGACGGCGTCGAGCCTGGCGATCGCCGTCTCGAGCAGTTCGTGCGGCGTCACCTGCCCGCCCGCCACCAGTTCTGCGAGCCCCACGGCGTCGTGACGCCGGTATTCGTCGAAATCCACTCGAGCCCTCCCCTGCCGATCTTCCTGTGGCTGTCGTCAGACGCCGGGTTGTGCGTCGGCCGGCTTTTCTCCCGCCTTCTTCCGCGCGATGTCCTCGAGCGCTGCGGCCCGTGCGGCACGTTCGGCGGCGGCGGTCTCCCACGACAGCTTCCGATTCTTCACGACCTTCGCCGGCGAGCCGACGGCAATGCTGTAATCGGGGATCTCACCCTTGACCACGGCGTGCGCGCCGAGCACACAGCCGCGACCCACCTTGGTATTGCGCAACACCGTCACCTTGGCGGCGATCCAGGTGTCCGGCCCGATGCGCACCGGACCCTTGATGATGCCCTGGTCCTTGATCGGATAGGTGATGTCCTCCGTGCGGTGGTCGAAATCGCAGATATAGCACCAGTCCGCAACGAGGGTCGAGGCGCCGATCTCGATGTCGAGGTAGGTGTTGACGACGTTGTCCTTGCCGAACACGACCTTGTCGCCGATTCGCAGCGAACCTTCGTGGCAGCGGATGGCGTTGCCGTCACCGATATGCACCCACTTGCCGATCTCGAGCCGCGCCAGGTCGGGCGTCGCGTGGATCTCGACGTTCTTCCCGAGAAACACCATTCCGCGCAGCACGACGTGCGGATTCGCCAGCTTGAACTTCGCCAGGCGGTAGTACCGGACCAGGTACCACGGCGTGTATGCCTTGTTTGCCAGCACCCATCGCAGAGATGACAGTGTCAGGAATCGTGCCTGGTCCTGATCCCGGCGACGGGAACCGCGCCACCTCGTGCGCAGCGGTGCGCCCCACATGCTCGTCATAGGGGGCAGCCTACGGTCCGCCTCCTGCGCGGGGTACAACCACCGGCCCGATACGCTGACGGCTCGAAACGTTCGTCCCGGGAGGAGTTGGGTGATGCGGGGTGTCCTGCGGGCCGCAGTGCTGGCATCGACGGCAGCGGTCGCACTGAGCGGGTGCGCAGGCGGAGGCGGTACCAGCGATGTGCTCTCCGAAGGAGGCTGGCCGGGCCGTTATTCGGATGCCCGCAACAGCAGCACCGCCACCGCAGACGGTCTCGACGACCTCTCGGCCGCGTGGGCCCGCCCGCTGGGAGGCCGGGTGGGCTCTCCCGCCGGGGTTGCCCGCAACGGCCAGATCGCAGTCACCGCCTCGACGGACGCGGGATGCAACCTCTTCTCCTTCCAGATCGACAACGGCCGCAAACGGTGGTGCACGCGGCTCGCTCCGGGCGCCACGACCGTGACCCCCGTGTCCGACGGCAACGCGAACATCTACGTCGGCGAGGACGGTGGCATGTTCTCGTTCAACGAACACGGGCAGCGACGCTGGCGGATCCCGGTGAGCGGCACACCGCGCAGCGCCCAGTTCGCGTCCGACGGAAAACTGGTCGTCGTCACGCATTTCGGCCAGGTCAACATCATCAACCCGCAGACCGGCCAACTCGTCGCACCGCTGTTCGACCTCGTGCCCATTCCCGCCGTCGGCGACGGCCAGAACGTTCCGAGGCTCGCGAGCGACCACGGGTTGCCCGCATGCTTCGGCGGATCACCCGATTGCCCCGTCGCCACCACTCCCGCAGTCGACCTGGCCACGGACCGGATCTTCGTGACCCTGTGGCGTCCCGGTGCCGACCGCGCGTCTCTCGTCGCCATGCGGTACACCAGCGGCGACAACGCGTCCGTGGTCGAAGAATGGTCCACCGACGACCTGCCGGGCGGCGCCGTGACGAGTCCGGTGCTGTCCGCCGACGGCGCGACCGTCTACGTCCACGACGGCGACGGCACCCTCTGGGCCGTCGACTCCACGACGGGGACACCCCGATGGAGCCATCGACTCGACTACTCCCCCGCGACCGGCCCGGCAGTGACCGGTGACGGATTGCTGCTGCTTGCCGCCGGCGGAGACGAGGGCGCCCTGACCGCACTGCGAGACAACGGCGACGGCGCCGAAATGGTGTGGCAGCGCACGGATGTCACGCAGCACGCCGTACCGGCGGTGACCTCGAACGGGCTGGGTTACTCGATCGTGGGCGGCGCCGACGGCCTTGCCGCACTCGTGTTCGACACCTCGGACGGCCACTCGATCGACGAGGAACCGATCACGGAGGCAACAGGATTCCCGGTCGGCACCGCGGTGGGTCCCGACGGCGAATTCGTCGCCACCACCCACGGCGGCGATGTGGTGGTGTTGCGCTGACGCGGATCCCGCTCGGTTGGTAGCTGTCCGGAGCTAGCGGGATGCTTCGCAGACGAACGCCTCGGGGGTACGTCCTATCCGTGTGAGCACCACGCTCAGCGAGCGTGAGCCCTTCAGTTTGAGCCGGGGACGCAGCACCGCGGGATCGATGTCGAGCCCGCGCACCAGGATCTCGGCGATCCCGCAATCGAACCGGGACAGTGCCTGTTTCAGCGCCTTCTCCGTGTATTTGAACTGTTCGAGGACGCGGAATCCGCGCACCCCGTCGGGCAACGTATCGCCGGTGAGGTAGGCGATACGTGGATCGAGTTGCCACAGCCCGTGTGCGGCCGCGTAGTGACGCACCAGTCCGGACCGCACGATCGCACCGTCCGGATCGACGATCCATTCCCCCGGTGCACGCTCGGGAATCTCGTCCGGCATCGTGTCGGTGACCTCGAAACCGGTTCCGTCCGAACGGAGTACCGACGCGCGGCGTCGAACACCGCCGTGGGTGAGTCCCGGGGAGTACAGGCATGCTTCGCGCACGCCGCCGTCCAGCGACACCACCTCGACCTCGCCGTCCCAGTCGAGGGAGTCGAAGTCCAGACCCGGCGCGCACTTCACGGCCAGATCGCGTCCGGCATACACCCCGAGAAGGTCGGGCAACGGCGGTTGCAGCGCCGCCGGGTCGTGGGTCCTGCGGCCGCCGGCGCGGCGCGCGGGATCGGCGATGACGGTCGTGCCGCGTGTCACGGGCGTCAGCGCGTCCGCACGGAGGAGATACGCCTCGGGGACGTTGTGCGCGGCCATGGCGAGGCGCACTTCGTCGAGGTCGCTGCCCACCACCGTCTCCGCGACACCGACGAGTTCGGCGAGTTCGGTGCCGATCGAGCAGGTGACGTCGTGGACCCGGCGGCCGGCAAGCCGTCGCGCACGATGCGCCGCCACGGTCGCGGGCGTCGACTGCTGCACTGCATCGTCGGTGAGGATCCAGCGCGCGGCACCGGGAATCTTCGCGTCCGCCTTGCGGCGCAACAACACCGTCTCCACGAGCACCGCGGTACGGTCGCCGAAGTGCGTACGCACCCAGCCGATATCGGCAAGACGCGTACGCGTCGACAGTTCACGCTCGCCGACACGTGCGAGCGCTGCCGCGCCGGTATCGGAGGTCAGGTACCGGACGTCGTCGAGCGTGAACTCGTATCCCAATTACTTGCCCGGCTTCACACCGGTGATCATCACGTTGTAGAAGAAGCTGCGCGGGACAACGTGCTTGAGCACATTCTCGTCGACCCAGCTGAGCGACTTCCAGCCGCCGAAGGCGAACTTGGCCCAGTTCCAGCCCAGCTTCTCGGGCGGAACTGCGGCTTCGAACGTGCGAACGGGCCAGCCGAGCAGTGCGGCGGCGAACTCCTCGCTCGAGGCCTTGACGTTCACCGCGCCCGCCGACCGGGCGATCTTCTCGAGATCGGAGGGGTCGAAGGTGTGCAGATCGACGACGGCCTCGAGTGCCGCGGCGCGCGACGACTCGTCGAGTTCGGTCTGCGGACGGCGCCAGTCGCTGAGGAACGGCAGCTTCGTGACGGTGGTCGTGGCCTCCCACGTGATGCGCCCGAGCCAGCGCGCGTAGAAGTTGCCGACCGTGCTCGGCTCACCGGCGAACACGAAACGGCCACCCGGCTTGAGGATGCGCAGAACCTCGCGCAGGGACTGCTCGACATCGGGAATGTGGTGCAGCACTGCGTGTCCGACGACGAGGTCGAAGGTGTCGTCCTCGTACGGGATGGTTTCGGCGTCGGCGACGCGGCCGTCGACATCGAGACCGAGATGCTCGGCGTTGCGCAGCGCCACCTTGACCATGCCCGGCGACAGGTCGGTGACCGAACCGCTCTTCGCCACCCCACCCTGCATGAGGTTGAGCAGGAAGAAGCCGGTGCCGCAGCCCAACTCGAGCGCCCGCTCGTAGGGCAGGGGCTGCTCTCCGGCGGCGGCGACGAACCGTCCCTTCGCGTAGTCGATGCAGCGTTCGTCGTACGAGATCGACCACTTGTCGTCGTACGTCTCGGCTTCCCAGTCGTGGTAGAGCACCTGAGCGAGCTTGGTGTCTTCCATCGCTGCCGCGACCTGTTCGGCAGTGGCGTGCGGGTTCGGCGCGGGGTCGACCCCGTCGGGCCTGCTTGCAGTCATGGCGGTGATCCTACCCATCGGTAAGTCGGGGGCAATTTTGCGGTTGGGCGAACTATTCGCCGACGAAATCGGCTTTTCCGGGTCCGTCGGCGAGGAACGACTCCATGCCGATGGTGCGATCCTTCGTGGCGAACAGCGACGCGAACAGGTGCTGTTCGATGGCGAGGCCGGTCACGAGATCGGTCTCGAGGCCCCGGTCGATCGCAGCCTTGGCTGCCGCAAGCGCACGCGACGCCGCCGTGGTGAACTGCGCGGCCCACCGGCGGGCCGCCTCGTACACGTCGTCCGGTGCCACGACCTCGTCCACGAGCCCCATCGCCAGAGCCTCGTCCGCCCCGACGAACCGGCCGGTGTACACGATGTCCTTGGCTTTCGACGGCCCCACCAGGCGGGCGAGGCGCTGTGTGCCGCCACCACCGGGAATCACGCCGAGCAGGATCTCGGGCGTCCCCAGCTTCACGTTGTCCCCGATGATCCGCCTGTCGGCGCCGAGGGCGAGTTCGAGGCCACCGCCGAGCGCGTACCCGGTGATCGCGGCGACGGTCGGCTTCGGAATGTCGGCGATCGAGCCCAGCGCGGATTGCAGATCGCCCACGATCCGGCTCATCCGGACGAAGTCGATCTCGGCGAGTTCCTTGATGTCGGCGCCGGCGGCGAACACCTTCTCCCCGCCGTACACGATCACCGACTTCACGTCGTCCCGCACCGACGCTTCCCGCGCGGCCTCCCGAAGCTCCTCCTGGAGCTGCCGGTTGAGCGCGTTCATCGGCGGCCGGTCGAGCCGGATGGTGCCGATACCGTCGGAAACCTCGAGCGTCACGAATTCAGGCATGCACGAAGCCTAGAGGTCGGCGCGCTGGGCCCACGGATGCGACCCGACCGCGTAGTAACCGTCCTCGCCGTCGAACGAGATGTGGATCATTCCGTCCCGCTTGCTCATGACGGGAAGGACCGGTTCGACGGTCACCTCCGCGGCCATGATCTCCGCGACCGTCCGGTATCGCGCCAGGTCCGTCAACTGCGTCCAGGTCGGGGGAAGCAGCACGCACCGTCCCGACCGCCAGTACTCGAGTTCTTCCGCGGCGGTGCGCCAGCGCACCTCGTCGGCCTCGCTCGTCTCGCCGTCCGCACGCTGTCCGTCGGGTGCGGCGGCGACGAAGAAGCGGGTGTCGTACCGGCGTCGCTCTCCCAGGGGCGTGATCCAGTTGGCCCAGGGGCGCAGCAGGTCGGCGCGCAGCACAAGTCCTTCCCGTGCGAGAAAATCGCCGAAGGACAGCTCGCGGGCCTCGAGCTTGCGGCGCGCACCGGCGTAGACGGCAGTATCGGCGACGAGCGTGTCGGTGTCCGGTCCGGCCAGCAGGACACCGCATTCCTCGAACGTTTCCCGCACGGCCGCCAGCACCAGTGCGCGCGCTGTCGCCTCGTCGGTGGCGAACCGCTCCGCCCACCATGCGACGTCCGGACCGGACCACCGCACCGACGCGTCGGTATCGGACGGATCGACCCCGCCGCCGGGGAACACGGTCATCCCTCCGGCGAAGTCCATGCCGACCACGCGCTGTTGGAGGAACACCTCCACTCCCCGTGCGGAGTCGCGTACCAGCATCACCGTGGAAGCACCGCGGATCGGCACCGCGGCGGGGTCGAAGGAGCTCACCGAGCGATCGTGGGACATGGCCTCAAACTATCGGATCACGTGACGCACGCCATGCCGGGCGCCCGTCGTGTCACCCGCGACGGTGGCGTCCCGGCTCCCGGGTACGGCGTGCGAAGAACCGGCCGTCCGCCTGTTCCAGCGTGATGGCCTGGCTGAACGCTTCGCTGAGGTTCTCCCCGGTGATGACGTCGTCGAGCAGACCCTGCGCGACGACCGTGCCCTCCTTGAGGAGCAACGCGTGGGTGAAACCGGGCGGGATCTCCTCGACGTGGTGCGTGATGAGGACGGTGGCCGGGGCATCCGGGTCGGCGGCCAGCACGCCGAGCCGCGCGACGAGTTCCTCGCGGCCACCCAGGTCCAGGCCGGCCGCGGGTTCGTCGAGCAGCAGCAGTTCGGGATCGGTCATGAGCGCGCGGGCGATGAGCACGCGTTTGCGCTCGCCCTCCGACAGCGTTCCGTACGAGCGGTCGGCGAGATGTTCGGCGCCGAGGCTCTCGAGCATCTCGATCGCGCGCTCGGTGTCCATGTCGTCGTAGCGCTCGCGCCATCGGCCGAGTACGCCGTATCCGGCGGAGATCACCAGATCGAGGACTTTCTCGTCGAACGGCACGCGGTTCGCGAGCGCCGCCGACGACAGGCCGATGCGGGTCCGCAGTTCGGACAGGTCGGTCCGGCCGAACGTTTCGCCGAGCACGTGTGCCGTTCCGGACGTGGGGAACGTCTCGGCCGCCGCGATGCGCAGCAGCGTCGTCTTGCCTGCGCCGTTGGGGCCGAGCACCACCCAGCGTTCGTCGAGTTCCACCTTCCAGGTCACGGGTCCGACGAGGACGTTGCCTCCACGCCGCACCAGAACGTCTTCGAATTCGATGAGCAAATCGGGATCAGGTTGTGCCACGCGTCCATCTTGTCTTACGTCCGGGCGCGACACGCGGCAGGATCATCCCTGTGTCGTCACCCTCCTCGGAATCCGTCCCGTCCGCCGCCCTGCACGACCGGTCGCCGTTCCCCCTCGGCGCGACGGTTGTCGGTTCCGGTACCCGGTTCGCCGTGCACGCCCCGCACAGCGACCGCGTCCAGGTGTGTCTCGTCGGCGAGGACGGGCACGAACAGCGCATCGACCTCCCCGATTTCACCTACGGCGTGTGGCACGGCGTGGTCCCCGGTGTCGGCGCGGGGCAACGGTACGGCTATCGCGCGCACGGGCGGTGGGATCCGCGCCACGGCCTGCGCACCAATCCGCACAAGATCCTTCTCGATCCGTGGGGACGACAGATCACGGGCGAGATGGGTGACGCAGCCAGGCTGCTGGCGTACGACGGCGGACCGTTCGACGCGATGTCGACTGTGGACTCACTCGGGCACACGCCGCTGTCGGTGGTGACGGCCTTCGACGCCGACACCCCGCAGCGGCCGGGCATACCGTGGGAGAACACCGTCGTCTACGAACTGCACGTGGGTTCGTACACCGCGCACCATCCGCAGGTACCCCCGCATCTGCGCGGCACCTACCTCGGGCTCTGCCACCCGGCGGTGATCGACCATCTCGTGCAGCTCGGAGTGACCACGGTCGAACTCCTGCCGGTCCAGGCTTTTCTCACCGAACCCCCGGTCCGGGCGCGCGGGATGCGCAATCACTGGGGGTATTCGACCGCGTCGTACTTCGCTCCGCACCCCGCCTACGCCGCGACACCGGGTGAGGAGATCGCCGAGTTCCGCACGATGGTCCGCGCGCTGCACAGCGCCGGACTCGAAGTCGTTCTCGATGTCGTCTACAACCACACGTGCGAATGGTCGGTGGCGGGACCGAACCTGTCGTGGCGCGGTCTCGACGCGCCCGGTTACTACCTGCTCGACCACCACGGTCACGACATCGACCTCACCGGCTGCGGCAACACGATCGACGGTTCCTCCCCCATCGCCGTCCGGATGGTGTGCGACAGCCTGCGGTACTGGGCGCAGGAGATGGGTGTGGACGGGTTCCGGTTCGACCTCGCGAGCGCGCTCGCGCGGCCGCGCGGTGGTGCGTTCGACCCGCGCGGGGCTCTGCTCACCGCGATCACCACCGACCCGGTGCTCACCGACCTCAAACTCATCGCCGAGCCGTGGGACGCGACCGGGCACGGTTACCAGTTGGGACGCTTCGGTGTGCAGTGGGCCGAATGGAACGACAAGTACCGCGACACGGCGCGCCGCTTCTGGGCGGGGCACTCGGGTGTGCGCGAACTCGCCTCGAGGCTCACCGGCTCGGAGGATCTGTTCCGGCGGGATCAGCGGCAGCCCGCGATGTCGGTCAACTACATCACCGCGCACGACGGATTCACGCTCACCGACCTCGTGTCGTACCGGCACAAGCGCAACGAGGCGAACGGTGAGGACGGCCGCGACGGCTCCGACCACAACGAATCGGTCGACCACGGGGTGGAAGGTCCCACCGACGACGTGGAGATCGTCGCCGCGCGCGACCGGCACGTCCGCGCGCTGCTCGCGACGCTGCTGCTCTCGACCGGGACACCGATGCTGCTCGCCGGGGACGAACTCGGTCACACCCAGCACGGCAACAACAACGCGTACTGCGTTCCGGAGGATGTACCGGTACCCGACGCGTGGCCGTTGGACTGGGAAGACGCCGACCTCGACCGGCTCGCGTACGTGCGCGGGCTTCTCCGGCTCCGGAACGTCGTGCCGGTGCTACGGCGGCGACGGTTCTTCGACGGGCGGGCGAGGACCGACGGCCACCCCGACCTGGTGTGGTTCGGGATCGACGGCACCGAACTCGACTACGCGGGCTGGCACGACGAGAGCCGCCGCACCCTTCAAGGGTGGGTCGACGGATCGGGGCTGGGCACCACCACCCGCGCGGGGATACGGCTCCCCGACAGCAGTGGTCTGTTCGTTCTGCACGCCGGGGGCGCCGCGACCCTGACGCTGGGTGGGCCGGAGTGGTATCGCGGCGACATCATGTGTGTCTTCGACTCGAGCACTGTCGACGGCTCACCCGTCGACGATGCGCCTCACCCGGTGGGCACCGAGTTTACGCTGCCCGGTCCGGCCGTACTGGTGTTCCGAACCGCACTGCGAGACGAAATACCCACGGACCCAACGCACTCCGGCTCCGACCACCACGGGTCCACGCCGGGATGACGCGGTGCGGCGTCGCTGTCGTCGCGACGGTCACTCTGCCAGTGCGACGACGGTGACCGACCCGGGCGCGACTTCGGTGAACCCGGCGTCCTTCACCGCGACGGCAGATCCGTTCTCGACGTGCGCGAGCAGTTCGCGCCATCGCGCGGGGGTCGCCTCACGGACGGCACAGGGATAACCCGCGGCCGCCCACTGGCGCGCGGACTCGAGCGGCATCGCGCCGGCGAGCAGCATCGAGGCGTGACCGACCTGTGCGGCGGCCTTGCCCACCGTCATACCGAGAGTTCCGTCGACCCACAGCACCGGAACACCGGCGGGCGGGGAGGGCGGACTGTCGGGCGGGACATCGGTGCCGCCGATCTGCAACCGGGAGATCCTCGGGTCGAGGGCTCCTACCGGACCGGGGACCAGTGCCCGCGCCTGGGCACCGGCGTGGTCGACGGTGACACCGGCGACCTCCTGCGCGGCTCGCCATTGCGCGCCGCGGGCACGACGGCTGACCTTGCGGATCCGGGCGTCGTTCCACGCGAGGAACGGTTCCTGCCACGGTCCGGGCTCCCCGTCCGGGCCGGGCCCGACCCGCGGATCCAGGCACAGGGTGACGGTGGCGATTGCGGCGGCCTCGAGCAGCGAACTCCGGTCGGGCGGATCGGATTTCGGGATGTGGAGAACGATCGGCATCGCCAGCACCGACGCCGGGTCGTCCGGGTCGGGCCGGTCTCCGTAACCCCGGGCGAGCACGGCGTGCCGCTGCGCGAACCCGGGGTCGGTGAAGATCGGATGGGGTTCAGGCACCACGATCGAGCGGTACCCGTCGCAACGTTCCGTCGACCCGGTCGGCGGCTTCCACCTCGTCCCGCGTGACACCGAGGACGAAGAGCACGGCGTCCAGATACGGGTAGGACAACGCGGTGTCGGCGACCTCGCGCAGCGCGGGCTTCGCGTTGAACGCGATACCCAGCCCTGCGGCACCGAGCATGTCGATGTCGTTGGCACCGTCGCCGACGGCCACGGTCTGCTCGATGGGCACACCCGCCTCGGCGGCGAATTCCCGGAGCGCGTGCGCCTTTGCGGCACGGTCGACGATGTCGCCGACAACGCGGCCCGTGAGCCTTCCGTCGACGATTTCGAGAGTGTTCGCGCGCACGAAGTCGAGTTCGAGGTCGTGAGCGAGGCCTTCGATGACCTGGCGGAAACCGCCCGAGACGACGCCGCAGCGGAACCCGAGCCGACGCAGCGTCCGGATGGTGGTGCGCGCGCCGGGGGTGAGTTCGATCTGATCGGCGACTTCGTCGATGACACTGGCGGGCAGGCCGGCGAGTGTGGCGACGCGTTGTTCGAGCGACTGCGCGAAATCGATCTCGCCCCGCATCGCGGCTTCGGTGACTTCGCGGACCTTGTCCTCGACGCCCGCGTGCGCAGCGAGCATCTCGATGACCTCGCCCTGCACCAGAGTCGAGTCCACGTCGAAGACGATCAGACGCTTCGCGCGACGGGCGAGACCGGCGCGTTCCACCGCGATGTCCACGTCGATACCGGCGGCGAGTTCCGCGAGGGCCTTGCGCAAACGGGAGTCGGCATCCGAATCGGTGTCCGGTGCGGTGACCATCAGTTCCAGTCCGGTGACGGGATAGTCGGCGATGCCGCGGATGGAATCGATGTTGGCGCCCTGCGCGGCGAGCGTGCGTCCCACCGACCGCAACGCGCGCGCACTCAACGGACTGCCCAGCACGACGACGGCGTGGGTGGACACCGGGTGGCCGCTGCCGGGCGCCACGCCGATCTGCACTTCGGCGCGCATGCCGATGGCGGCCATGGCCGACGAGACCTCGTCCTGCAACGCCTCGACATCGCGGGGGCAGACCACGAGGACGCCGAGCGTCAACTGCCCGCGGATCACGACCTGCTCGACGTCGAGCAGGTCGACGTCATACCTCGTCAGCGCTGCGAACAGCTCCGAGGTCACGCCGGGATGGTCCGGTCCGGTCACGGTCACGAGCACCGTGCTGTCAGACGCCACAACGTCTCCGATCATTGTCGTCGAGGCACGTGCGGACGCAGCACGTGCCTATCCATTGTCGCAGTTCGAGCGGTCGGCTCCGCGTCGGGGTACGGGCCCGGAACGGCCGAAGCCCCGCCCGTGGAGACGGGCGGGGCTTCGGTGCGTAGAGCGGGTCGATCAGGAGCGCGGGACGTCGCCGGGGGTACGGTCGGCGCCTTCGAGCACGTTCACGCTGTGCTTGTGGCTACCCGGTCCGACGTGCGCCTCGGCGCGCATCTTCTCGACCATGTGCGGGTAGTGCAGTTCGAACGCGGGGCGCTCCGACCGGATGCGCGGCAACTCGGTGAAGTTGTGCCGCGGCGGCGGGCAGGAGGTGGCCCACTCGAGCGAGTTACCGAAGCCCCACGGGTCGTCGACCGTGACGACCTGGC
>JADGMW010000455.1_pt1 | contig 16930 bp, 12 predicted proteins | sample 8641801 | NCBI WGS metagenome assembly JADGMW01 (sample SAMN16272018, study PRJNA661076) | feces metagenome | isolation source: fecal sample from diarrhoea affected cattle A | host: Bos taurus | place: South Africa: Lokaleng Village, Mahikeng | collected 2019-09
CGGACGTCTTGCGCCGGCCCCGGCCGCCGCGTCCTTGCAGGGTGGCAGTGAGCCTTGTCGGCGCGCGGAAGTCCAGACGCAGGACGCGCGTCAGGCCGCCGCGCCGGAGATGTAGTCGCGGGTCAGGGGCACGGCGTCGATCCGCTTCGACAACTGGATCTGGAACACCATGCAGCCGCGGTGGCGGAAGGCGACCTCGCTGACGCAGAGGTAGAACTCCCACATGCGGCAGAAGCGTTCATCGTACAGGGCGGCGATCTCGGCGCGGTTGGCCAGGAATCGATCGCGCCAGGCCCTCAGCGTCTCGGCGTAGTGCAGCCGCAGGATTTCGATGTCGGTGACCCAGAGCCCGGCCCGCTCGATCGCCGGCAGGACCTCCGACAGCGCCGCCGTATAGCCGCCGGGGAAGATGTATTTCTCCATCCACGGCTGGTTGCTGACCGAGACGTGGTTCTGGCCGATGGCGTGCAGCACGGCCACCCCGTCCTCCTTCATCAGCCGGGCGATGGCGTCGAAGAAGGCCTGGTAGTTGGGCGCGCCGACGTGCTCGAACATGCCGACCGAGACGATGCGGTCGAAGCGGCCCCCGACGTCGCGGTAGTCCTGCTTGCGAAACTCGGCCCGGCCCGACAGGCCGCGGGCCTGCGCCCGTTGGCGGGCGACGGCCAGTTGTTCGTCGGACAGGGTGATGCCGGTCACCTTCGCCCCGCTGTCCTCTGCCAGGCTCAGGCCCAGCCCGCCCCAGCCGCAGCCGATGTCGAGCACCGACATCCCCGGCTCCAGCAGCAGCTTGGCGGCGAGTCGCCGCTTCTTGGCGGCCTGGGCCTGATCCAGTGTCATGCCGGCCCGTTCGAAATAGGCGCAGGAATACTGCAGGTCGGCGTCGAGGAAGCGGCGGTACAGCTCCAGCGACAGGTCGTAGTGGTGGGCCACGTTGCGCCGCGCGGCAGTGCGGTCATTGGCCTGGCGGATTCCCCGCCACAGCCGCGCCAGTCGCCCGCGGCGCGGCGGCGGGCGAAGGGACAGGTTGCGGCCGACGAGGTCCAGCAGCTCCCACAGCGTCCCCCGTTCCAGAATCACATCACCGTCCATCCAGGCCTCGCCGAGGCCGAGGCCCGGATAGAGGGCGATGCGCCAGGCCGCGCCATTGCGGCGCAGCCGGATACGGACGGTCTCCCCCGTGCCGTCGCCCGCGAGCAGCGTCTCGCCGGACGGCAAGACGACGGCCAGCGATCCGGTGCGGACCAGCCGTTCGAGGAGGCGGCCCAGCACCATCCGGGTGGCGGCGCCGACGGGGCCGAAGCTGGGTCGCGCCCGGCCCTCGTCGGAGTGTTGGGAGATGAAGGATGCTTGCGAACTCATGCAGACCTCCCGGGCGAGGTTGGGCGTGCGCGTACCGGTTAATCGAAGCAGTTCCGTCCGGGTTCCGCGTTCAAGTCCGCGCGAGCGGCCGGAACCGGGTCGCGGGTCGGCTATTCGCCTGAAGGCTGGGGGACAGTCCGCTTCGCGCAGGAGACTCTCCGATGTCCGCAGGCTCGCCCATCCTGCTTCTCGCCGCCGGCGCCCTCGCCGTCGCCGGTTCCGCAGCCGCCCAGATTCCGCCGCCGGCTGCGGTCGCCTCGCCCGCGCCCGCCGCTGCCCCGGCCTTCCCGCCCGGGGCCGAGGTGCTGAGCGTCGAGGGCGAATCGCTGGGCGTGCTGGCCGGGGTCGAAACCCGGCCGGGCGGCGAGCGCATCCTCCACATCCGCCGCGCCGACGGGTCGATGACCACGGCGCCGGCCGTGGTCGCCTTCCGCGGCGAGCGGGCCGTGATCCTCGACTGGACTGCCGCCGAGGCCGGGGCCGACGCCACGGCCAGGGCGAAAGCCGCTGCGCCGCCGGCCGCCGAGGCACGGGTTCCGCCCCTGACGTGACCTGGCGCGCGCGGCCCTCTATCTAGGGTCCCGCCGTCGCCGCCCCGCCGGTGGAAGTAGAGGACCCGTCATGACCGAACCGCTCGCCCTGTCGCACTGGATCAACGGCGAGACGGTGGCCGCGGACCGGCCTTCGGAGAGCCTGAATCCCTCCGACACCCGCGATCTGGTGGCCCGCATCCCCGACGGCGGCGCCGCCGAGGTCGACGCCGCCGTCGGCGCGGCGAAGGCGGCCTTTCCGGCCTGGTCCGAGGCCTCGCCCGAGCTGCGCTCGGACATCCTCGACCGGGCCGGAACCCTGATCATGGAGCGGCGAGAACAGCTGGGCCGGCTGCTGTCGCGCGAGGAGGGCAAGACCCTGGCCGAGGGCATCGGCGAGACCGTTCGGGCCGGCCGGGTGCTCAAATATTTCGCCGGCGAGGCGCTGCGCCTCCACGGCCAGAACCTCGCCTCGGTGCGGCCCGGCGTGGAGATCCAGACCTACCGCCAGCCGGTCGGGGTGTTCGGCCTGATCACCCCGTGGAACTTCCCCATCGCCATCCCCGCCTGGAAGGCCGCCCCCGCCCTGGCCTTCGGCAACACCGTGGTGATGAAGCCCGCCGGCCCGACCCCGGCCACGGCCGAAGCCCTCGTCGCCATCCTGCACGAGGCCGGCCTGCCGAAGGGCGTGCTCAACCTCGTCATCGGCCGCGGCGGCGTCGGCCAGGCCATCGTCGACCATCCGGACGTCGCCGGCATCTCCTTCACCGGCTCGCAAGGCGTCGGCGCCGGGGTGGCGACGGGCGCGGTCAGGCGGCAGGCGCGGGTGCAGCTGGAGATGGGCGGCAAGAATCCCCTGATCGTGCTGGACGACGCAGATCTGGAGCGGGCGGTGATGATCGCCCTCGACGGCTCCTACTACGCCACCGGCCAGCGCTGCACCGCCTCCAGCCGGCTGATCGTCCAGGACGGCATCCACGACCGCTTCGTCGCCCTGCTGGGCGAGAAGGTGGCGGCCCTGCGCGTCGGCCCGGCCCTGGACCCCAACACCCAGATCGGTCCGGCCGTCAGCGAGGACCAGCGCGAGACCTCCTACCGCTACATCGACATCGCCCGCGCCGAAGGCGGCCGGGTGGTGACCGGCGGCGGACGCCTGCAGCTCGAGACCCCGGGCTGGTACGTCCAGCCGACCCTGATCGCCGACACCGAGGCGGGCGGCCGCATCAACAACGAGGAGGTCTTCGGCCCCGTCGCCTCGACCATCCGGGTCAAGGACTTCGAGCAGGCGCTGGAGATCGCCAACGGCGTCGAGTTCGGGCTCTCGGCCGGCATCGTCACCGGTTCGCTGAAGCACGCCCGCGACTTCCAGCGCCGCGCCCGGGCGGGCATGACCATGGTCAATCTGCCGACCGCGGGCGTCGATTACCATGTGCCGTTCGGCGGCACGAAGTCGTCCAGCTACGGCCCGCGCGAGCAGGGTTTCGCCGCCGTCGAGTTCTTCACCCAGACCAAGACCGCCTACACCGCCGCCTGACCGCGTCGTGAACTCCCCGGCCGAACCGGCGTTGAACGACGAAAGGAGACAGCCATGGGCATGACAGATCAGGTGACCCGCAAGGTCGAAACGAGCGCCGACCGGGAGGACGACCTCGCCGACGTCGAACTGGTCATCCGCCGCGCGCGCGCCGGCGACCTGACCGAAAACGAGGCGTTCGAGGATATCGACCGGATCGTCCGCCGCCGCGATCCCGTCGAGGTCTACCAGAAATCCTGGGGCTAGGGCGCGGTCAGCACCGCCCCGATAGCGGCGATGCGTTCGACGTCGCGATAGGCGTCCTGGCGCAGAAGGCCGCCAAACACGTCCGGGTCCATCTCGTCATAGGCGAGGTCGAGGCTGCCCGCCTCGGCCAGTTCGGCGAGGGCCGTGTGGACACCGTCCCGTCCGTCGACGATGGCGCTGCCGGTGTAGAGCAGGAAGCGGCCGCCCGGCTGCAGCCGGCGCACGCCCGTGCGCACCCAGTCCAGCGCCAGCGCGGCGCCCAGCTGGTCGCCGCCGTCCCGGTAGGTCCGGCCTCCCTCCCCGGCGATGTAGGGCGGGTTGGCGGCGATCACCTCGAAACGGGCGGGCTCCTTCGGAAGGCCGCTCGTCTCGATCAGTTCCACCGGCAGCGCCGCGTGGGCGATGTTGACCCGCGCCAGCTCCAGCGCCCGCGGATTGACGTCTGTGGCCAGGACCCGGGCGGCCGGGCAGCAGGCGGCAAGGGTCAGGGCGCCCGCCCCCGCGCCGACGCCGATGTCGAGGGCCTCGCCCAACGCCGGCCGGGCCTCGAGCTCGCGCCGCAGGAATCGGGCGAAGCGGTAGCTGTCGGGGCCGAGGAAGACCGCATCGCGGTCCTCGGTCGGCGCCGAATGAAGGTGCAGCCGGCCGTCCAGCGAACTGACCCGCACCTCCAGGCGCAGGCCGTCGCGGCCCGCCCGCACGATCCCCGCCCGCCGGGCCAGATCGAGCATGTCCGGCTCCAGCAGCTCGGGCGTGAACGGTCGCGACCACCCGAAGATGTCCCGCAAGGCGTCGGCGCGGCCCGCCGGCCGCCGCCGGCGAACCCGCTCATGCGTCGCCGGGGTGGGGGTGACGAAGTCGTAGTCGAGGTCCCTCAGGCGGCCCAGAAGGGCCAGCAGGGCGGCGGAACGTGCATCGACGGGAGGTCGCGCGACAAGGGCGTCCATCAAGCGGACCGCCGAACCTGTTCCGCTCCCCACAGATGGTCGCGATAGGCGGCGAAGCAGCGCTCGCCGGCGCGCAGCCGCATGACCGCGCCCTCCGCCAGACTGCGAACGACCTCAGGCCGTTCGGCCGCCAGCGGCCGGAGCACCTCCTCGTTCCAGGCGCGCGAATGCTCGACGTCGAGGGTGGCGTGCAGGGCGAAATATTTGCGCTCGGTCCCGACCCTCAGCCGCTTCAGCCCGGCCGCGACGTGGGTCGCGCGCCACGGCGCGGTCAGCTCCACCGCCCCCAGGGCGCCGAGGGCGTGATAGGCGTAGCGCCGGGTGGTCGAGAAGGCGACGAGGGTGTTGCCCAGCGCCAGCGACGGCCACACCGTCCCGTCGATGGTCGGGGCGAGATCGAGGGCCCTGGCCAGCCGGTCCAGCATCGGGCCGTGCATGCCGCCTTCGGCGCCGCGGCCCATCTCGTCCCAGTAGTTTCGGGCCAGCTCCAGCTTCGGCCGGGTCGGCATCTTGACCTGGGCGTAGGCGACCAGATCCTCGAACCCGGCCTCGCCGGCGACTTCCTGTAGCAGGAACCAGCGCATCTCTTCCAGGGTCGCCGACTCGGCCAGCCACGGGAACAGCGGGTCGTCCTCGCCGGGGCCCGCTCCCTTCAGCGCCTCGAACCAGGCGACGAAGCCGTCCGGGTCCTCGGGCAGGTCCTGCAGCCACGGCGCCGCATCGGCCCGCATGCGCTCGACGAAGGCCCCTTCGAGGAGGGTCATCTCGGCATCCTCACGGGCGTCGGCCACCCAGTCGGCATGCGGCGTACCCGGCGCGAGGCGCCGGTTGTTCCATTGCGCCAGCGCGCGGTGGAAGGCCGCCGGATCGGCGACGTCGTTCAGGGTGTTGGTGGTCAAGGTTCCAGCGCTCATGCCAACCTCCTCAGAGATCGTGGACCGCAAATACGCGCCGCCGCCGCCAAGGTTCCGTAAGACAAGCGATTGTTACATAAGGCCTTCTGTCGGCTTCTGGACGTTGGAACCCCTTCTGTGGATTGGCATTTCGGGAGTCTCTGACCTCGAGATCCGCATGCATCACCCCGGCTATAACTGGAATATTCGCCCCGCCAATGAGGGCTGGCTCTGGCAGGTCTGCGAGCCTGACGGGGGTCGCGTCGTGGCCACGGGCGACGCGCCGTCGCGCGCCGTCGCCGCCGCTCTGGTCGTGCGCGCCCTGGCCCGCGGCGTGATCGCCCCGCAGGACTGGAGCGCCGCGGCATGACCGGCCTCCCTCATCGGCCGATGCGGATTCTGGAGCACGGCGTCTACCGCGGGCCGCATCTCTACAGCCACCGCCCCATGGTGCGTATCCAGGTCGACCTCGGCGATCTGGAGGACTGGCCGACCGATCGCCTGCCGGGCTTCGCCGATGCGCTGATCGCCGCCCTGCCCACCCTTGAGGGCCACGGCTGCTGTTACGGCCGTCCCGGCGGCTTCCTGGAACGACTGCGCGACGGCACCTGGATGGGCCACGTCGTCGAGCACGTGGCCCTGGAGCTGCAGTCCCTCGCCGGCGCGGCCACCACGCGGGGCAAGACCCGGTCGGTTAAAGGTCGCCCCGGCGTCTACAATATCCTGTTCGCCTACGACGACGCCGAGACGGGCCTGCTGGCGGGGCGACTGGCCTTCCAGCTGGTCGACGCCCTGCTGCCCCCGGACCGGCGCGGCGTCGAGGAACTCGACAGGCTGACGAGCGGAACGGGTGAGCTCGCCGGCGTCTCGACGGTGGAGGCGGCCTTGCCGTTGTTGCGCGCCTCGCGCCGCCGCAACGGCCTGGGCCCCAGCACCCAGGCGCTGGTGGATGCGGCTCGCCGGCGGGGCATTCCGGTCACGCGGCTTGACGATCACAGCCTGATCCAGCTCGGCTGGGGCGCCCGCCAGCGGCGGCTTCGCGCCAGCGTGACCGATCGCACCGGCCTGGTCGCCGCGGAACTCGCCGGCGACAAGGACCAGGCCAAGGCCCTGCTCGCCGCCGTCGGCTGCCCCGTGGCGCCGGGGGTGGTGGCCCGGACGGCCGAGGAGGCCGTGGCGCGCGCCCGGCCGTTGAAGCGTCCCGTCGTGGTCAAGCCGCTGGACGGCAACCACGGGCGGGGCGTCACCATCGGCCTGCAAGCGGATGCGGAGATCGCGGCCGCCTTCGCCGCCGCGGCCGCCCATAGTCGTCGGGTGGTCGTCGAGGAACAGCTGCCCGGCCACGACCACCGCGTCCTCGTCGTCGACGGCCGGGTCGTGGCGGTGGCCGAGCGCGTCCCCGCCCATGTGGTTGGTGACGGCGAGCGCACCATCGCCGCCCTGGTGGAGGCGCTCAACGCGGACCCCCGTCGCGGCGAGGGGCATGAGAACCTGCTGACCCGCATCCGCCTGGACGACCGGGCGGCCCAGGAGACCCTGGCGCGGCAGGGCCTGACCGCCGACAGCGTGCCGGCGGAGGGCCAGCGCGTGTTCCTGCGCATGACCGCCAACCTGTCTTCGGGGGGCGTCGCCATCGACCGCACCGACGAGATCCACCCGGACAACGCGGCCATCGCCCGCCGCGCCGCCCTGGCCGTCGGCCTGGACGTGGCGGGCATCGACCTGCTGGCGCCGGATATCTCGCGCTCGATCCGCGAGACCGGCGGGGGCGTCGTCGAGGTCAACGCCGCCCCAGGCCTGCGCATGCACCTCGCCCCGTCCGATGGGCGGCCGCGCGATGTGGCCGAGCCGATCGTGGGCATGATGTTCCCGCGCGGCGCCCGCGCCCGCATCCCCGTGCTGGCCGTGACCGGCACCAACGGCAAGTCGACCGTGGGCCGGATGGTCGCCCACATCCTGCGCCACGACGGCCGCACCGTCGGCCTGACCAACACCAGCGGCGTCTACATCAATGATGAATGCCTCATGGCCGGAGACGCCAGCGGCCCGCGGAGCGCCCGCATGCTGCTGCGCGACCCGACCGTCGAGGCGGCGGTGCTGGAATGCGCCCGCGGCGGCATCCTGCGCGAGGGGCTGGCCTTCGACCGCTGCGACGTCGGCGCTGTCCTCAATGTCCAGCCGGACCATCTCGGACTCAAGGGGATCGAGACCCTCGACGACCTTGCCGCCGTCAAGTCGGTGGTGGTCGAGGCGGTGTCGCGCCGCGGCGTCAGCGTGCTCAACGCCGACGATCCGCTGACCCTGCGGATGGCCCGGCACGCGGGCGGGCGGGTCTGCTGGTTGTCGATGCGCGGCGGCGACGCGGCCCCCGGCTTCCTGCTCAAGCATATCAGCGAAGGCGGCCTCGCCGTCCTCTACGACCCCCTGTCAGGCGACATCCGCCTGTATGACGGCGGCGTGGATCGCCGGGTCTGCAACGCCCGCGCCATTCCGGCGACGCTTGGCGGCGCAGCCCTGTTCAATGTCCAGAACGCCCTGGCGGCGACGGCCATGACTTATGGCGCGGGCGTCGACCCGGCCGCCATCGCCTCGGCCCTGTCCGGCTTCGCCTCGTCCTACGAGCAGAATCCCGGGCGGATGAACATCCACGACGGCCACGGCTTCCGCGTCATCCTCGACTACGCCCACAACCCCGACGCCCTGCGCGCCCTGGGCTGTACGGTGGTCGCGCTGCGGCCGTCCGCGGGGCGGACCATCGCCATGCTGAGCATCCCCGGCGACCGCCGCGACTCCGAAATCCGCGCCATGGGTGAAATCGGCGCCGAGCATTTCGATCAGCTGGTTTTCCGCGAAACTCCCGACAACCGCGGCCGGCCCGTGGGCGAGGTGATCCGCCTGATGTCCGAAGGTGCGGCGGCGGCCGGCTGCGATCCGGTCCGCATCACCGGCGTTCACCGGGAAGAAGAAGCGGTGGAGGCCTGCCTGCGCATGGCGCGGCCCGGCGACTTGGTGGTGCTGACCCCCACCCGGGTCGAGGCTGTCTGGCGCCAGGTGCTCGACTTCCGCCCGACAGCCGACGCCGACGGCGCGCCCGAAGGTCTGGTGATGGAGCCGCCACATGGCTGAGCCTGGCCCCCTGATCATCATCGGCGGCCACGAGGACAAGGAGGGCGAGCGCGTCATCCTCAAGGAGGTCGCCCGTCGGCTGAAGGGCGGCCGCCTGGTCATCGCCACCGTCGCCTCGCACGAGCCCGAGGGCTATTTCGACGCCTATCGCGAGGCTTTCTCGGCGCTGGGCGTGGACGACCTGATCGAGCTCTACGTCGAGGATCGGTCCGAGAGCCTCGAGGACCGGACGCTCGCCTGCCTCGACGGCGCCGGCGGCGTCTTCTTCAGCGGTGGCGACCAGTTGCGCATCTCCAGCCAGATCGGCGACACCCCGATCGAGCGACGCATCCGCGAACTGCACCACGCGGGCGGCGTCATCGCCGGCACCTCGGCCGGCGCCTCGGTGATGAGCGAGACCATGCTGGTCAAGGGCGCCAGTTCGGAGTCCTACCGCATCGGCGACCTGCACATGGCCCCGGGCCTGGGCCTGGTCCGCGACCTGATCATCGACCAGCATTTCGCCGAGCGCGGCCGCTATGGGCGGCTGCTGGGCGCCGTGGCGCACAACCCGCGGCTGCTCGGCGTCGGCATCGACGAGGACACCGCCATCGTCGTCGAGGGCCGGACCTTTCGCGTCATCGGCAGCGGCGCCGCCTATGTCGTCGACGGCGAGACGGCCACCCATTCCAACATCGCCGAGGCCGGGGCCGACCAGGCCCTCTCGATGTTCGACGTCCGCATGCACGTCCTGTCCAGCGGCGACCGCTTCGACCTCGACCGCCGGCGCCCGACCGCGGGGGCGCACGAGGCCGGAGCGAGGGGCCGCCGCAAACCCGACTAGCTCCGGCGGCGCTGGACAAGTCCGCGCCGAGGCTGTTGTTGTGCGCCGGGGCAGGGCCGGACTCGGGTTTGATGACGCAGAACGCACGCGACGGGGCGCGGCGACCGGGCGACGACGCCCTGGTTGGCCTCAACGCGCGTTTCGCCCGCCCGCTGCGCAGCTTCTTCCGCAAACGGGCCTACAACGAGCAGGAAGCCGAGGATCTGGTGCAGGAGGTCTTCGTCCGTCTCGCAGCGCGCGGACCCGCGGCGCAGATGGAGCATGCCGAGGCCTACATCTTCCAGATGGCCGCCAACCTGCTCCGCGACCGCGCCCGCCGCCACGCCACCCGCAGCGCCGGCGACCGCGACCTCGAAGCCGGAGACGGGAAATCGTTTGAGGAAATTTCGCCGGAGCGCGTCTTACTGGGTAAGCAGCGCCTGGCGTTGCTGGAACGGGTGCTCGGCGAACTGCCCGAGCGGACGCGCGTGGTCTTCCTGCTGCATCGTTTCGAGGAGCTGAAATACGCAGAGATCGCCAGGCGACTGGAAATCTCGGTCAGCTCCGTCGAGAAGCACATGATGGAAGCCATGCGGCGGATCAAAGCCCGTTTCGAGCGTGATTGAGGACGAATGACGGCCGAGTACGAGACAGCGATGGATAAGGAGGCGGCCTTCTGGTTCGCCCGCCTGCGCTCGGACGATCTGGGCGAGGAGGACCGCGCGCGCTTCTCGCGCTGGCTGGCCGCCGACCCCGCCCATGTCTCGGCCTATGCCGACTATCAGGGCCTGTGGAGCGACTTCGACGAGGTGGCCGCCTCGGCGCCGATCCTCGAGATGCGGCGCGAAGCCCTGCGTCAGGCCGAGCGGCCGCATCGCCCGCGCCTGCGGCCGCGTTTCGCGCCGATGGCGGCGATCGCCGCCGGCATCGCCGTCGCGCTCGGCGGGGTCTGGATGCTGAGCCAGGGCCCGACGCTGGCGCCCGCCCTCCCGTCCGCGGAGGCCTCACGGCAGGGGCCGGCCACCTATCTGACCGAGGTCGGCGAGCGCTCGTCCATCACCCTCGCCGACGGCTCGGTGGTCCAGCTCAACACCAACAGCCTGCTCGAGGTGAACTATGTCGAGGGCCGTCGGGATCTGAAGCTGCTGCGCGGCCAGGCGCTGTTCGAGGTCGCTCACGACCGCAGCCGCCCCTTCGTGGTCCAGGCCGGCGACCAGACCATAACCGCCCTCGGCACCGCCTTCGACGTCCATGTCGAACCCCACGAAACCAAGGTGACCCTGATCGAGGGACAGATCGAGGTGAAGCGGGTCAACGGCACCGCCCTGTTCCCGGTCACACCCGAGGCGCGCAAGCTGACCGCCGGCGAACAGCTGGTCGCCGTCCGTGAGCGCCCCTTCCTGGTCCGCGTCGCCGACGTGGAGGAGACGGTCAGCTGGCGCGAGGGCCGGGTGGTGTTCGCTGACGAGCCGCTTGCCGAGGTGCTGGAGGAGATCAACCGCTATTCCACCCGCAAGGTGGTGCTCGGCGACAGCGACCTGGCCGCCCTGCGCGTCAGCGGCGTGTTCCGTCCCGGGTCGGCGGATCGCTTCGTGGCGGCGCTGGAGGTCGGTTTCCCGGTCAAGGCCGAGCTGGACGCCCGCCGCGACGTGGTGGTCCTCACCGCCCGCTGAACGCTCCGCCCCCGGAACGACATTTTTTGTGAGGGGTTCCTCACCTCGCGCGTCTTACCCGATGTGAACGCCGAAAAGGCGCCGTCTCGCATCCTCGGGGAAGAACCATGACCAACGCGATCTCCTTCCGGAACGCCCTGCTCGGCGGCGCCGCCGTCGTCGTCGCACTCGGCGCGCCTTCGGCCGCCGCTGCCCAGGCCGTCGCCTTCAGCATCGAGCCGCAGCCGCTGGGATCGGCGTTGCAGGCCTTCGCCCGCCAGACCGACGTCGAGCTGCTTTACGCGCCGGAACTGGTCGCCAATCGCCGCTCCGCCGGCGTCTCGGGCAGCTTCACCCCCGAGGCCGCCATGCAGCGCCTGCTGGCCGGCACCAACCTGACCTTCCGCCAGACCGGCGGCAACGTCTTCGTCCTGCAGGTCGCGGGCGCCCAGCGCCAGGCGGGCGCCGGCGCTGTGCGTGGCTCCGTCACGGATTCCGCCACCGGCGCCCCGGTCCCCGGCGCCGCCATCCGCGTCGAAGGCTCCAACCTTGCGGCGGTCACGGATGAGCGCGGTTTTTTTCGCATCCCGGGCGTGCCCGCGGGTGAGCATACGGTGGTGCTGGACTACCTCGGCTCGCGCAACCAGAGCCAGTCGGTCACCGTGGCCGGCGGCGGCGAAGCGACCCTGAACTTCCTGCAGGGCGATTCCGGCGTGCTCGAGATCGAGGACGTCGTCGTCACCGGCTACATGAGCGCCATCCAGCGCGCCCTGAACCAGCAGCGCACGGCCACCAACGCCTCGACCGTGGTCTCCGAGGACAGCCTCGGCGGCTTCCCGGCCGAGACCGTGTCCGAGGCCCTGCGCCGCGTCCCGGGCGTCGCCTTCCAGCGCGCCGACGATACCGGCGAGGGCTCCGAGATCCTGGTCCGCGGCTTCAACGCCGAGGCCATCAACGTCCAGGTCAACGGCGCCGATCTGCAGGGCACCAACTTCACCCGCGGCGTCGATCTGAGCGGCTACCTTGCCGACAACATCTCGCAGGTGACCATCCACAAGTCGCTGCTGCCCAGCCACGAGGCCACCGGCTCGGGCGGCCTCGTCGAGATCGAGACCCGTTCGGGCCTCGACTACGGCGACTTCTTCTTCAGCGCCAGCGCCGAGCAGGAGCGTCCCGTCGAGAGCGGCTTCGGCCAGGAGTCCCAGTTCAACGCCACCGTCGGCGGCAAGCTCAGCTCCACTTTCGGCCTGGCCGCCAACGTCTCCTACCGCGACACCAGCCGAACCAATTTCGACGTCTTCAACAACAGCGCCGGCGCCCTGCCGCCCGTGCTGCCGGCCGGCTACACCTCGGTCTTCAATATCCCCTACAATCAGCAGTTCCCGTTCGATCCGGCGTTCGCCACCCGTCTGAACACCGGCGTCACCTACATCGACCGGGAGCGCGAGGAGACCAACCTCGCCATCGGCGTCAACGCCGCCTGGGACATCGGCGACCACACCCGCCTGCGCTTCGACCTGACGCACAACAAGCGCGACGCCTACACCTTCTTCTCGCGCACGGCGGTCCAGTACCTGACCGGCGGCTTCGACATGCCGATTCCCGAGCTGGGCGGCGAGGTGCGCCGGCGCTTCGTGCTGAACAGCCTGCGTCCGGGCATGTCGCTGGCCTCGTCGGACGTCGAGCTGGAGACCAACACCCTCAGCTTCCGTGGCGACACCAACGTCGACCAGTGGCAGTTCCGCTACAAGGCCGGCTATTCGGGCACGTCCTCGAGCTCCAGCAATGACGACGTCACCCTGCTGGGGTCGACCTTCACCAACCTGCGCGACCTGATCGACCCGAACACCATCCAGTTCGCCCGCGACGACGACGTCGCCCAGACCGAGCGGATCATCGGCGGCGGCTTCATCGAAGGCGCCGACGGCGTGCCGATCCCGTCGCTGACGCAACAGGGCCTGGACATCCTGTTCGACCCGGCGACCTACCGGGTCTCCAGCGCCGGTCGCTCGATCACCGACAGCCCGACCGACTCGTACTTTGGCGAGTTCAGCGCCCGCCGCTACATGCAGAGCTGGATCGACTACATCGAGGTCGGGACCAAATACGACCGCAGCGAGCGCACCGCGCTGGACGACACCTTCACGACCGACCCGGCCGCCCTGCGCGAGATCAACACCTTCACCTCGATCGCCGGCCGCAACACCTTCCTGTCGGATCTCGACCCCGGCCTGCTGCTGTCGCGTGACCTGGGCCTGTTCGGCCTCGACGGCTTCGGCATCCCGGTGATCAGCCAGGCGGGCAACGCCGCCATCTTCCGTGGCCTGGAAGGCCTGCTGGTCGATGACCCGTCGACGCCCTTCAACGAGCAGCGCTTCAACTTCACCGACGCCTCCGACTTCGACCCGGCCCTGACCGCCGGCGCCCTGATGCCGGCGTCCTCGGTCGAGGAGCGCTGGGCCGGTTACGTCGAGGGTCACTTCGAGATCGGCGACTTCGACATCATCGCTGGCGGCCGGGTGGAGCGCATCGACCGCGCCGGGGCGACCTTCGCCATCCCGACCGTCACCCTGAACACCCCGACCTTCCAGCAGGAGCCGCGCGCCACCTTCGCCGAGGCCGGGATGATCGAGGTCAACAACGTGGAAGCCACCGAGACCACGGTCACGCCCAGCTTCCTGATCAACTACCGGCCGACCTCGAACGTCGTGGCGCGACTGGGCTACTTCCGCTCGACCGTCCACCCCAGCCTGCAGACGCTGCGGCGCGCCACCCAGTACATCATCGACCTGCGGCCGGCGAACAACCGCGTCACCCTGGCGGAAGGCAATCCGGACCTCGAGCCGACGATCACGGACAACTTCGACCTCGACGTCGCCTACTACTTCAAGGAGACGCCGGGCGTCCTGCGCGCGGCCGTGTTCCACAAGACGATCACCAACAACTGGACCAACCTCTTCACCAACGATGTTCCGGCGGACGAGGTGCGCGACCGCGTGCTCGACTACTTCTCGCCCCTCGCCTCCAGCCGGCCCGACCTGATCGCCTTCAACGCCGACACCGAGTTCTTGTACCGGCGGCCCGAGAACGGCGACGGCGGCACCATCTGGGGCGTGGAGCTGGAGGTCATCCGCCAGTTCGACTTCCTGCCGGGCTTCCTCAGCGACTTCGGCTTCATCGGCAACGTCACCTACACCAAGGGCGACTTCCCGACCCTGGTCAACGGTCGCGACGAAAACGGAAACACCATCGTCGTCGAACTGGATCGGGATCTGCAGGGCCAGGCCCCGTGGACCTACAACGCCGGCCTGACCTATGCGAAGGGCGGCTTCGAGGGGCGGCTGATCTACACCAAGCAGTCGGACTCGATCACGGCCTATGAGGTGCACGACCTGAACACCATCGTGCCGGCCTATTCGACGCTCGACCTGCGCATGAGCTACGCCTGGGGCGGGCCGGAGGACAATCGCTACACCGTCTTCCTCGAGGGCGACGACCTGCTCCGCGGGGCCGACGAGGCCGACATCCGCAGCGCCGTGTCGAACAGCTTCGACCGCTCGGACGCCAGCTTCTTCTTCCCGAACACCTACCAGTACAGCGGGGGCCGCGCGATCACCCTCGGCCTGCGGGCGCGGTTCTGAGGATGTCTGCGGCCATCCGGGCCGCTCTACGGTTCGCGGCGGCGGCTTCGGCCGTCGTCGTGACGCTCGGCCCGGCTTCCGGGTTGTGGGCGGCCGGGCCGGGCGACTCTCCATTCCGCTATCAGGTCCCGCCGGATCCGATCCCGGCCCTGCTGGCGGCCGAGGCCCCGCCGATGGTGATGGTCAGCCCGCGACGCGACAGCGTCGCCCTGCTGCGCCGCGTCTCGGCTCCGCCGATCGCCGAGCTCGCGCGGCCGGCGCTGGGCCTGGCCGGGCTCAGCGTCGATCCGCTCAACAACGGCCCCGCCCGGGCCCCGGCCTCGGAGGGCCTGAGCTTCATCGACCTGGCCAGCGGCGAGGAACGCCGCGTCGACCTGCCGCCCGGCGCCCGCATCATCGCGCCGGTCTGGTCGCCCGACGGACGCCGGCTCGCCTTCCTGATGCTTCGCCCCGACGAGGTCCAGCTGTGGGTGGCCGACGCCGTCGACGGCTCTGCCCGTCGCGTCGTCGGCGACGTCAACGCGGCCTTCCCCGGCGCCTACGCCTGGCTGGCGGACAGCGACGGCTTCCTCGTCCGGCGCGTGGTCGAGGATCGCGGGCCGCCGCCGCAGCCCGACGCCGTGCCCGCCGGACCTGTCGTGCAGGAGAGTGAAGCTGGCCGCGCCGCGCCTCTGTCGACCGTGCAGAACCTGCTGGCCTCCCCGTTCGACGAGGCCCTGTTCGAATACTATTTCACCGCCCGACTGGCCCGCGTCAGTCTCGACGGAGGCGAGCCCGAAACGGTCGGCCCTGCAGGACTGATCGTCGACGCCCTGCCGTCGCCTGATGGTCGTTTCGTGCTGGAGACCCGGCTCGACCGCCCGTTCAGCTACAGCGTCGGCGCCGCCGCCTTCCCGACGACGGTCGTCGTCCGCAACCATCAGGGTGACGTCGTCCGCCGCATCGTCGACCGCCCGCTGCAGGAACTCGCGGCCAGCGACGTCACGCCCGGCCCCCGCTCTGTCCAGTGGCGCGAGGACGCGCCGGCCACCCTGGTCTGGCTGGAGCAGAAGGCCCGGGAGGGTTTCAACGACCGCCTCCTCGCCCTCCCGGCGCCCTTCGCCGGAGAGCCTGTCGAACTGCTCGACGCCCCCGGCCGCATCAGCCGTGTCTACTGGGGCCGTGACGATCTCGCGCTGGTGGCCAGCACTTCGGCCGACCGCCGCCCGCGGCGCACCCTGATCGACCCCTCCCGCCCCGGCGAGGGGCGCGAGCTGCCCTCCGGCGCCGTCGTCGAGCCCCTCCTGCGCACCGACGCCGCCGGCCGCGAGCGCCTGCATCTCACACCCGACGGCGGGGGCCTGCTGACCCGGTCGGGCGACGGCCTGTTCCGGGTCGATCTGGAGACCGGCGAGCGCGCACCCCTGTGGCGCGCCCGCGACCAAGGCAGCGGCTCTCTCGTGGCCCTTCTGGACGAGACCGGCGACCGCCTGCTGGTCCGCCGCCAGACCGGCGAGACGCCCTCGAACCTGTTTGTCGTGGACGCGTCTGACGACACCGCCCGCGCGGTCACCGACTTCGCCGATCCGGCCCCATGGTTCAGCGGCGTCCGGCAGCGAGTCCTGACCTACAACCGATCGGACGGCGTGCCGCTCAGCGCTACGCTATACCTGCCCCCCGGGCATCGCGAGGGGATCGACCCGCCCCTGCCGCTGCTGCTGACCGGCTATCCGGGTACGGCCCGGAGCCGCTCGGCCGTGCGCCCGTCCCGTCGCGCGGACGGTTTCGTCCGCCCCGACGGGTTCGGCGATGTCGAACTGTACCTGCTCACCCAGGGCTACGCCGTGATGCGCGTCGACATGCCGGTCGTCGAGGCAGCGGAGGCGGGCACGCTCGAGGGCCATGCCCCGCAGGTGGTCGCCAACGCCGCCGCCGCGCTTGACGCCGCCGCCGCGACCGGCCTCGTCGACCGTGACCGCGCCGCGGTCATCGGATGGAGCTTCGGCGCCGGCATGGCCGCCAACCTGCTGGCCCACAGCGACCTGTTCCGCGCCGGCATCGCCCTGTCGGGAGCCTACAACCGCACCCTGACGCCGTTCGGCTTCCAAGCGACGGAGCGGCGCTCGTTCTGGGAGGCGCCGGACGAGTACATGGCCATCAGCCCCTTCGCCTACGCCGACCGGATCAACGAGCCGCACCGTGCATCAGCAGGAGCGGC
>JADGMW010000456.1_pt1 | contig 16928 bp, 14 predicted proteins | sample 8641801 | NCBI WGS metagenome assembly JADGMW01 (sample SAMN16272018, study PRJNA661076) | feces metagenome | isolation source: fecal sample from diarrhoea affected cattle A | host: Bos taurus | place: South Africa: Lokaleng Village, Mahikeng | collected 2019-09
GCGCGAACATCACCTGCATGAGCAGCACCTGGCCGAACTGGGCGGCGTCGACCGGCATGCGGTCAGTCCAGCACACGAGCAGGATCACGCCCGTGACCGCAGCGGGAGAACGTAGCTACGACGTCGTCGTCCTCGGGGCCGGGTCGACCGGGGAGAACGTCGCCGACATCGTCGTCAAGGGCGGGCTGACCGCCGTCCTGGTCGAGCGCGAGCTGGTCGGCGGGGAGTGCTCGTACTGGGCCTGCATGCCCAGCAAGGCGCTGCTGCGGGGCACCGAGGCGCTCGCCGAGGCGCGCGCCGTCGACGGCGCGGCGCAGGCGGTGACCGGGGAGCAGGACGTCGCCGCGACGCTGGCCCGCCGAGACTCCTTCACGCACGGCTGGGACGACGCCTCCCAGGTGGGCTGGGTCGAGGGCGCCGGCATCGATCTGGTCCGCGGCACCGGGCGGCTGGCGGGGGAGCGGACCGTCCTGGTCACCGACGCGGAGGGCGGGGAGGTGCGGCTGACCGCCCGGCACGCCGTCGTCGTCTGCACCGGTTCGGTGGCCCGGGTGCTCCCGGTCGAGGGGCTCGCCGACGTCGCGCCGTGGAGCCCGCGGGAGGCGACCAGCGCCAAGGAGGCCCCGGCCCGGCTGCTGGTCCTCGGCGGCGGGTACGTCGGCTGCGAGATGGCCACCGCGTGGCAGGCGCTGGGCTCCCGGGTCACCCTGCTCCAGCGCGGGGACCGGCTGCTGCCCGCGGCCGAACCGCAGGCCGGCGAGGCGGTCCTCGCCGCGCTCCGGGCATCCGGCGTGGACGTGCAGCTGGGTGCCGACGTCACCGCTGCCCGGCGCGAGGGCGACGAGGTGGTGCTGACCGCCGGCGACGAGGAGTACCGCGGCGACGAGGTGCTGGTCGCCGTCGGCCGGGCCGCCCGCACCGACGACGTCGGGCTGGACACCGTCGGCCTGACGCCGGGGGAGTACCTGACCGTCGACGACACCCTGCAGGTCGAGGGCGTGCCCTGGCTGTACGGCGTCGGGGACGTCAACGGCCGGCAGCTGCTGACCCACATGGGCAAGTACCAGGCACGCCAGGCCGCCGCCGCCATCGTCGCCCGGGCCCGCGGCGAGCAGGCCGGCGGAGAACCGTGGTCGCCCACCGCGGCGACCGCCGACCACGCCGCGACCCCGTCGGTGGTCTTCACCTCACCGCAGGTCGCCAGCGTCGGGCGCACCGCGGCTCAGGCTGCCGAGCAGGGGCTGCCGCACCGGGTGGTCGAGTACCCGATCGGCGCCGTCGCCGGCGCCTCGCTGTTCGCCGACGGCTACACCGGGACGGCGATCGCCGTCGTCGACACCGAGCGGGAGGTGCTGCTCGGGGTGACGTTCATCGGCCCCGGCGTCGCCGAGCTGCTGCACGCGGCCACGATCGCCGTGGTCGGCGAGGTGCCGATCGCCCGCCTGTGGCACGCCGTGCCCGCCTACCCGACGATGAGCGAGATCTGGCTGCGGCTGCTGGAGACCTGGCGCGACGGCGACTGATCGACGAGTCGACTCCTCGACAGGTCGACGTCCTCAGGGCAGCGGGAAGGGTGCGTCGTCGGGAGCGGGCAGCCGGCCGGCCGTGGTCGCGGTGACAGTCATGCCGTCGAAGCGGGCCACCCCGCCCAGCGTCGTCAGGAACGCGGTGTCGGCGGCGTCCCGGCCGGCGCAGATGCGGACCAGGGAGCGGGTCGGGGCCAGCCGGGTCGCGTCCACGACCTGCCAGGTGCCCTCGATGTCGGCCTCGACCACGGCGTGGAAGTCCATCGGCTCCAGGCCGGGCGCGTAGACGGCGACCAACCGCGCCGGGATCTCCAGCGCCCGGAGCAGGGTGATGGTGAGGTGCGCGTAGTCGCGGCAGACGCCCTGGCCCATCAGCAGGGTGTCGACGGCGGTGTCCACCGGGCGGCTGGACCCGGAGGTGTAGATCAGCCGCCGGTGCACCCACGCCGCCACGGCCTGCACCAGCTCCGCCCGCGGGAGGGTCGCGTCGAACTCCGAGTGCGCGAAGCCCTCCAGCTGGTCCGAGGGGCAGTAGCGGCTCGGCCGCAGCGCGACCGCCCAGTCGGCGGGGGTCACCGGGCGCGGGACGCCGCCGTCCTCGACCGACGCCGAGTAGGTGATCGTCGTCGTGCCCTCGCGGAGCTCCAGCCGGTGCACCCGGGCGCCGTCCACCTCGAACTCCACCGGCTCCAGGAACGTGCCGCCCGACTCCACCGTCAGCTGCTCGGTGATCGGCGCGGCCACCGCCACCTGGAGCAGGGCGGTCGCCGGGGCGGGGGAGGAGAGGGAGAGCGAGGCGGCGACGTCGATGCGCATGCGGGCATCGTGACCGGTGGATGCCGGCTCCGCTGGCCGGCAACCCGACCGACGCGCCGTTCTTACCCGGCGTTCACCGCTGTGCGCGACGGCACGTCGCGGGCGGGTGCCGGGGCCGGTCGCGCGTGATGGGGTGGACCCCGTGCAGTTCTCCGCCTCCGCCGCGCCCTGGCGCCGCTACATCGCCCTCGGCGACTCCTTCACCGAGGGGCTCAGCGACGCCGATCCGAACCGGCCCGGGGAGTACCGCGGCTGGGCCGACCGCCTCGCCGAGCACCTGGCCGCGGCGAGCGAGGACGACGTCGAGTACGCCAACCTGGCCATCCGCGGCCGGCTGATGCGCCAGGTCCTCGCCGAGCAGGTGCCGGTCGCGCTGGAGGCGAAGCCGGACCTGGTCAGCCTGGTCGCCGGCGGCAACGACCTCATGCGTCCCGGCGCCGACCCCGACGAGCTGGCGGCGAGCCTGGAGGCCGCCGTCGTCCGCTTCCGGTCCGCCGGCGCCGACGTGCTGCTGTCCACCGGCGTGGACACCCGCACCACCCCGATCCTGCGGCGGGCGCGGGGGAAGACCGCGGTCTTCACCGCCGCGATCTGGCCGATCGCCGCGCGTACAGGTGCCGCGGTCCTCGACCAGTGGGGCGCGGGCTGGGTGCACGACCCCCGGCTCTGGGACGTCGATCGCATCCACCTCACCCCCGAGGGGCACCGCCGCATGGCGCTGGCCGCCGCGACCGCCCTGGGGGTGCCGGGTGAGGACGACACCTGGCGCACCCCCCTGCCGCCGCAGCCGCCCCGCGCGCTCCGGGCCGCCGTCGCCGAGGAGGCCGCCTGGGTGCGCGGGTTCGTCGCGCCGTGGATCGGCCGCCGCCTGCGCGGCACCTCCTCCGGCGACGGGCGGGAGCCCAAGCGGCCCGTGCCGCTGGCCCTGCCGCGCCCCTGGCCGCAACGGCCTTGACGGTTCACTTGCATTTTGCAAGTGTCGCGGCATGAGCCTCTTCATCACCTGCCCGGTCGAGGACGTCGAGCGCGCGACCGTCTTCTACCGCGCTCTCGGGTGGACCCTCGACGCCGAGATGTCCGACCACAACGTGTCGTGCTTCGCGATCGCGCCGGGGCAGTACGTCATGCTCGGCAGTCGCGAGATGTACGCCGGCGTCGGCGGCGTGGAGGAGCTGGTCGGCGGACCCGGCACCCCGTCCAAGGTCACCGTGTCGTTCGACCTCGGCAGTCGCGAGGCGGTCGACGAGCTCGTCGGGCGGGCCGGTGCTGCCGGCGGGCGGATCGGTGACACCGACGACTACCCCTTCATGTACCAGCGCCAGTTCGACGACCTCGACGGCTACCACTACTCGCCGTTCTGGATGAAGCCGGACGCCGATCCGACGGCATGAGCGACCTCGCCGCGGCCCTGGACGCCGTCGGAGCCCGGTGGGCGCTGCTCATCGTGGCGCGGCTGCTCGACGGGCCGCAGCGCTACGGCGATCTGCAGCGTGATCTCGGTGTCCCGACGAACATGCTCGCCACCCGCCTCCGCGAGCTCGAAGCGGCCGGTGTGCTGACCCGTCTGCCCCTCCGGCACAACACCCGGGCCTACGCGCTGACCGACCGCGGGCTCGCCCTGCGCGAGGCGATCGTCGCGCTCGGACGCTGGGGCGCGGAGAAGTCCTAGGCCTGGAACTCGTCGGGCTCGTCGGCGAACTGGTCGAACAGCCCGAACTTCCCGGTGTCGTCGGTGGCCAGCACGACCCGGCGCGGGGGCTCGAGCTCCGCGCTGCGCTGCGGCGGGACGATCGGCGTCTCCAGGGCGTCCGGGAGCAGCGCGCCGGCGACGTCCTCGGCCGGGGTCTGGGTGACCTCGCCGATGAGCACCGCGGCGGGCCCGGGGAGCGGAGCGGGCCGGCCGAAGGCGTACCCCTGGGCCATGGCGCAGCCGTGGTCGAGCAGCCAGGCGGCCTGGTCGAGGTCCTCGATGCCCTCGGCGATGACCTGCAGGCCCATGCCGCGGCCGAGCTGGAGCAGGCCCTGGACGAGGGCGGCTGTCGCCGGCTCGGCCACGACGTCGGCGACGAACGAGCGGTCGATCTTGAGGGTGTGGATCGGCAGCCGGTGCAGCGCGGTGATCGCCGAGTAGCCGGTGCCGAAGTCGTCCAGGGCCAGGGTCACGCCCGCGTCGGTGACGACCGCGACGGCGTGCAGGGTGGCCTCGGCGGCGAACAGCGCCGTCGACTCGGTGATCTCCAGCTCCAGCCGGGAGGGCTCCAGGCCGGACTCCTCGAGCGCGGCGGTGACCAGTTCGGCGAAGCCGTCCTCGGCCAGGTGCCGGGCGGAGATGTTCACGTGCACGCGCAGGTCCTCGGACCAGGTGGCGGCGTCGTTGCAGGCACGGCGGAGCACCCAGGCGCCGAGCTTGGAGGTCAGCCGGTTGTTCTCGGCGGCGTCCAGGAAGGCGCCCGGGGGGAGCAGCCCACGGGTGGGGTGCTGCCAGCGGATGAGCGCCTCGTAGCCGAGCAGCGACTCGTCGGCCAGGTGCACGATCGGCTGGTAGAACAGGCGCAGCTCGTCGTTGTCCAGCGCGTGCCGCAGGTCGACCTCGAGCTGGAGGGCGTCGACGTCGCTGCTGCTCAGCGCGCCCTCGTGCACCTCCACGCGGGCGCGGCTGCCGTCGGCCTTGGCCCGGGTGAGCGCGCTTTGCGCCTGGCGCAGCAGGTCGTCGGGGGTCAGGTCCGAGCCCAGGGTCAGGCCCACGCTGGCCGACAGGGTGATCTCCCGGCCCTGCACGACGAAGGGCTCGTCGAGCACGCTGAGCAGCCGCTCGGCCATCCCGCGCAGCCCGTCGAGGTCCTCCACGTCCTCGGCGACGACGAGGAACTCGTCGGCGCCCAGGCGCACGGCGGTGTCCTCCACGCGGGTGCTCCACCGCAGCCGGTCGGCGACCTGGCTGAGCAGCATGTCGCCGGCCTCGTGGCCGAGGGTGTCGTTGACCGCGCGGAACCGGTCGATGTTGAGGTGCACCAGCCCGACCTGCAGGCCGCGGCGGCGGGAGAGCGCGACGGCGTGCCGCAGGCGGTCGGTCAGGGCGCGCCGGTTGGGCAGCCCGGTCAGCGGGTCGGTGAACGCGCGGCGGACCAGGTCGTCCTCGGCCCGGCGGCGGTCGGTGACGTCGACCAGCGAGAGGACGACGAACTGCGGGACGCCGGTGTTGTGCCGGACCACCTCGTGCGCCTGCACGACCCAGAGCTCGGTGCCGTCCGAGCGTCGCAGCCGGCGCTCGCCGTCGAGCAGCAGGTTCGGGTCCAGCATCGGCTCGCCGGGGGCCGGGACCAGCCCGAGGTCACCGACCGGCGGGTCGTCGGGGTGGGCGAGCAGGTCGATGTGCCGGCCGGCGAGGTCGTCGGCGCTGCGACCGGTCAGGGCGCACATCACCGGGTTGGCGACCAGGACGTGACCGTCCAGGTCCACCAGCGCCTTGGCGATGGGTGCGGAGAGGAAGAGCGCCTGGAACAGCTGGCCGCGGTCGGCGAGGAGCGTGTCGATGGCGCGCATGCGCTGCCGGGCCGCCGCGGTGGGAGTGCCCGTGGGTTGCCACGGCGTCTCGGAGGCGGGAAGGCTCACCGGGTGAGCGTTACGCATCGGAGGCGGTAAGTGACGGAAGCCGTCCACGGAGAGTCGTGATCGTGCCGTCACGGTGTGTGAGAACCGCCAGGCCGGCAGGCACTATCTGCCGAACTGGCCAGGTCCCGTCCGGCAGATGCGGCCCGTCGGGTCAGTCTCCGACGGTGACCCCGGGGGAGAAGGCGACGTAGCCGGCGAAGTCGGTGCCGACCCGGTCCACGGCCGAGGGCTTGAGCACCGGGTAGCTCCAGGCGCCGTCGGAGGTCGTCCCGGACGGCGTGACCACGTCCCAGTACTGGGCCGCGCCCTTCCACGGGCAGGTGTAGGCCGTCGGGCTCTCGGTGAGCGCGCCGGCCACGATCGCGGACGGCGGGAAGTACCAGTTCCCCTCGATCCGGACCAGGTCGCTCTCCGGGGCCTCGGCGATGACGGTGCCGTCGACGGTGGCGCGCATGGGGATCTCCTCCCGCGGGACCGCCCGCTGCGGTCGCTGGTCCTGTCAACGCGGACGCGGTGTCCCGTCATCCCGATCACCCCGGGGAACACGGTGCGGCCGGGCGGCGCTGAGTGCGGCGTGGACAAGAAGATCGGTTTCCTCAACTTCGGGCACTGGCAGCCCATCCCGGGCGCGCAGGTGCGCACCGCGGCCGACGCGCTGCTGCAGACCGTCGAGCTGGCCCAGGCCGCCGAGGAGATCGGCGTCGACGGTGCCTACGTGCGGGTGCACCACTTCGCCCGCCAGCTCGCCTCGCCGTTCCCGCTGCTGGCCGCGATGGCCGCCCGCACCTCCCGGATCGAGATCGGCACCGGCGTGATCGACATGCGCTACGAGAACCCGCTGTACATGGCCGAGGAGGCCGCCGCCGCCGATCTGATCAGCGGCGGCCGGCTCCAGCTCGGCGTGAGCCGGGGATCGCCGGAGACGGCGCTGCGCGGCTCCGAGGCGTTCGGCTACGTGCCCGGCCCGGACAGCAGCGACGCCGATCTCGCCCGGCAGAAGACCGCGCTCTTCCTCGCCGCCGTCTCCGGCCGGCCGATGGTCGACGCCGATCCGAAGATGACCGGCGGACGCCCGGGCCGGCTGCCGATCCTCCCGCAGTCGCCCGGCCTGGCCGAGCGCATCTGGTGGGGGTCGGGCACCCGCGCCACGGCCGAGTGGACCGGTCAGCAGGGGATGAACCTGATGAGCTCCACGCTGCTGGTCGAGGACACCGGCGTGCCCTTCGACGAGCTGCAGGCCGAGCAGATCGCCCGGTTCCGCGCCGCCTGGCGCGCGGCCGGCTGGGACCGCGAGCCGCGGGTCTCGGTCAGCCGCAGCGTGCTGCCGATCGTCACCGACGAGGACCGGCAGTACTTCGGTGGGGACGACGGCCAGGACCAGGTCGGCATCCTCGAGGGAGTCCGGGCCCGGTTCGGCAAGAGCTACGTCGGCGAGCCCGACCAGCTCGCCGAGGACCTCGCCAAGGACGCCGCGGTGCGGGAGGCCGACAGTCTGCTGATCACCGTGCCCAACATGCTCGGCGTCGAGTACAACGCCCGGCTGCTGCAGACCGTCGTCGAGCACGTGGCGCCCGCGATCGGCTGGGTGCACCCCGACCGCCGCACCACCTGAGCCGAGCCCCGCGCCCCTGGGCATGGGAAGCGATACACCTGTTCTCGACGCCGGGAACGGGTGTATCGCTTCCCATGCCAGGGTTGCGTCAGCGCAGGTCGAAGCCGAGGTCCAGCACCGGCGCGCTGTGCGTGAGCCCGCCGACGGCCAGGTAGTCCACGCCGGTCGCCGCGACCTCGGCGGCCCGGTCGAGCGACAGCCCGCCGCTGGCCTCCAGGCGCACGTCCGTGCCGCGGACCAGTTGGACGGCGGTCCGGGTGTCGGCGGTGGAGAAGTTGTCCAGCAGGACCAGGTGCACGCCGGCCGCGACGGCCTCGACCACCTGCTCGAGGGTGTCGCACTCGACCTCGAGGCCGATGGTCGGCGCCGCCGTCCGCACCGCCTCGACCGCCGCGGCGATGCCGCCGGCTGCCGCGATGTGGTTGTCCTTGACCAGGGCCGCGTCGCCCAGCGCCATCCGGTGGTTGACCCCGCCGCCGCAGCGCACGGCGTACTTCTCCAGCGCCCGCAGGCCCGGGGTCGTCTTCCGGGTGTCCCGGACGGCGGCGCCGGTGCCCTCGACGGCCTCCACCCACTGCCGGGTGAGCGACGCGATCCCCGACAGGTGGCAGATCAGGTTCAGCGCGGTCCGCTCGGCGGTGAGCAGCGAGCGGGTGGGTCCGGTGACGGTGAGGACGGGCAGCCCGGGCTCGGTCACCGCGCCGTCGGCCTCGTGCACCACGACGTCCACCGCGGTACCGCCGACCAGGTCGAAGACCGCGGCGGCCACGTGCACGCCGGCGAGCACCCCGACGCTGCGCGGGGTGACGTCGCCGGTCGCGACGGCGTCCGCCGGCACGGTGGACTCGGTCGTGACGTCCGGGCCGAAGGCGAGGTCCTCGTCGAGCGCGGTGCCGATCAGCCGCTCCACGGCGACCGGGTCGAGCCCGTCCCTGCGCAGGGCGGCGGCCAGGTCCTCCCGCAGCGGGGTGCTCACGCGACCACCTGCTCGCCGGCGGCGGGGTGCACCGGCACGGTGCGGGTGCGGAGGTGCCCGGCGCCGTCGAGCCGGTGCACCAGCCGCACCTGCCACTCCGGACGGGACGCCGGGGCGTCCAGGCGCCGGTGGCAGCCCCGGCTCTCCGGCCGCGCCAGGGCGGCCGCGGCCAGCAGCGTCGCGACGGTGTGCAGCGCGGTGGACTCGAGCGCGGCGAGGTCCAGCGGTGCGGCGGCGCCCCGGTCGACGGCGGCCAGCACGCGTGCCAGCTCGGTCAGGCCGCCGGCGTCGCGGAGGACGCCGGCGTGCCGGGTGGTCGCCGTGGTGACGGCGGGCCGGGCGGCGGGGTCGATCGCGCTCCCGCCGGTCGGAGGCGGGACCACTTCGGTGAGGGCCGGCAGGTCGGCGGTCAGCAGCGCGGCGCAGCGGCGGGCGGCGACCAGGCCCTCGGTGATGGAGTTGGAGGCCAGCCGGTTGGCGCCCTGCACGCCGGTGCAGGCGACCTCGCCGACGGCGTAGAGCCCCGGCACGGAGGTGCGCCCGTCGAGGTCGGCCAGCACGCCGCCGCAGGCGTAGTGCGCCGCGGGCACGACCGGGACCGGTGCGGCGGTCAGGTCGAGTCCGGCGTCGCGGCAGGCCTGGGCGATGCCGGGGAAGCGGCGCTGCAGGAAATCCGCACCGAGGTGACGGGCGTCCAGGAACACGTGCTCGGCACCGGTCGCGCGCAGGTGCGCGGCGATGGTCGCCGAGACGACGTCGCGCGGCGCCAGGTCGGCCAGCGGGTGCGCGCCGGCCATGATCGGCCGCCCCGCGGCGTCGACCAGGACCGCGCCCTCGCCGCGGACCGCCTCGGACACCAGCGGCTGTTGACCGCTCGCGCCGGCGCCGGTCCAGAGCGCGGTCGGGTGGAACTGCACCAGCTCGACGTCGGCGACGTCCGCCCCGGCGCGCAGCGCGAGGGCCAGCCCGTCGCCGGTGGCGCCCGCGGGGTTGGTGGTCGCGGTGAAGACCTGCCCGAACCCGCCGGTGGCCAGCACCACGGCCCGCGCCCGCAGGTCGGTGACGTCGACCAGCGTGCCGCGCTCGCCGATCCGGGCGATGCGCAGCCCGGCGACCCGGCCGTCCGCGGCGTGCAGCGCGTCGAGCGCGACGGTGTGCTCCAGCACCTCGATGCCGCGGGCCCGCAGCGCGGCGGCCAGCGTCCGGGTGACCTCGGCGCCGCTGGCGTCGCCGCCGGCGTGCACGATCCGGTCCCGGCTGTGCCCACCCTCGCGGGTCAGCGCCGGCCGGCCGTCGGCGGCGAGGTCGAGGCGGGCGCCGAGCTCCTGCAGCTGCGCGATCGCCCGTGGCGCCTCGGCCACCAGGGTGCGCACGGCCGGCTCGTCGCAGAGCCCGGCGCCGGCCACGAGGGTGTCCTGCACGTGCAGCTCCGCGGCGTCGTCGTCCCCGAGGACGGCGGCCAGGCCGCCCTGGGCCCACGGCGTGCTGCCGGCCCCGAGCTCACCCTTGGTGACGACGGTGACCGCCCGCCCGGCCTCGGCCAGTGCGACGGCGGTCATCAGCCCGGCCGCGCCGCTGCCCACCACGACGACGTCGGTGATCCGCTCGTGGTCCGCGGTCGGCAGCGGTAGTGCCGCGATGACGGCGGGGGCCAGCGAGGCGATGCCGTGCACCTCACTCACCGACCGGTGAGGGCGTGCCGATGGCCACCATCGCCTCGACGGCGGCCCGGGCGCGGGCGGCGACCTGCGGGTCGACGGTCACCTCGTCACGGCCCTCGCGGAGCGCGCGGAGCAGCTTCTCCGGCGTCGACATCTTCATGTAGGGGCAGGCGGCGCGGGAGTTGACCGGCTCGAACGCGGTGGTCGGGTTGGCCTGCCGCAGCTGGTGCAGCATGCCGATCTCGGTGGCGACCAGGACGCGCTTCGCCGTCGTCCGCCGGGCCTCGTCGAGCATCCCGCCGGTGGAGAGGATGTGCACCCGCTCCTGCGGCAGCTGGCCGTCCGACACCATCCACAGCGCGCTGGTCGCGCAGCCGCACTCGGGGTGCACGAGCAGCTCGGCGTCGGGTGCGGCCTCGACGCTGGCGCGCAGGTCGGTGGGGGAGATGCCGGCGTGCACGTGGCACTCGCCCATCCAGATGTGCATGTTCTCGCGGCCGGTGACCCGCTGGACGTGCGCGCCGAGGAACTGGTCGGGGAGGAACAGGATCTCGCGGTCGGCCGGGATCGACTCGACGACCTCGACGGCGTTCGACGAGGTGCAGCAGATGTCGGTCTCGCCCTTCACCTCCGCGGTGGTGTTGACGTAGGAGACGACGACGGCGCCGGGGTGCTCGGCCTTCCAGGCGCGCAACTGGTCGGCGGTGATGGTGTCGGCCAGGGAGCAGCCGGCGTTGGCGTCGGGCACCAGCACGGTCTTCTCGGGCGCGAGGATCTTCGCCGTCTCGGCCATGAAGTGGACGCCGGCGAAGACGATCGTGCTCGCCGCGCTGGAGGCCGCGAGCCGCGACAGGGCCAGCGAGTCGCCCACGTGATCGGCGACGTCCTGGATCTCCGGGGCCTGGTAGTTGTGCGCCAGGACGACGGCGTCCTTCTCGCGGGCCAGCCGGCGCACCTCCTCGCGCCAGGCCTGCCACTGGTCGGGCGTCCAGGCGGGAGCGGTCGGGGCGGGGAGCGTCGCGGTCACGGGGGACCTCCAGGCGAGGGTAGTTTCTGACTACCAGGCGAAAACCTCTGCGCAAGACTCTAGCATTCCCGGGCATGGGATCTGTCTGGTCGTCACCGGAACGCCCGGCCTATCCGCACCAGGCGCTGGCCGTCGTCCTCCAGGTCCGGGAGCGCCGGCTGCACGCGATGCTGTGGGAGCGGCCGAACGCGCCCTACGCCGGCGCCTGGGCGCTGCCGGGCGGTCCGCTGCTCCCCGAGGAGACCCTGGGTGCCTCGGTCGCCCGGCAGCTGGCCGCCAAGGTGGAGGTCAGCCAGCTGGGCCATCTGGAGCAGCTGGAGACCCGCAGCGACCCGCACCGCGACCCCCGCGGGCGCACCGTGGCCACCGCCTACCTCGGGCTGATCCCCTCGCACGTCGATCCGGCACTGCCCGGCGACACCGCCTGGCACCCGGTGGACGCGCTGCCGGCCACCGCGTTCGACCACGGCTCGATCGTCGGCTCGGCCCTGCACCGGCTCCGGTCGAAGCTGTCCTACACCAACGTCGGCTTCGCCCTGGCCCCGCCGGAGTTCACCATCGCCGAGCTGCGCGAGATCTACGTCGCCGCCCTGGGCTACGACGTCACCCCGACGAACCTCCAGCGGGTACTGCTGCGCCGCGGCGTGCTCGAGCCGACGGGGGAGCAGGCGTCGCCCGGCCGGTCCGGAGGCCGGCCGGCCGCGCTCTACCGCTTCGCCGCACCCGAGCTCGAGGTCACCGACCCGTTCGCAGTGTTCCGGCCGCCGTCCACTCACTGACCTCCGCGCCGGCGTCCTCGGCGTTCCGGGTCAGCTCGTCGGACCAGGCCGGCTCCCCGGACCGGGTCAGCTCGTCGCCGTGCCGGGCCACGGCGTAGAGGCACAGCCCCGCGCCGAGCATCTCGAGGAGTTCCTCGGCGCTGGTGATCAGGATGTAGCCGACGTTGAACCCGACGATCGGCGCCCCGGCGATCTCCAGACCCAGCGCACCGCCGACGTACAGGACGCCGGCGGCGACCAGCAGGCGCGCGATGGAGCGCGGCAGGCGCAGCAGGAAGCGGGCGTACGCCAGCACGAAGAGCACCACGAGGGGCGCGGCCACGACCACCCAGGGATGGGCGAGGAAGCCGCCGCCCTGGGCCAGGCCGTCCAGCTGCCAGATCAGTTCCTCGTGCAGCCTCGTGAACTCGTCGAGGGACAGGTAGCCGAAGATCACGGCCAGGCCCGCCCAGTACCGGTGCAGCGACCCCTCGCGGGCGCGCGCGACCACGCTGACGCCCAGGCTCACCAGCGCGACGCAGGCCAGCAGCATGGCGGAGAACCAGGTGGGCAGGTTGCCCTCGTCGTCGGTGCTCACGAGCCGGTAGGCGATGGCCAGGCCGCTGGTCGAGTCCAGCGAGATGCCCTCGCTCCCGTGCTGGTCCAGGGCAGCGAGGCGGATCCCCAGGGAGACGGCGGTGAACAGGATCGCCGTCACCGCGCTGGTCACGAGCAGGGTCGCCGGTCGTACGGCGGGCAGCATGGAACGTCCTCGCGTCGGGGCGGAACTGTGCGGCGCAGGACGCCAGGGTGGCCCTCGAATCTACCGACGGCCCCGTCAGCCCTGGCCGCCGACCCGGGTCATGGGCGGCAGGCGGGCAGGCCGGGAAGGGTCGTACCGAGCGGGTCGAGCAGGGTGCCCCCTCGGGGACCAGTCAGGTGACCGGCCGGTCGCGCTCTACCGCTCCGCCGCACCGGAGCCGGAGATCACCGACCCGTTCCCGGTGTCCCGGTCACCGGCGCGCTGAGCTCCACGGTCAGCCGGGGGTACCGGGCTGCGGCACCGGCGAGCACGCGCCGGCGGGCGGCGCGGGGGCGTTGCCGGTCGGCGGTGCCGCCGGGTCGTCGGAGGGAGCGGCGCCGAGCGGTGGTGCGGGGGACGCCGGCGGCGGTGGTGCGGGTGACGCCGGGTCGGTGGGAGGTGCCGACGGCGGCAATGCGGGGGTGGGGGACGCCGGCGGCGGTGGTGCGGGTGACGCCGGGTCGGTGGGAGGAGCCGACGGCGGGCTGGGCGCAAGCGGCGGGGTGGGCGACGGAGCCGGGGTGGGCGACGGCGTCGGAGTCGTCTCGGCGGGCGGGGGCGGGGGCGCCGCCGTCGGCGGCGCGGTCGGCGCGGGCTGGGGGTCCGTCGGGCCGGGCGTGCCCGGCTCGCCCGGCACCGGCGCGGTCGTCGGAGGAACGGTCGTCGGGGGCATGCAGGGGGTGCCGGGTGCCGGTGACGGCGTCGTGCCGGGCGGCGGCGCCGGTGCGGTCGGTGTCGTGCCGGGTGGCGGCGCCGGGGCAGCCGGTGCTGTCGGTGTCGTGCCGGGTGGTGGCGCCGGCAGGGCGACCGTGGGCGGTGGCGCCGGCAGGGCGACCGTGGGCGGTGGCGTCGGCGGCCCCGCGGGCGGGGCCGCCTCGGGTGCGACCGCTTCGGGTGCGACCGGGGGTGGAACCGCCTCGGGTGCGGGCATGGCCGGCAGGAGGGCATCGGGCGGCCGGGGTGGTGGTGCGCCCGGTTCCGGGGCTGGACCGGGGAGCGTCGTCGGAGGCGATGCCGGAGCAGTCGCCTCCGGATCCGGCGCGGCGGGCGGTGGCGGCACGGCGGGGACGGTGGGCGAGTCGGGCGCAGGTGACGACTCGGCCGGGGAGCCGGGCGGCGTCCCGGCTGCTGGTGGCGGGGGGAGCGGCTCGGTCGACGGCGCCGGCAGCAGTCCGAGCGGCGGTCCGGGCGAGGCCGGTACCGGCAGGAGCTCGAGCGGTGGCGGGACCGGCGCCGTCGTCTCGCCGACCGGGGCCGGCCAGTCGGCGGGCAGCCCGTCGGCGTAGGCGCGGGCGAGCGCGAGCACCTGGTCCACGTAGTCGGCGGAATTGTTGTAGGCGAAGAGGGCGCGGCGCTGGCCGGCTGCCGTCGTGAGGTCCCCGCCCGCGACGCACAGGTAGTGCGCGGCGGCGAGGGCGGCGTCGTCGAGGTCGAAGGGATCGGTGGTGCCGTCCCGGTCGCCGTCCACGGCGTAGGAGTGCCAGGTCGTCGGGATGAACTGCATCGGGCCCACGGCGCGGTCGTGCACGGTGTCCCCGTCGACGGCGCCGCCGTCGGAGTCGCCGATGAGGGCGAAGGACCCGCCGTCCAGGGCCGGCCCGCGCACCGGCGGGGTCGAGGTGCCGGCCGCGGAGAGCACCGCGCCGCCGTGGCGGCCGTGGTCGGACTCGACCCGGCCGATGGCGGCCAGCAGCGACCAGTCCAGGCCGCATCCGGGCCGGGCGGCGGCCATCCGCGCGGCGGCGACCCGGTAGGCGTTCAGCGCGACGGCCGGGATGCCGGTGGCGGTGGGGACGGCGGCCACCGCCCCGGGCCCGGTCCAGGGGCCGGGGAGCCCGGCGTCGGCCGCGAACGGCGACTCCCCGCCCGGCGCCCGGGTGAGCGGCGAGTCTGCCGGCGGGGTGGCCGCCGGTGGAGCATCGGCGGGCGGGTGTGGCGCCGCCGGCTGGTCGGCGGCGGTCCCGGTAGCATCGGCCTGCCCCTGCACCGTGACCAGCTCGAACGGCAGGGCCGGTGGTGCGGTCGCGGCGATCAGTGCCACCAGCAGCCCCAGCCCGACGCACCACCGGCGCCGACGGTGCGTCCGGGGCCGCGGCGGCGGGCCCACGCCGTCGGCCCGCCGGGGCGGGTCGACCTGATCGGGTGCCATCGCCGCTCCACCGTCACTGCCGGTGCACACCCGCCGGCTCGTCGGTTCCCCGCCCTGGGCGGCGACACCTCGATCCGGGCCGGCCGACGCATCGCCTCCCACATCGTGCCCGCGCATCGCCCCACCCGGAAGGCTGCAGCGCGCCCGGCAGGGATCGAACCTGCGACCAAGTGCTTAGAAGGCACCTGCTCTATCCACTGAGCTACGGGCGCTCGGCTGCAGATCATCGCACCGGGGCCCGCGCAGGCCGCTACGGCACGGGCCGGTGCCGTCCACAGGGCCGGCGGCGTTCCACAGATGTCCTCGACCACGGTCCACCGCGGGCCACACGGCCCACAGTCGGAACACGCCGGCACCGGGCCGGTCGCGCCAGAAGCGCAGCAGATCCGAGGAGCACCGTGAACGACACCACCGTCACCGTCGTCGGCAACGTCGTCGACGCACCGCGTCGCAACAGCACCCAGAACGGCGCCGTCACCAACTTCCGCATGGCGTCCACCGCGCGGCGCTACGACTCCGCCACCGAGCAGTACGTGGACTCCGGAACCCTCTGGATCGACGTCGAGTGCTGGGGAGCCCTGAGCGGCAACGTGGCCTCGAGCATCAGCAAGGGGGACCCGGTCATCGTGCACGGCGCGCTGACCACGCACAGCTGGGAGTCCGAGTCGGGTCCGCGGAGCAAGGACCGCATCAAGGCGTTCGCGGTGGGGCCGAACCTCCAGCGGGGACGGGCGGTGTTCACCCGGGACCCCGGCGCCCGGTCCGCGGAGGACCCGGGCGCCCGGTCCGCGGAGGCCCCGGCGGCCGGCCCCGACGCCTCCGAGGCTCCCTCCTCCGCGGACGAACCGCGGGCGGGGTGGGACTACGTGGACGCCGCGGAGGCGTTGAACTCCGGAGACGCCGACGACCTCACCGCGCAGCCCGCGCACGTCTAGTTGCCCCGGGCTGGGAGGATCGGAGGTGAGAACGCATGGGGGCCGGGCCGGGAACGCCGGCCCGCCCCCGCTCGCGAGACGACGGAAGGCTCCGAAGCCCAGTGGCTCAGTACATCTACACGATGGTCCGCGCGCGCAAGGCGCACGGCGACAAGGTGATCCTCGACAACGTCACCCTGTCGTTCCTGCCCGGCGCGAAGATCGGTGTCGTCGGCCCCAACGGCGCCGGCAAGTCGACCGTGCTCCAGATCATGGCCGGCATGCAGCAGCCCTCGAACGGGGAGGCGACGCTCGCCCCGGATGCCACGGTTGGGATCCTGCTCCAGGAGCCGCCGCTCAACGAGGAGCTCGACGTCCGCGGGAACGTCGAGGAAGCCGTCAAGCCGCTGCGCGACGCGCTGACCCGCTTCGAGGAGGTCAGCGCGGCGATGGGGGAGCCCGACGCCGACTTCGACTCGCTGCTGACCGAGCAGGGCGAGCTGATGGAGATCATCGAGAACTCCGACGGCTGGGAGCTCGACGCCCGCATCGAGCAGGCCATGGACGCGCTGCGCTGCCCGCCCGGCGACGCCGACGTCACCGTCCTCTCCGGAGGTGAGCGCCGCCGCGTGGCCCTGTGCAAGCTGCTGCTCGAGGCCCCGGACCTGCTGCTCCTCGACGAGCCCACCAACCACCTCGACGCCGAGAGCGTCGCGTGGCTGGAGCAGCACCTGGAGAAGTACGCCGGCACCGTCGTCGCCGTCACCCACGACCGGTACTTCCTGGACAACGTCGCCGAGTGGATCCTCGAGCTCGACCGCGGCCGGGCCTACCCCTACGAGGGCAACTACTCCACCTACCTCGAGACCAAGGCCACCCGCCTCCAGGTCGAGGGGGCCAAGGACGCCAAGCGCGCCAAGCGGCTCAAGGACGAGCTCGAGTGGGTGCGCTCGGGCGCCAAGGCCCGCCAGGCCAAGAGCAAGGCCCGCCTGGCCCGCTACGAGGAGATGGCCGCGGAGGCCGACAAGTTCCGCAAGCTGGACTTCGAGGAGATCCAGATCCCGCCGGGCCCGCG
>JADGMW010000458.1_pt1 | contig 16909 bp, 18 predicted proteins | sample 8641801 | NCBI WGS metagenome assembly JADGMW01 (sample SAMN16272018, study PRJNA661076) | feces metagenome | isolation source: fecal sample from diarrhoea affected cattle A | host: Bos taurus | place: South Africa: Lokaleng Village, Mahikeng | collected 2019-09
CAGGTCGTCCCAGCGCACCAGCTCGATGCCCTCGGCGGCCAGCGCGGGCACGAGCCCGTCGCGGAAGACCCGCGCCTGGCGCAGGCTCAGCTCCCGCGCGGTCTGCCAGATGCTCTCCAGCACCTGCGACGGCATCAGGCCGGACGCCGCGCGCACCGCGAGGCCGGTGGCGATGCGGCGCTTGAGGCCGGCCACCCGGACCATGAAGAACTCGTCCAGGTTGCTGGTGAAGATGGCCAGGAACCGGACCCGCTCCAGCAGCGGCAGGTCGGGGTCCTCGGCCAGCTCCAGGACCCGCTGGTTGAACCGCAGCCAGGACAGCTCGCGGTCGCCGAACCGGTCGTGGAACTTCTCGACCTCCGCCAGCGCCTCGTGGTCGGGGACGTAGGGCGGCTCGACGTCGAAGGGCTCCTGCGGTACGTGGTCGTCGGTGGGGACGACGCCGGAGGGGACGAGGTCGGAGGACATGCGCCCGAGTGTGGCACCGCCGGGTGAACACACGGTGTTGCCAGGGGCTCGGCAGCGGTACCTTCCCGGGCGTGACCTCGCGACGTCAGCAGATCGTCCGGTCGGTGGCGCGCGCCGCCGAGACCCTCGAGCCGCGGGCGCTGCGCGCGGTGACCGCGCTGCCGGAGCCGGTGCTGCGCCGCCTCGCCGGCCGGCCGGTGCTCCGCGAGGGACAGCGCCTCGCGCCCGACCTGCAGGTGATGCTGCGGCTGCAGCGGCTGGCCCGCAAGCCGGCCGCGGAGCTGCTGCCGATCCCCGCCGGCCGGCGGGCCCTGGCGCAGTCCACCCGGCTCACCGGCGGCGCGCCGCCGATCGGGGCGGTCCACGACCTCGAGGTCGCCGGGCTGCGCGCCCGCCTCTACGAGCCGAGCTCAGGCAACGGCTCGGGCGCCCCGGCGCCGCTGCTGCTCTTCTTCCACGGCGGCGGGTTCATCTACTGCGACCTGGAGACCCACGACGCCGGCTGCCGGTTCCTCGCCGAGCGCTCCGGGGTCCGGGTGCTGGCGGTGGAGTACCGGCTGGCCCCCGAGGCACCCTTCCCGGCCGCGCACGACGACTGCTGGGCGGCCTACCAGTGGGTGCTCGACCACGCCGCGGAGCTCGCCTTGGACCCGCAGCGGCTCGCCGTCGGCGGGGACTCCGCCGGCGGGAACCTGGCGGCGTCGGTGGCGATCGAGGCCGCCCGCCGCGGGCTGCCGCTGGCGTTCCAGCTGCTGGTCTACCCGATGACCGACGGCACCGCGTCGCTGCCGAGCCGCGCGGCGTACGGCGCCGGGTTCTTCCTCACCACCGAGTTCATGGAGCTGGCGACCCGGTCGTTCGTGCCCGACCCGGCGCACCGCACCGACCCCCGGCTCTCGGTGCTGCACGCCGAGCTGCCCGCGGGCCTGGCGCCGGCGTACCTGGCCACCGCGGGCTTCGACCCGCTGCGCGACGAGGGGGAGGCGTACGCCGCCCGGCTCGCCGAGGCCGGGGTGCCGGTGACCACGCGCCGCTTCGCCGACCAGATCCACGGGTTCCTCAACATCGTCGGCGTCGGTCGGACCTCGCGGGCCGCGAACGCCGAGATCGCCGGAGCGCTGCGCCGGGCCCTGCGGCCCTAGCCGCGGCCCGGCCCCTCGCCCGCCGGCGTGGCTACAGCTCGGGGCGGTAGTGCCGCAGCGCCTCGGTGAACGGCACCGGGTCGACCAGCGCGCCGTCGAGCACCACCGGCGGCAGCGCGCGGCGCAGGAAGCGCAGCTCCCAGCCGCGCTCGCCCGGGACGCCGACCATCTCGATCTCGGTGCGCTCGTGTCGCAGGTCGAAGCGGTGGTCGTGGTCGCGCCCGGAGACGGTGACCACGCCGTCCTCGACGACGACCGTCGCCGTGTTGCGGGGGCGCACCAGCAGCGCGAGCAGCACCAGCACCACGGTGGCGACGGAGCCGCCGATCCCGATCGGGCTGCGGATGTCGTCGGTGGCCGCGACGTACGCGCTCAGGCCGGCCGCGCCCAGCGCGGCCAGCAGCAGCAGGACGCCGAGGGTCGCGCGGAGCGGCCGGCGGCGCCGGAACACGAGGCGCCCCGGCGCGGCGGCCGGGGCCTCGGCGGCCGGGGTCTCGGGCTCGGCGTCGGCCGGCGCGGTCGTCGCCGGGACCGGTCGTCGGCCCCGCTTGCCGGCGGCCAGCGCGGCCAGCTGCTCGCGGGCCGCGACCAGCTCCTGGGCCAGTACGGCCGCTCGCTGCTCGGCGACCACCCGCTCCTCGAGCGCGGCCTGGGCGAGCTCGGCCTGGAAGCGCACCGAGGACTCCACCGACTGCCGGTCCACGGCCCGCTCCTCGGCCGCGGCCTCGACCTCGGCTCGCAAGCGGGCGTGCTCGGCGGCGTCGGCCTCGGCCTGCTGCCGGGCCGCGAGCGCCTGCTGCAGCTCGTCGGTCAGTTCGGTGAGCCGGCCCTCGGCGGCGGCCCGGGCGGCGACCGCCTCGGCGGCGAGCTCGGCGTGTGCCTGCGCGTCGGCCTCGGCCGCGGCGCGCGCCTCGGCGGCGACCCGCGCGGCCTCCTCGGCGACCGCGCGTGCGGCGTTCGCCTCCTCGGCCTCGCTCGCGCGTGCCAGGGCACTCTCGTCGGCTGCCTGCCGCTCGGCGTGCGCGGCCTCGGCGGCCAGCAGCGCGGCCTGCGCCGCCTCGTGCGCGGCCTGCTCGGCGGCGGCGGCCTGACCGGCGGCGAGTGCCTGGGCGGCCCCGGCCTCCTCGGCGGCGGCGTGCTCGGCGTGGGCGGCCCGGGCCTGCTCGGCGGCCTCGGCGGCGGCCGCCTCGGCGGCCTCCCGGGCGGCGTGCGCGGCGGCGGCGGCCTCGGTCTCGATCCGGGCCCGGGTGTCGGCGGCGGCGCGGTCGGCGAGCGCCTGCTCGGCCTGCGCCTCGGCGGCGGCCCGGGCGGTGGCGGCCTCCTCCGCCTCGGCCGCGCGGGCCTGGGCGGACTCCTCGGCTGCCTGCCGCTCGGCGTGCGCGGCCTCCGCGGCCTGCAGCGCGGCCTCCGCGGCCTGGTGGGCGGCCTGCTCGGCGGCGGCGGCCTGGCCGGCCGCGGAACCCTGCGCGGCGGCGGTCTGCTCGGCGAAGCGTCGCGCCTGCTCGGCGGCCCTGGCGATCCGGGACGCGACCGCGGCCGCCTCCTCGGCGGCCGTGCGCGCGGTGTGGGCGGCGACGGCGGTCTCGCTCTCGACCCGGGCTCGCTCGTCGGCGGCGGACCGCTCGGCGAGCGCCTGCTCGGCCTGCGCCTCGGCGGCGGCCCGCGCGGCCTGGGCGCGCTCGGCCTCGACGGCGCGGACCCGGGCGGCGTCCTCGGCGGCCTGGCGTTCGGCGTGCGCGGCCTGGCTGGCGTCGTGCGCCGCCTGCTCCGCGGCGGCGGCCCGCCCGGCGGCGGCGGCCTGCTCGGCGGCGGCCTGCTCGGCGGCGGCCCGCTCGACGTGGGCGGCCTCCGCTGCCGCGGCGGCGGAGGTGACGGCGGCCTCGGCCGCCTCCCGGGCGACCTGGGCCTCGGTGAGCGCGGCGGCGGCGCGGGCCGCGGCGTCCTCGGCGGCGGCCCGGGCCTCGACGGCCTCCCGGGCGGTCTGCTCGGCGGCGGCGCGGGCCTCGGCCTGGCCGGCGGCCGCAGCCTCGGCGGCCTCCCGTGCCGCGGTGGCGGCGGTGCCGCGCTCGGTGTGCATGGCGGCGGCGGCCTCGGCCTGCTCGAGGGCCTCGCGCAGCGCCTGCTCGGCCAGCTGCCGGTCCTGGTGCGCGGTCCGCGCCTCCTCGGCGGCGCGCTGCGCGGCCTGCTCGGCCTCGGCACGGGCGAGGACGGCCTCCTCGGCCAGCTCGGCCGCCTCCCGCGCCCCCTGCTCGGCGGCGACCCGGGCGGCGTGCGCCTCCTCGGCGGCTCGCGTCTGCTCGGCGGCCGCGGCCTCGGCGGCCTCCCGGGCGGCCAGTGCCTGCGCGGCGGCGCGCTCGGCGTCGGCGCGCTGCTCGGCCAGGGTGGCGGACTCCTCGGCGGCGGCACCGGCGACCACGGTGATCTGCTCGGCGCTCGCCTGGGCGGCCCGCTCGGCAGCCTCCCGGGCCTGGACGGTGTCCTCGAGGGCGCGCTGGGCGGCGGCGACGGCCTCGGCCGCCTCCGCGGCGGCCCGCTCGGCCTCGGCGCGCGCGGCGTACGCCTCCTCGAGGGCGACGGCGTGCTCGGCCAGGCGACGGTCGGCGTCCTCCCGGGCGGCGAGCGCGTCGCGCGCCACCTCCTCGGCGACCAGTCGCTCGGCGTGCGCCTCGGAGGCCGCCAGCTCGGCGGAGCGGTGCAGCTGCTGGGCCCGCTCGGCGGCCGTCTGCGTCTCGGCGAGCCGGGCGCCGAACTCCTCGGGGCTGAGCGGGATCGCCTCGGTCTGGCCGCCCCGGCGGCGCCACCGCCGGTTGCCGCTCTCGCCCGTGGTGATGTCGCCGCTCATGGCGGCTGAGCCTAGGGCACCTTCCGGGCGCGGGCGTGCACGGTCCCCGCCGGTCTACTCACCCCACAGCGGGGCCCGCACGCCGCCGCCCGCGGCTCGAGACCGGTGGGGTCAGTAGACGAGCGCCTGGGCGCCCTCGCGCAGCGCCTCCTCGGCGAAGACCGCGGCCCCGGCGATCCGGACGCCGTCGGCCAGGTCCGCCTCGACGACGCCGCGGCGGGCCGCGCACTGGGTGCAGACGGTGATCGTGCCGGCGCCGCGGACGACGTCCACCAGCTCGCGCAACGGGGTCGCGTGCTCCAGGCCGAGATCGACGTCCCGGGCGGGCACCGCGAGCCAGACCGCCTCGCCGGTCAGCCACAGCGAGACCTCGGCGCCGCCGGCGACCGCGGCGGCGGCCACGGTCAGCGCCTGGTTGCAGCGCTCGGCGTCATCCGCGCCACAGGTGGTCTTGACGACGAGAGAGCGGGGCATGGGCCGACTCTAGACTGGCTCCATGCCGTTCGAGATCCCCCAGAACCTCCACCCCGACTGTGCTCCGCTGGCCTGGCTGCTGGGGACGTGGCGCGGCAACGGCCACGGCGACTACCCGACGATCGAGAAGTTCCAGTTCGGCCAGGAGCTGATCTTCACCCACGACGGGCGGCCCTTCTTCCACTACTTCTCCCGCTCCTGGATCATCGACGAGAAGGGCGAGAAGGTGCGCGAGGGGGCCCTGGAGACCGGGTTCCTGCGGGCCCGCCCGGAGGGCCGGGTCGAGCTGGTGCTCGCCCACCACAGCGGCATCGTCGAGATCTGGTACGGGCAGGCCGAGGGGGGCAAGGTCGAGATGCGCACCGCGGGCGTCTCCTTCACCGAGTCGGCCAAGGAGGTCACCGGGGGGCACCGGCTCTACGGCAACGTCGAGGGCGACCTGCTCTACGCCTACGACATGGAGGCGGTCGGCCAGGAGCTCCAGCCGCACCTGTGGGCGCGGTTGAAGCGAGCCTGAGGGCAGGGCGGAGGCAGCGATGAGCGAGGACCTGGGCGACCGGCTGCGGGGGCGGGGCTACCGGCTCACCCCGCAGCGCGAGCTGATCCTGCGGGCCGTGGAGAAGCTGCGCCATGCCACGCCCGACGAGGTCTACGCCGAGGTGCGCACCGCCTCCACCGCGGTGAACATCTCCACCGTCTACCGCACCCTGGAGGTGCTCGAGGAGCTCGGGCTGGTCCGCCACGCGCACCTCTCCGACCGCTCCCCGACCTACCACGCCGTCGACGACCACGAGCACTTCCATCTGGTCTGCCGGAATTGTCACGCCGTCACCTCCGTTGCACCCGAGGTGATCGCCCCGACCGTGGAGCGGCTGCGCGCCGAGCACGGCTTCGAGCCGGACATCGGCCACCTGACCGTCTTCGGGATCTGCGCGGACTGCCGCGCCGAGAGGAGCACCTCGTGATGACCAGCCCCCTGCTCGACCTGCCGGGCGCGGTGGCCGGCAACGGCCCCGATGCGCCGGTGGCCGCCCACTACGGCAGCCTGTACGGCGAGCAGCGCACGCTCGCGCAGGGCGAGGGTTTCGTCGACCTCTCGCACCGCGACGTCGTCCGGGTCTCCGGCCCCGACCGGCTGACCTGGCTGCACTCGCTGAGCACCCAGCACCTGGAGCAGCTGGCGCCGCGGGTGTGGACCGGCGTGCTGATCCTGAGCCCGCAGGGCCACATCGAGCACTCCTTCGTCGGCGTCGACGACGGCGAGGCGTTCACCGCGCACACCGAGCCGGGCGCCGGCGCCGCGCTGGTGGGCTTCCTGGACCGGATGCGGTTCATGATGCGGGTCGAGGTCACCGACGTCACCGCCGAGCTGGCGGTCACCTGGCGGCCCCGTGAGGGCACCGGCCGGGACTGGTACGACGCCTACGAGCTGGTCGCGCGCGACCAGCTCGCCGCGTACGCCGAGGCGGCCGGCCCGCCCGCCGGCACCTGGGCCTTCGAGGCGTTGCGCCTCGAGCGCGGCGAGCCGCGGATCGGCCTGGACACCGACGCGCGGACCATCCCCAACGAGGTCGGCCTGGTCGGCCCGGCGGTGCACCTGGACAAGGGCTGCTACCGCGGCCAGGAGACCGTCGCCCGGGTGCACACCCTCGGCCGTCCCCCGCGCCGGCTCACCCTGCTGCACCTCGACGGCTCGGAGAACCAGCTGCCCGCGGTCGGCTCGGAGCTCACCACCGCCGAGGGGAAGGTCGTCGGTCGGGTGGGCACCTCGGCGCGCCACCACGAGCTCGGCCCGATCGCGCTGGCCCTGGTCAAGCGCAACGTGGCGACCGACGCCCCGCTGCTGGCCGACGGCCTGGCCGCCGCCCAGGAGGTCGTCGTCGATCCCGAGGTGGGCCTGCACGTGCGGCCCCTGCGCTGAGCCTGCTCAGTCGCGGTTGACGGTCTGCGGGCGCTCGACCTCGCCGACGTGGCTGAGCACCATCGTCTGCTCCGGGTGCGGCACCGCGAGATAGGCGTGCCAGGCGCCGTCGACCTCGGTCAGCAGCAGCTGGCCACCGGCGCCGGCCGCGCGCAGGGCCTCGGGGCTTGCCTCGGTTCCGTCCAACGGACCGCCGTTCATCTGCACGAGTCCTGACAGTAGTGGTCGAGGGGCTCCGGCGCCCGAGAATCCGGCATCGGCCGGGCTCGTGTCGGGCGATCGTGCGACAGGCGGTACCGGTCGCGGTGCTGGATCTCGGGCGCTGAATCTCCGGGGCTGACTCCGGGGCTGACTCCGGGGCCGGGCTCAGCGTCGGTACTGCACGTGGGTGTCGGCGTCGCGGTGGGTGAAGCCGAGCCGCGAGTAGACGGCGATCGCCGGGTGGTTGTCCGCCTCGACGTAGAGCAGCACCTCCTCGGCCCCGACCCCCCTCAGGTGCCGCAGGCCGGCCAGGGTGAGCGCCCGGCCGAGCCCGCCGCCTTGGGCGTCGGGCCGGATCCCGACGACGTACACCTCGCCGAGTCGGGCCGAGTGCTGCTTGGTCCAGTGGAACCCGAGCACCTCCCCGTCCCGCTCGGCCAGCAGCAGGCCGGCCGGGTCGAACCAGGGCTCGGCCATCCGCTCGGCCAGGTTCGCCTCGTCCATCGCCCCCTGCTCGGGATGGCCGGCGAAGGCGGCGGCGTTCACCGCCACCACCGCGGCCGCGTCCGCCGGCCGGGCCGGGTCGTACCCGCGGATCCGGACCCCGTCGGGGGCGACCACCTCGGGCAGCGGGTCGGTGAGCCTGCGCCGCATCACCCACAGGTCGCGGACCGCGGTGAAGCCGTGGCGCCGGGCCAGCGCGGCCGCGGCCGGGTGGTTCCCGTGCGACCAGGCCAGCAGCGTCTGGGCCGGCGGTTCGGTCAGCGCCTCGGTCAGCAACTCCCCGCCGAGCCCGCGGCCCCGGGCCGAGGGGCGCACGACCAGGCTCAGCTCCTGGCCGACCCGCAGCGCGAAGCCGTCCTCGCGGACCCAGGACCGGACCCGCTCCGGGTGTCGGCGCAGCGCGATCCAGGTGGCCTCGTCCAGCGGGGCCGCGCCGTCGTGAGCCTCTGCGTCCCGGCTGACCTGCTCGATGCGCTCCACCCGGGGAAACCTACGTCAGCCCCGTCAGCGGGCGTCAGGCCTGCTGGTCGACCGGGGAGCCGGCGGCCGCGGCGGCGTCCGCGCCCGCCTCCTTCTCCTTCGCGGGCAGCACGAAGCGGTAGCCGACGTTGCGGACGGTGCCGATCAGGGTCTCGTTCTCCGGGCCGAGCTTGGCGCGCAGCCGGCGCACGTGGACGTCGACGGTGCGGGTGCCGCCGAAGTAGTCGTAGCCCCAGACCTCCTGGAGCAGTTGCTGGCGGCTGAAGACCCGGCCGGGGTGCTGGGCCAGGAACTTCAGCAGCTCGAACTCCTTGAACGTCAGGTCGAGCGAGCGGCGACCGATCTTGGCGGTGTACGTCGCGTCGTCCACCACCACCTCGCCGGAGCGGATCACGTGCGCGTCCGGGTCGGCCGCCGAGCGCCGGGCCTGGAGCCGGCCGATCGCGAGCTTGATCCGGGCCTCGAGCTCGGCCGGGCCGCAGGTGTGCAGCACGACGTCGTCCATCCCCCAGTCGTGCTGGACCACCGAGAGGCCGCCCTCGGTGACGACCAGCAGCACCGGCACGTCGGTCCCGGTGGTCCTGATCAGCCGGCACAGGTCCCGCGCCTGGGCGAGCTCCTGGCGGCCGTCGACGAGCAGCAGGTCGGAGTCCGGGGCCTCGAGGAGCGCACTGCCCTCGGCGGGCATGATCCGCACCTGGTGAGCCAGCAGGGAGAGGCCCGGGAGCACCTCCGCGGACGGCTGGAGGGCGCTCGTGAGTAGCAGAAGAGTGCTCATCGTGGTCTCCTCCCGTGGGGGTGGGGACCGAAACGCAACGCTGGGCTCCGGCCTGATGCTTCACCCGGAACAATAGGAAACTCGACCGACACGTGGAAGAGGGGCGCCCGTGAACGAGACGGATGTCATCCGGGTCCGCTACTGGGCCGCGGCCCGCGCCGCCTCCGGAACCGCGGAGGACCTGGTCGAGGCCGACGCCCCGGTGCGCCTCGGCGAGCTGCTCGAGCAGGTGCTCGCCCGGCATCCCGGGACCCGACTGCGCGAGGTGGTCGGCGTCTGCTCGGTGCTGATCGACGACCGGCCCGTCGGCCGCGAGGACCCGGCCACCGTGGTCGTCCCACCCGGCGCCTCGGTCGAGCTGCTGCCGCCGTTCGCCGGCGGCTGAGCGCCGGCGGCCCGCGCGAGGGTGAGGCCGGACGCACCGAGGGCCGCCCCGGTGGGACGGCCCTCGGTCAGCGGCGCGCGGGTGGGCGCGCTCAGCCCTCGAGCACGGCGTGCTCGGCGGCGGGAGCGCCTGAGCCGATCTCGATCTTGCGCGGCTTCGCCTTCTCCGCGACCGGGACGACGAGCCGGAGCACGCCGCCCTCGTAGTTGGCCTCGATCCGGTCCAGGTCGACGTTGTCGCCGAGCACCAGCTGGCGGCTGAAGCTGCCGGCGGTGCGCTCGCTGGCCAGCATCTGCCAGTCGCCGTTGCGCGGCAGGCGCTCGGCCCGGACGGTGAGGACGTTGCGCTCGACGTCGATGTCGATGCTCTCGCGGGCCACGCCCGGCAGGTCGAACTCGATGACGAAGCGCTCACCCTCGCGCCAGGCGTCCATCGGCATCACGGCGGGACGGTTGGTGGTGCCCAGCAGCTGCTGGGTCAGACGGTCGAGGTCGCGGAACGGGTCGGTGGTGCGCAGCAGCATGGTCTCCTCCTGGTCTTCTCGCACTGGTCTTCTCGAGCATGGTCGGCGCCGGGCGTCGGAGCCGGACACCTATAACAGCGGTGTCAGGTTTCTTATATTCCATGACTCAAGTACGGTCAAGGCGTGACTCGCTCCGACGCCGGCGTCTTCGCGATCTCCGTGGCCGCCGAGATGGTCTCGATGGAGATCCAGAACCTGCGCGTGTACGAGCGGCGCGGGCTGGTGGCGCCGGAGCGCAGCCCGGGCGGCAACCGGCTCTACAGCCAGGCCGACATCGAGCGGCTGCGCCGGGTCCGCGAGCTGTTGGCCGACGGGCTCAACCTGGCCGGGATCCGTCGGGTCCTCGAGTTGGAGGACGAGGTGCGCCGGCTGCGGGCGCGGGTCGCGGCCCGCCCGGCGGCCGAGTAGCCGCGAGCGGCCTAGTGCTTGCGGGACAGCAGGACGCAGGCCCCGATCCCGCCCGCCCAGAGGCCGAAGACCGGCAGGTCGCCGACGTTGATCCCGTGCCGCCCGCCGAGCGCGACCAGGGTGCGGCCCGCCCACGGACCGTGGCCGGCGAGCAGCAGTGTGGCCAGCGCGGTCAGGCAGAGCGCCGCGGCGAGAGCGAGCAGCCGGCGGGACACCCCGGCATCCTAGGCGTCGGCGGAATGGGCGGGCCGTCCGCGCCGTTGAGCCCTCCGTGATGACGGGGACCTGGATCGCGCTGGCCGCGCTGGCGCTCGCGGCGGGCTTCGGTGCCTACCGCGCCCGCACCGACGGCAGGTTCGGCGCGTCCCGAGCCGCCCGGAAGCGGGTCGAGGCACGCGCCCCCGCCGGCCCGCCCCCGACCTGGCGGGTCGTGGCCGAGGCGCTGCCGGCCGCGACGCCGGGTGAGCGGGCGACGCTGGTGCAGTTCTCCTCGGCCTTCTGTGCGCCCTGCCGGGCCACCCGGCGGGTGCTGGGCGAGGTCGCCGACCTGGTCCCCGGGGTCGTGCACCTCGAGATCGACGCCGAGCAGCACCTGGACCTGGTCCGCGCGCTCGGCATCGCGCGCACCCCCACCACCCTGGTGCTGGACGCCGACGGCACCGAGGTCGCCCGGGCCGCCGGCGCGCCGCGCAAGGAGCAGGTGCTCGCCGCGCTGGGCCGGGCCGCGGCGTGAGTGTCCGAATAGTGAGCACGGTGTCCACGATGAGAGACGCGGATGTGGGGCCTCGGCGGAGACCCGCCTAGGGTGGCGAGCATGTCCTCGACCTGGTTGACCAAGCGGCGCGCAGTGGACCACTGCCGCGTCCGCTCGTCGCTGTGTCCGATGCCCTGACGGGGCCCGGTCCAGGCTGCTGCCATCTCCACGTCCGCTGAGGCGCGCGAGGTCGACCGGGTTCCGTGCCGTGAGCCGGACCGCCGATCGACCAGCAGGACAGCAGGAGACGAGATGAGCACCACCGACGCCGTGCCGGCAGCCGCCGGCCTCGACCCGCGCGGCCCGCAGGTCGCCGCGGGAGTCACCGCCGTGGTCCTGGTGGCCGTGCTGCTGCTGCCGGTCCCGGTGGCGACGGTGCTGGTCGGCGTCCAGGCGGTGCTCTTCGCGCTCGGCGCGGTGCGCGGGGCCCAGCACACCCCGGGCGGCTGGGTGTTCCGCACCTGGGTGCGACCCCGGCTCGCGCCGCCGGTGGAGCTGGAGGACCCGCGCCCGCCCCGGTTCGCCCAGGGCGTCGGCCTGGTCTTCACCACGGTCGCGTTCCTCGCCTTCCTGGCCGGTGCCGACCTACTCGGGCAGGTGGCGACCGGGTTCGCCCTGGTCGCGGCCCTGCTCAACGCGGTCTTCGGGCTCTGCCTGGGCTGCGAGCTGTACCTGCTGCTGCGGCGGCTCGGGCCGCGTCCCGCCTGACGCCGCGCCCCTTCCCCTCGACTTCGCACCTCTCTTCACCACGATCCCGCGCCGCACGGCGCCACAGAAAGGTAGACACCATGAGCCGCGAGAACAGCCTCGTCACCGTCCAGTGGGTGGAGGAGCACCTCGACGACCCGAAGGTGGTGCTGATCGAGGTCGACGAGGACACCAGCGCCTACGACAAGGGCCACCTCAAGGGCGCGATCAAGCTCGACTGGACCAAGGACCTTCAGGACCAGGTCCGCCGGGACTTCGTGAACAAGGAGCAGTTCGAGGCCCTGCTCTCCGAGCGCGGCGTCGCCAACGACGACACCGTGGTGCTCTACGGCGGCAACAACAACTGGTTCGCGGCGTACGCGTACTGGTACTTCACCCTCTACGGCCACGCCGACGTGAAGCTGATGGACGGCGGCCGCAAGAAGTGGGAGCTCGACTCCCGCGAGCTGGTCGACGAGGTGCCGACCCGGGAGAAGACCTCCTACGTCGCGCAGCCGCAGGACCACTCGATCCGCGCCTTCCGCGACGAGGTCGTCGAGGCGATCGGCACCCAGAACCTGATCGACGTGCGCAGCCCCGACGAGTTCGCCGGCCGGCTGCTCGCCCCGGCCCACCTGCCGCAGGAGCAGGCGCAGCGCGCCGGTCACATCCCGACCTCGCTGAACGTGCCGTGGAGCAAGAACTGCAACGACGACGGCACCTTCAAGTCCGACGCGGACCTCACCGCCCTCTACGCCGAGGTCGGCATCGACGACTCCAAGGACACCATCGCGCTGTGCCGCATCGGTGAGCGCTCCTCGATCGCCTGGTTCGTGCTCAAGGAGCTCCTGGGCCACCAGAGCGTGAAGAACTACGACGGCTCCTGGACCGAGTACGGCTCCCTGGTCGGCGTGCCGGTCGTCCTCGGCGACGAGCCCGGGACCGTCTGATGTGCGGAGCGACCGAGGGCGGGCTCTCCCTGGACGGCGTCAACGTCGCGAAGGAGGCCATCATCCAGGGCCAGGTCCTGCGCGGTGAGGAGCCGGTCGGCAACGCCTACGTGCGGCTGCTCGACGGCACCGGCGAGTTCACCGCCGAGGTCCCGACCTCGGCGTCCGGCCACTTCCGGTTCTTCGCCGGCGACGGCCAGTGGACGCTGCGCACCCTCGCGCCGAAGGCCGAGCCGGTCGACCGCGCCGTGGTCGCCAAGGTCGGCACCGTCGCCGAGGTGACCGTCTCGATCTGACGGCTCCGCGCCCCAGCCGATCGCGCCGCCCGGACCGTGCAGGTCCGGGCGGCGCGTGCGTTCGGTGGTCGAGCCGGTCTCGATACACCGCCGCTCGTTCCTCGCGGCGGCACTCGACCAGCGGAGCGGTCTCGTTGGTCGAGTAGCGAGCGCGGCGCTTTCGTTGGTCGAGTAGCGAGCGCCAGCGAGCGTATCGAGACCCCTGCGGCTGGGCGGTCTCGATACACCGCCGCTCGTTCCTCGCGGCGGCACTCGACCAGCGAAGGGCGGCGTTCGACCAGCGAAGGGCGGCACTCGACCAGCGACGCGGTCTCGTCCAACAGAGTCGGGTGGGCGAGGTGGGTGTCAGCCGGGGGAGGGGGGGGTCTTGCGCTCCGTGTCGACGAGGACCCCGAAGGCGACCAGGCGCTCGTCGGTGTGGAAGAGCTCCGCGCAGGTCACCAGGGTGAGCAGTCGCGCCCCGCGGCGCTGCTCGGGCTGCGGGCCGCCGGGGGTGGGGTTGCGCGGCAGCGGCTGGAGCACCCAGTCGTCGGTGAACGGCACGGCCAGGTCGTCGCCGCCGGTGGTGAGCCGGTAGGTGTGCACCGCCTCCGCGGTCTCGACCACGACCTCGTCGCCGGCCCGCAGGTCCGGCATCGCGCGCAGCGGCTCGCCGTGGGTGACTCGGTGCCCGGCGACCACGACGTTGCCCCGCTCGCCGGGAGCCGCCGTGCCCTCCTGGTGCCCGAAGCCGGCTGCGAGGACGGCCTCGGAGCTGCCCTCGAGGAGGGGGACCTCGTAGTCGTCGCCGAAGCGCGGGACGCGGATCATCGCGCGGGCGACGCCGTCGTCGGTGGCCCGATCGGCGACGCCGTCCGCCCAGGCCTCGCGCAGCTGCGAGGTGACGCGTTGGTGGGTGCGCTGCGAGACCCAGTTGGTGCCCAGGTACTGCCAGCCGAAGTAGCCGAGCACGCCGAGGCCCGAGGCCAGCAGGACGGCACCGAGGAGGCCGCGCCAGGACGGTCTTGCCGTGCCCATCTACCCCCCTGGCGGCGTCCGCGTGACGCACGCGGCGGCGCGCCGATTCTGCCACGGCGGCCTCGTCGCAGCGGGCTGGACAGGGTCGTTGCCGTCGGCAGTTGCCCGCCCGCCGGCCCTTTCTCAAGGAATGCTCAAGAAGATTGCGTTCGCATAAGGCTCTCTCTTAGCCCGGCCTAGGCTCGCGGCTCCGGTGGACCCGCGCGCGTCGCGCGTGGCGCCACCGGTACGTGTACGCCTCCCTCGCCTGTCGCCCCGGTCGACGGGGCCGGCGGCGTGCTCTCGGGCCCCCCGCTCCTCGGTGCGGCACGGGCCGGCGAGGAAAGGGACGACAGCATGCGGCAGGGCTCTGGGCGACGGCACCGGTTCCGGACGATCGTGACGGGGGTGGTCGCCACACTGCTCGCGCTCGCGACCCTGGTCGCCCTGCCGCTCACGCCGGCGCACGCCGCGGCCGGCCTCACCCTCACCCGGAACGCCGACGCCGAGGTGCTCGTCGACGGGGTCGCCACCGTGCGGCTGGTCGCGCGGAACCCCGGCGACGCGCCGCTGTACAACCTCTCCTTCCGCGAGGCGTTGCCCGCCGGCGTCAGCTACGTCGCCGGCTCCACCACGCCGAACACCCTGGGTGAGCCCCAGGTGATCACCAGCGGCGGGCTGCAGACCCTGGTCTGGGCCAACGTCAGCGACCTGCCCGCCGCGGCCGAGCAGTCGCTCTCGTTCCGGGTGAAGGTCGCGGCCGCCACCTACCCGGTCAACTCCAGCTTCACGGCCAGCTCCTCGGCGTACGCGAACACCGACCCCCGCACCGTGCCCCGCTTCGGCGCCACCGGCACCTACGCCAGCGGCGCCACGCACCAGCAGGCCGCGAGCGGCTCGACCACCGTCACCGCCCTCGAGGTCGCCAAGTCCGAGCCGAGCCCCGAGCACGAGCTGCGCCGCGGCGTCCACGACCACAGCACGCGGTACACGCTCACGGTCACCAACAATGTCGTGAACACCACCCGCACCGTGACGGTGGAGGACTTCCTCCCCGCCGACCTGGAGTTCCTCGGCTGCGGAACGGAGGACCACACCCCGGCCGGTGCTGTGGAGTACCCCGGCGCCCCGCGCCTGGACGTCTCCACGACGGACGTCCCCTCCTGCCGGGCCCCGACCGCGGTGGCGACCGTGGCCAACCCCGCCGGGCTGCCGTCCGGGGTCTACACCCGGGTGCGCTGGACGCTGGGCGACCTCGCGCGGGGGGCCGTGGCGACCATCGTGTACGCCGCCGGCATCCCGCAGCGCGCGAACACCACGACCTTCCCCGGCGGCGCGCCGAGCGACGCGTCGCGGGGCCAGAGCGCCAATCTGGCCAACAACACCGGCGCCGCCACCCGGGAGACCGGCACCGAGCGGGCGCTCACCAATCGCGCGGTGGTCAGCGGGATCTACACCGGCACGGTGCGCAACGGGACTTCGACCACCGTGACCGCCCGCGACGAGCTGACCGTCACCGCGGAGGACCTGGCGATCCAGAAGCGGGTGGCGGCGGGAACCACCTTCAGGCACGACGGCATCGCGACCTTCACGCTCGACCTGCAGGCCGGTGAGTACGCCGACACCACCGGCATCGTGATCACCGACGTGATCCCGAACGGGATGTGCCCCCTCGGCGCGGCCGGGACCAACTACGCCGCGGGTGACCCCGCGGGATGCGCCGGCAGCGCCAGCAACGCCCCGGGCCTGGCTTTCGACCGGGTCACCGAGAACCCCGACGGCACCTTCACCGTGGTGTTCGACCCGATCGACCTGGACGCCGGCGAGACCCGCACGATCAGCTACCGGGTCCGGATGCTCAGCAACTACCGCACCGGCACCACCGACCCGACCGTGGTCGGCGACGGCTACCGCAACACCGTCAGCCTCACCGCGAACAGCACCACGCTGGACGACGTCGACGCGCCCGGCGGGGTCACCACCGTGGCGGTGCAGGACGGTTCCTCGGCGGGGGTGAGCAGCCAGGCGCTGGCGCTGGACAAGCGGATCCAGCCGAACACCGGCTCCGGATACACCTGCTCCGCCAACGACGCGAGCTACGTGAACGGCTCGACGCTCACCGAAGCCCAGCGGACCTTCACCAAGGGCTCCCGGGTCTGCTTCCTGCTCCGGGTGACCTTCCCCGACGGGAACGCCACCAAGAACCCGGTGCTGACCGACTTCCTGCCCGACTACCTCGCCTACGAGGCCGGGTCGGCGCAGGCGCTGCCCGGCAATAGCGTCGCCGCGACGTTCGACGAGGCCAGCACCACCTTCACCCTCGGCGACGCCAGCGGCAGCAACCGGTTCGTCGCCCCCGGCGCGGTCTTCCTCTACCGGATCGCCGGCACCGTCACTCGGCCGTCGGGCTCCACGACGCCCGACGTCACCGGCAACCTCGCGAAGCTCCGCTGGACCAACACCAGCGGCAGCGTCGGGTTCCTGCGCGACCGCGAGGACTTCTCGATCGCCCCGCCGCCGCCGCTCACGGTGGCGAAGACCGCGAACCGGATCACCGCCAGCGACCCTGGTGCCAGCATCGGGAACCTCCCCGACGACAGCGCCACCCCTGCGAATCGGATCCGGGCCGGGGACCAGGTCCGATTCACCGTGCGGGTGGACAACGACTCCGCGGTGTCGGTCTTCGGACCGGACCTCTGGGATCGGCTCCCTGCCGGTCTGACCTGCGCCGACGTCAGCGCCGTCAGCGACAGTGGCGTCTGTACGAACCCCGGCGAGGGCGGTCATCCCTCGTTCAAGGACAGTGCCACCCGCTCGGCGATCCGCTGGCGGCTGATCGACGCCGTCCCCATCGTCGCCGGCGGCTTCTTCCGGCCGACCTACACCGTCCGCTACCCGGCGACGGTCGCCGCCGGCGCCACCTACCGCAACGACGCGGACGTCGCCTCGTACGGGACCCGCACCAACACCGGCACCGTGGTCCGGCACTACCCGGCCGAGAACGTGGACTCGACGGTCACCGCGGGGATGGTGGACGCCCCCCGGGCCCACGACGAGCACACCCTGCGCGTCGCCGCCAGCTCGGTCACCAAGACCAACG
>JADGMW010000459.1_pt1 | contig 16902 bp, 20 predicted proteins | sample 8641801 | NCBI WGS metagenome assembly JADGMW01 (sample SAMN16272018, study PRJNA661076) | feces metagenome | isolation source: fecal sample from diarrhoea affected cattle A | host: Bos taurus | place: South Africa: Lokaleng Village, Mahikeng | collected 2019-09
GGTCTTGGGCTCGGCCTTGATCTGCTCGCGCCCCATCCGGGTCTCGACCCCGGCGGCTTCGAGCTTGCCGTTGATATGGGCCAGCACGTTATCGAGGGTGCGCGGGGCGGCCCCCATGTCGGCCAGGTCAATCGCGACGGCCGTGGTCTGGGACCCGTCGACCCCGACCGGAACCTTGATGGTGATGCTGAAGCGGGTGTCGCCCTGGAAGGCGGCGACGGGCGTGTCGATCGAGCCTTCGTGGATCGGACCAGTGATGGACCGGGCGCTGTCGCGCGGCACGGCGGCCGTGGTCTTGCTGGTCGTCCTGGAGGTGCCCTGGACCATGCGAAGGGCGTCGAACTCGGCATTGGACAGCCACGATCCGATCTCGGCCAGGCCAGCCGAGAAGCGCTTGTCCAGCTGCGTGAGCTCGAGGGCCCCCACACCCGTCGTCCGCGACCGGTTGACCAGGGCGTTGAGTGTGTCCAGCCCCTGATAGAGGGCGAACAGCTTGCGATAGTCGGCCGAGGCGTTCTTGACGTCGAGCTGGGCGGCGCCTTCGTTGATGAATTTCCGACCACCGAGAGCGGCGCGAACCAGGGCGTCGGCCTTTGGCGGCTCGGCGCTGCTGGACCACGGGGGGGTCGGCTGCTTCCGGGCGGCCTTGTTCAGGGCGGCGGCCGTGGACGCGCCCATCGACATGGGCGCCGCGCCCCCGAACAATCCCAGAAGATAGCTGTTGTCGATCACGGCGCGCTCCCGGCCATCAGTGTGACGGCGCGGGCGTAATGAGGTCTTAACATCCGGCGACGGAGCGACTCCGAACGCGACTCAGGGAACAATGGCTGGCGGCGAGGGTTCAGCCGTCGCCGTGGAAGCTGGAGACGTGCCTCATGTCTGCCTTCGTCGAAGCCCTGAGATCGCTGCTCGCCCTTTACGGATTCGGCTCCCGGATTCAGCGGCGGCGGCCCGCCCCTGTCTATATCGGACGGTCCGGCGCAGGCGGGCCCCGGCTCTAGCCGCCGCGGAACAGCGACAGGATGATCTGCGGCGCCTGGTTGGCGATCGACAGCGATTGCGCCCCGAGCTGCTGCTGCACCTGCAGGGCCTGAAGCCGGGCGCTCTCCTTGGCCAGATCGGCGTCGACGAGGTTGCCGATCCCTGATTCAAGGGTGTCGACCAGCTTGGTGACGAAGGTGTTGTGCGCCTCGACCTGCTTGGCCTGGGAGCCCAGCTCGCCGAGCGCCGCGTTCAGCTGGGTGATCGAAGCGTCCAGACGACCCAGGGCCTGGGTTGCGCCGGTCAGGGTCATCAAACTGTCCGACAGGGCCAGTTCGATGATGGAGCCGCCGAGGTTGAGGTTCTTGGCCGACAGGGTCACGAACGAACTGGCGTCGGCGTTGGCCAGGAAGCGGATGCCGGTCGAAAGCGACCCGTCGAGGATGTTGCCGCCGTCGAAATTCGCGTTCTCCACCGCCGAGGCGATGGCCCGCAGCAGCGCCTGGAAGTCGCCGTTGAGAAGCTGGCGGGACTGGGTCTTCAGCGAGGAGTCCTTGGCCGCGACCACCTTCTCCTTCAGCTGGTTCAGCAGGTCGGAGATGGATTCGCCGGCGGACAGGGCCACGTCGGCGATCGAGGTCGCCCGGTCGAGGCTCTGCTTCACCGCGCTGAGGGCGCCGACATCCGCGCGCTGCTGCTGGGCGATGGCCCAGATGGCGGCGTTGTCCTTGGCGCCCTGCACCTTCAGGCCGGTCGAAATGCGGCTCTGAACGTCGCCGAGACGCTCGTTCGTGCGCGCCAGGTTCTGCAGCGCGATGGCGGCGGAAGTGTTGGTGTGGACGCTGTTCGTCATCCGACTCGGCCTTTCAGGTTTGGCCAAGGCTAGAAGGCGAACGGTGCACACATGGTTAACGGTCGTTCACCACGCGTCTTAACCGCGCGGATCGCTCCTGCGCGGCGGGGTCTTGCGGATACGCTGTGGCGTCAGGCCTTGGTGTCGATCACCGCGCCGGCGCTGTACTGAACCGCCTGCATAAGATCGACGACCTGTTCGCGCGGCAGTTGCTTGACGACCTCGCCGGTGATCCGGTCGAGGGTCTTGTAGATGAAGGACCCCGACTGCGGTCCTTCCTCGATCACCAGGCGATAGCGGGCAGCGCGTTCGGCTTCCTGCGCAAACCTGGAATCGTGGAAATCGCCGCTCGCGGTCGACGCGGCGGCGGGCTGGACGGCGATGGCGCCGATCGGGATTATCCTGTCATTGCTCTGCATCTCTCCCTTCGCCGCCGGTCAGGACGGCGTCTCCGTGATGCGGCCCGGATCGGTCGGGCGGGGCGCGAGGCCCCGCCCTTCCGGTCGATCCTTAGCGGAACAGTCCGAGCAGGATGGAGGTCGAGGAGTTGGCGATCGACAGCGCCTGCACACCCAGCTGTTGCTTGGTTTGCAGAGCCTGGAGTCGGGCGCTTTCCTTGGCCAGATCGGCGTCCACCAGGTTGCCGACGCCGGCTTCCAGGGCGTCCTGGAGCTTGCCGACGAAAGTCAGGTGGGTGCCGAACGACTTGGAGCCGGTGCCCAGGCGAGCCAGGGAGGCCGACACGTTGTCGATCGAGGTGTTGACCAGACCCAGGGCCGTATCGGCCAGGGTCGAGGTACCGATGGTGGTGGTTGCGGTCACGGTGACCTGGCCGCCGCCCAGGGTCAGGTTTTCACCGTCCACCTTGATGGTGGTGCCGGCCGTGTTGGCCAGCGCCTGGTAGCCCGCCGTCCCGGTCGAATTGTCGAGCAGGTTGACGCCATTGAACTTGGCGTTCGTGACGACCGTGGCGATCTGGTCGCGGATGGCGGTGAAGTCCTCGTTGAGGGCCGCGCGCGCCGAAGTGGTCAGGCTGGTGTCCTTGGCGGCGAGCGCCTTCTCTTTGAGCTGGAGAAGCAGGTCGGAGACCGACTCGCCAGCCGCGAGAGCGACGTCCACGGCCGACTGGCCACGGTTCAGACTGTCCTTGACGGCGTTCAGGGCGCCCATTTCGGCGCGTTGGCCCTGGGCGATGGCCCAGATGGCGCCGTTGTCCTTGGCGGACGAGATCGCCTTGCCGGTGTTGATCCGGTTTTGAACCGTTTGCAGTTCCTTGTTCGTGACCGACAGGTTCTGCAGGGCGATCATTGCGCCCACGTTCGTGTTAACGCTGTTCAGCGCCATGGCACGTAGTCCTTCTTTCAAGGTGTCCGACGCCATTTTGGCTGCCGGGAGCATTTTGCTCGACAGGGTCCGCAGCAAGGACGGGACCAGTCGCCCCGCGGCCGTGCCAGATCACCTGCCCTTGTTTTCGCTGCGTTAGTTCCTGTTAAGCACGCCGCCCGAACGGACGTTTCTGCCGGGCCCACGGCAAGTTTTGCCGGGCGGTCGGCACAATTTGCCGCGTCCAGGGGCGACAGTCGTCAGCGGCGCTCATCGCCAGCGGTCCTGCAGGGCGCGTTCGGCGCGCAGGGTCTCGACGGCCAGGCGACGCGCCGCGTCGCATTCTGCGAGGGCCAGGCCTCGCGCCATATAGGAGGTCTCAAGGTCGGCCAGCGTCGCCGCCTCCGGCAGTCGATCCAGGCGGCACGGCGTCACCGCTTCTCTCGGCAGGGTCAGGCGCGGCGGCGTCACAGACGGCGGGGGCGAGGCGGCACAGCTCGCGATCATGAGCGCGCAGGCGAGCGGCGCGAGCGGGGTGGAGCGGTTGATCGGCGTCATCGGCGTTCCTGGCTTGGGCGTCGGCGGCCGCGGTCGTCCGGGCCAGTTCGACGGATTGTCGGTGTTGATGGTCGAGCCGGCGGGCCAGATCGGCGGCGCCTTCCGCCTCGAGGCGACGGGCGCGCGCGTCATCGACGGCGGCCCCGGCGCGGCGCTCGGCGGACTCCAGCCGCCGCTCGCCGATCCCGAACGGGTCCCAGTGCAGACCCAGCCCGCGACCTAGGAGCGCGAGGACGGCGGCCAGGGCGACGGCGCACAGCAGCCAGCCCAGCGGGGTCAACGCCCTGAGAATCAGGCGCGGGCTCACGGGAACGCCTTCCGATCGAGTTCGATGTGCGGCCCGTCGCGCAGCGTCGGCCAGTCGCCGCCCCAGACGATGGCGGTCCCCTGCCGCACGGCGGCGGCCTTGAAAGCCGCGGCGATGCGCGGATACAGCGGCCAGTCCCAGCGCACCTGGCCGTCGACCACGGCCGCGACGTCGATGGCGTGGCCGGTCAGGTGACGCGAGCGCCAGGTCCGGCTGGCCCCGGCGCGGACCAGCAGGGCCTGGCGCGCCCTGGTCCGCAGCCCCTCAGTGATCATGAAGTCGACCGGGCTGAGGGCGATGGCCTCGCGGGCCAGGGCGGCGAGCCGGGGGTGGACGCCCTCGAGCCGCTTCAGCGACCGGCTGGAAAGTGCGTAGCCCATCAGCGCCCCTCCCCGTCCAGCGGCCGGCGCAGGGAGCGCAGACCGGCGATCAGTTGCTGCGCCGTCGGGGCCACGAGGTAGAGGATCATGGTCAGGGCCAGCAGCGCCATCAGCGCCCGCGCCAGCGACAGCGCCGCCTCGGGCGGGGTCAGGGCGATCAGCCGGTCGAGCAGCAGCCAGGCCGCGCCGGTGCTGGCGAAGACATAGAGCCGGCGCCACAGCCAGCGGCCCTCCGCCAGCGGCGACGGCGCCGGCGGCGGAGACGGATCGGCAGGGCGGGTCATCGGTCGTCCTCCTGTTGTTCGAAAGGCCAGTCCCCGGCGCGCCACTGGCCGGCCGTTTCGAGGATGAAGTCCTGATCGGTCAGCCGGTCCGGCGTCTCGAGGACGTCGCGGTCGAGCATCGCGGTTTCGGTCGGACAGCGTCGGCGGGTCATGGCGCTCACCCCTGCGCGATCAGCCAGACGCAGCCGGCCGCGCCGGCTCCGCCCGCGCCGCCTGCGGTTTCGCCAGCGCCACCGCCGCCGCCTCCGCCGCCCGCATTTCCGCCGACGCCGCCGTCGCGCCCCGGGCCGGTCGCCGAGGCCGAGCCGCCCCCGCCTCCGCCGCCCGCCCAGTGGAGACCCGGTTGGGGCGACGCCGCGTCGGACAGACCGGCGGCGCCGGACCCGCCGGCCCCGCCGACCGCCTTCACGGCCAGAACGCCGCCGTCTCCGCCCGCACCGCCGGAACGCATCGCGCCCCCCGCGTCCAGGCCGCCGCCTCCGCCGCCGCCGCCGGGCCCGTCAGGCCGGTCGAGGCTACGTCCGGATCCGGCCGTCGCCGCAAGGCTGGAGTCGCCGCCGCCGTTGGCGACCGGCGCACCTGCGCCGCCAGGGCCTCCGAGGCCGCTGCTCGCATCGCCCAGATCGCCGCCTCCGCCGCCGGCGGCGATCAGCAGGACAGTGGAGCCGAGTGAGACGACGGAGTCCCCGCCGTCCCCGCCGGCGGCGGCGGCGCCGGCCGCGCCGCCTTCGCCGACCGTCACGGTCAGGCCCGCCGACAGCAGGTCCGCCGGCCAGACGCCGCGGCCGAGTCCGCCGGCGCCGCCGCCGCCTCCGCCAAAGCGGGCGCCCGAGGCGCCGAACGCCCCGGCCCCGCCGCCCCCGCCGCCGCCGACGGCGACCGCCTCGACGGTCCGCGCCCACGATGGCGCGGCGTAGTCGCCGTCGGCGGTCAGGACCGTCACCGTGCGGCGGGCGGCGCCCTGGTCAAAGACGATCCGGCCGGACGCCCGGTCCACCGACCAGACATCGCGCCAGATCGCCCCGTCTGCGCTGACCTTCAGGCGCAGGTCGTCATCGCCGATCAGGCCCAGTTCGGCCCGCCCGCCCCAAGCGCTCTGGAACAGCAGCGACAGGACGTCCGTCGCCCCTTCCTTGTTGAGGGTCAGACGCAGGTCGCCATCGCCGCCCTCGCCGACGCCCAGCGCCGTCCAAAGCGCCTTGTTCAGCCGCGCCGCGAACGGATTGACGGCGTCCGCGGTCGTCCCCAGTCCGAGCCGGTCCAGCCCCTGGATCGCCTCCAGCCGCTCGCCGAGCGGGACCCAGCCGCCGGCGTGGCGGACCACCAGTTCGGCGGCGTCGGTCACCAGGGCGATCAGCCCGTCAGCCGCCTCGACCATGCTCCAGCCGCCGGCCTCGGCGCGCAGCAGTGCGCCCTCGGGGCGGCCCTCCCAGGCGGGCCCGGTCGCCCCGTCCGGCAGAATGTACAGCGCCCCGTCCGGCGGTGCGGCGGGCTGGGTCGGCTCGGTGCGGCTGACGACGGCGGTCTGGACCACGGCGTCGAGCCGGGTCAGGGCCTCGTTCAGCGTCACATGCTTCTGCATCTGGCCGGCCGCCAGATAGGGCAGGCCGAGGCGGGCGGTTTGGTCGTCGCTCATCAGAAAGGTCTCCGAAAACTGTCGAAGACCAGTCTGGGGCCGCCCGCTCCTCAGGCGCGTTCAGGACGCTGACTCGAGACCCATCTTGTGGAATATCAATGGGTAAGGCTCGAAAAGTATGATGACAGTCGGCGAAATGCCAGCACTCGATACCGCCGTTAGTCGTGCAGGTAGACGACCCGCCGAAGCCCGCCCTTGGCCCGCATCTCGGCGAGGTGACGCTCGTGCTCGCCCGAGGCGCGCGCCTCGCGTTCGTTGGCCTCGACCCAGTGGGTGGTCTCGATGTCCTTCTGCAGCGCCCTGGCCGCCATCAGGTGGCCGGGAAACAGGACGTCGACGACATTGGGCACGAAATCGAGGAAGGGCACCTCGCCGATGGCCGTGGTCACGCTGTCCAGTCCGAGATAGGCCGCCATCCGCGCCACGGTGGCCGGCGAGGCCTTGACCCGGGCGGCCTGGACCAGCAGCCAGCCGGCCGCGCCGAGGCTGTAGGCTGTGCCCACCACCGGCACCCAGGTCAGCAGGCCATCGAGGCCGACGCCGAAGGGTCCGATCCCAATGGCGCGGTCGGAGAGCTTCTTCACGCCCTCGACATTGGTCCAGATTTTCTCGATATCGCCGATGGTCCGTCTGGCCATTCCAACCTCCGAAGCGGGACCGTAACGCGCCATGACGACGCCTGTTCACCGCGGCCTGCAAGCCCTGCGTCGACGGCGACCGCATCGGAGCGGAACGTCCCGACCGCTCGCAGGCCTCGTCCGTCTGGCGATGACCATCCCGCTTGGCCTGGCCCTGATCGCCCTGTCGGGGATCGGCCACCGCGGGTTCGACATTCTGGCCCAGTTCACCGCGCCGGCGCTGGCGGGGACGGCGATCCTGAGCCTCCTGCTGGCGCTGTTCCGGCTGCGGACGGCGGCGCTGATCGGCCTCGTTTCCTGTCTGGCCCTGCTGGCGGCCGTCGGCCCGCAGTGGTTTCCGGGCGGACCGCGGCCCGACGAGGGCGCCCCGTTGCTGCGGCTGTATTCAGCCAACCTGTGGGCCCGGAACACAGACGTCGAGGCGATCGCCGCCTCGGTCCGGGCCGCCGACGCCGATGTGGTGGTGCTGATCGAACTGGGCGACGCGCCGGCGGCGCGGCTGGACGAGGTTCTGGCCGGCTATCCGCACCGGATAGCGACGCGACGCCTTGATCGCGCCTCCGGCCCGGCCCGGTCCCTGATCGCCTCGCGGCTGCCGCTCGTGGCCATCCGCGACCGGCCCGATGGTCTGCACGCCGTCGGGGCCAGAGTGCAGTCGCCGCTGGGGCCCGTGAACGTGCTCGGCGTCCACCTGACCCGGCCGTGGCCGTTCCAGGAACAGTGGGGCCAGATCAGCCAGACCATGGCCCTGGCGGCGGTGATCGACGACCTCGACGGGCCGGTGGTCGCGGCAGGCGACTTCAACAGCGTGTCCAGCGCCCGCATCGGCAAGCAGGTGCGGCGCGACCTGGGCCTGCATCCGACGCCCGGTTTTCCGGGCACCTGGCCGGCCTTCCTGCCGGCCGCGTTCGGCATGACCATTGACCAGGTCTACGTCTCGCCGGACCTCGCCTTCGTCAGCCGCCGGCTGGGCCGGGCCACCGGCTCGGATCACCGGCCGGTGGTGACGGAGATCACCCGGGCCGCCCGGTGAGCAGGGCCTGCAACCGCGCCTCGTGACCCGCGGCGGGAAAGTCGTCGGCGATCCAGCCCTCCTCGAAGGCCTTCAGCAGGCGCCCTGTCTCGGGCCCGGGCTTGACGCCGAGCCGGGCGAGGTCGCGGCCGCCCACCGGCATGGAGGGACGGGTCCAGCCCTCCGCCAGCGCCAGCAGACGCCGCGCGGCGCCCGCCTGTTCCGGCGACCCGGCCCAGCGGCGGCGGACAGCGTCGGACACGGCCGCGACGCCGTGGCGATACAGGGCGGCGCGGGCCTCGCGGTCGCTCATCGTCAGGCTGACGGTCGGGACGGCCCGGGCGGCGAATGCCAGCCGGTCGCGCGTGGCGTTGGGAAACCGCAGCCGGCTCGCGGCCTCGCGCGCCACCCTCTCGTCGGCCGGCAGCAGGACCATCAGCCGGACCACCGGATCGCCGCTCTGCTCGACCGCGGCCGCAAACAGCGGCGTCAGGTCCGCCTCGGGCAGGACCTCCGCCAGCACCCCGGCCCCGGCCATGGCGGCGACGGCCGGGCGCGGGTCCGGAGCCGAAAGCAGCTTCATCAGCTCGCTGGAGACGCGCTCGGCCGACAGGCGGCTCATGCCGGACGCGAGGGCGCGGCAGGCGGCGAGGCCGGCGGCGTCCGGCTCGCCCTTTCCGTACCAGGCGTGAAAGCGGAAGAAGCGAAGCACCCGCAGGAAGTCCTCGCGGATGCGCGTCTCCGGCTCTCCGACGAAGACGATCCGTCCCGCCCGCGCGTCCTCCACCCCGTGGCCGGTCGGGTCGAACACCCGTCCGTCGGCGTCGGCGTAGAGGGCGTTGAGGCGGAAGTCGCGGCGGGCGGCGTCCTCGGCCCAGTCGTCGGTGAAGGCGACAGTGGCGTTGCGCCCGTCGGTCGAGACGTCGCGGCGCAGGGTGGTGATCTCGAACGGCCGTCGCTCCACTATGGCGGTGACGGTGCCGTGGGCGATGCCGGTCGGCACAGCCTTCAGTCCGGCGGCGCGAACGGCCGCCTCGGTCTGCTCCGGCCGCAGGGTGGTGGCGATGTCGATGTCGGCCACCGGAGCGCCGATCAGGGCGTTGCGGATGCAGCCGCCGACGAAGCGGGCGCAGCCGGGACCGCCGGCGGCCTCAAGCGCGGCGATCACCGCACGGGTCGCCGGAGCGGTCAGCCATGGCTGATCGAGCCGGACGCCGGTCACGCTGCGTCCTCGTCGACGGCGGCGGCTATCCCGGGCTCCTCGCCGTAGAGGCGCGACCGCAGCGCCCGCACGATGGCGGCGGTGGCTCCCCAGATGTAGCGCTCGCGGTACGGCATGGCCCAGAACCAGCGCCGCGGCCCGCTGTCGGGATCGTAGAAGTCGCGGCGGTGGTTGGCCGGGTCCATCAGGAAGTCCCACGGCGCCTCGAACACCTCGGCCACCTCGTCGGGCGACGGGGTGACCACGGGCGGCTCGGCCAGCCAGCCGACGACGGGGGTGACCATGAAGCCGGTCACGGTCTCGTGGCCGTCGCCGACGCCCAGCACTTCGACCGCGGCCGGAGCGAGCGCCACCTCCTCCCAGGCCTCGCGGACGGCGGCCTGGGCGGCGGTCTCGCCGGGATCGAGGCGGCCGCCTGGGAAGGCGATCTGGCCGGTGTGTCTGGCGAGGCTGTCGGAACGGCGGGTCAGCAGCACCGTCGGCCCCTCCGGCCGGGCGATGACCGGCACCAGCACCGCGGCGGGCCGCAGGGTGCGGCCCGGGCGTGGCGCGTCGGGATTGAGATCGAAGTCCGACCGCAAGGGGCGGCCGTCCGGCCGCCAGGCGGCGGCCGGGTCCAGTCGCTCGACCAGCCGCCGCCGCAGGGTGTCCAGGCTCATGCCACGCCCGCCCCGGCCGGACCGAGCGGAAAGGCGGCGCCCGCGGAGCGCACCACCAGCCGGTCGTCCTCCACCACCGCGCGATCGACCAGGTCGTAGAACACCGGCCGGGCGATCCGGGCCCACAACTCGCCGCGGACGTGCAGGGCCGGGGCCGGCTCGCCGGTGCGCGGGTCGGTCTCCACCCGGACGGGGTGGTCGGGACCGGCCTCGACCACGTCCCCGACGTCGGTGGTGAAGACCAGAACCCCGTCCCGCTCGACGGCGGCGACGGCGCGGAACGGCAGGTCCTCGACCCGGATGGTCAGCTTCTCGACGGGGGTGACCAGGCAGTAGCCGTCCGGATCCTTGCGCAGCACGGTGGAGAACAGCCGCACCAATTTGGGCCGCCCGATCGGCGACCCCTCGTGCAGCCAGGTCCCGTCACGGCGGATGACGATGTCGATGTCGCCGCAGTGGTCGGGGTTCCACAGGTGGACCGGCGGCAGGCCGCGGCCCGGCGCTTGCGCCGCGGCGTCTGCGACGGAGGCCAGACCGGACGGGCTGTCGGCGGGATCGGACATGGATGCAGACTTAAGGCGCCGGGCCGCGCTGGCAATGCTCATCCCGCCTCAGGCAGGGCGCACGGCTCCGGAAACCGGGGCGTCGCCGCGCCACAGCACCCGGCGCGAATCGACCGGGCCGGGCAGGCGAACCCCGGCCGCCGCGGCGAATCCGAAGCGGCCGAAATAGGGCGCATCCCCGACCAGCAGGATCCCTTGGCCCCCCTCACCCGCCCAGGCCAGGCAGGCCTGCACCAGCTCGGCCCCGAGCCCGGCGCGGCGATTGCGGGCCGAAACGGCGATGGGGCCGAGGAACAGGGCCGGCCGGCCGCCGACGGTGACCGGCCACAGCCGCACCGATCCGACCGCCACACCGCCGTCGCGGGCCACGAATCCAACCGCCGGAGAAGCGCCCTCGCGCAGCCGCTCGGCGGTCTTGGCGAAACGGCCCGGGCCGAAGGCGGCGAGCACCAACGCCTCGACGGCGACGCCGTCGGCGGGGGTCTCCACAACGATGTGCGGAGGCAGGGCGAAGGCGGGCGTGGCGGACATGGGCGCGCGCACCTAAGGGCCGCGCGGCCGCGAATCAACCGGATTTCGAGAAATCGGCGGCCCGCTTCTGCGTGAAGGCCATGAAGGCCTCCATCGCCTCTGGGCTCTTCATCTGACTACCGAAGGCCTCGCCTTCCCGCTGCATCAGGGCCCAGAGGGCTTCGGCGTCGCGCATCAGCCGCTTGGTCTTGCGGATCGAATTGGGCGCGCGGGCGGCCAGCTTGTCGGCCAGGGCGGCCGCCGTCGATTCGACCTGGTCGGCGGGAACGGCGCGGTTGGCCAGGCCCCAGGCCACGGCCGTGCGGCCGTCGACCGGCTCTCCGAGCGCGAACATCTCGAAGGCTCGCTGGTGGCCGATGGCGGCCGGCAGCAGCAGTGAGGACGCCGCCTCGGGGGCCAGGGCGAGGTTGATGAAGGGGACCGACAGAAGGGCGTCTTCGGCCACCACCACCATGTCGCAGTGGAGCAGCAGGGTCAGGCCGATGCCGACCGCCCGCCCGCGCACCGCCGCCACCGCCGGCTTGTCCAGCTCGGCCATCGCCCGGAGGAAACGGAACACCGACATGTCGAACGGTTGATCGGTCTGCGAGCCGATGGCGATGAAGTCGCCGATGTCGTTGCCCGCCGAGAAGGCGTCGCCCTCGGCGCGGAAGAGCAGGACGCGCACGGCCTCGTCAGTGCGGGCCCGTTCCGCCGCGTCCGACAGGGCGACGTACATGGCCTGGGTGATGGCGTTCTTCTTTTCCGGCCGCGCCAGCGTCACGGTCAGGACGCCGCCGCTCAATTCTGTCTGGATGTGATCGGTCACGCCCCTGCCTCCTCGCTGATTGCGGTCCACCAGTCCACGCCGTCCGGATCGCGCCGACGTGACGCCCGCCCCCGGTGCAGCAGGTAGTTCAGATGCGCCAGACTCTCGCCCGTCGCCATGCCGCGCACGCCGTCATCGACGGGGCGGGCGAACAGGGCGGCGAACACATCGACCGCGCGGCGCGGCTCGGCCAGCGCGCGCTCCAGCCGGCGCAGGGCGGTCCTGTGCCCGCGGATCAGGGCGTCGATGCGAGGCTGCACGCCATGGAACGGCTCGCCGTGCGACGGCAGGACCAGGGCGTCTTCGGGAAGCACGTTCCGGATCCGCTCCAGCGAGGCAAGCCAGTCGCCGAGCGGATCGGCCTCCGGTTCGGTGGGCCAGACGGAGACGTTCGAAGAGATTTTCGGCAGGATCTGGTCTCCGCCGAGGACCACGTCGTCGTCCTCGCGCCACAGGCAGGCGTGCTCCGGGCTGTGACCTTCGCCGACGACCACCCGCCATTGGCGGCCGTCGATCGTCAACCGGTCCCCCTCGCGCATGCGGACATACCCCGCCGGCAGCGATGAGACCGCCTTGCCGAAACCCCCGAAGCCGGTGCGGTATCCGGCCACCTGCGCCTCGTCCCAGCCCGCCGCGCGATAGTAGACGGCGCCTTCTTCGGATGCGGGCTGGCCGGTGTCGGCGATCAGCATTCGGGCGGTGACGTATTCCAGCCGGGTCATCACCAGCGGCGCCTCGAACCGGCGGCAGAGCCAGCCGGCCAGGCCGATGTGATCGGGATGCATGTGGGTGCAGATCACGCGGGTGACCGGTCGGCCTTCCAGCGGCCCGGCCAGCAGCCGGTCCCACTCATCGCGGCTGGCGGCCAGGTTCAGCCCCGTATCGACCAGCGCCCAGCCGTCGCCGTCGCGCAGGGCGTAGACATTGATGTGGTTCAGGACGATGGGCATGGCCAGCCGCATCCAGCGGATGTCCGGCGCGATTTCGACCGCCTCTCCGGGGCCCGGCGGCGGACCGAACGGATAGGTCAGGCCCCGCTCTTCGCGGGACGCGGCATCCGTGCCAGCCACTACGACGCCGTCGGCCAAGTCCGTCTCCAATCGCAACTGAGGCAGGATAGGACGAACCTGCGTTGCGGCGCCACCCGTTTCTGTCGCCTTGACCCCGCCACATGCGGCAGCCAAGGATTTGGGCACGATTTCCCTTCCCGGAGTTTCACTGTGTTGCAAAAGAAGTTGCTTGCGCTGGTCGGCGGCGCGATGGCCCTGGCGCTGCTCTCAGCCCAGCCCGCTCTGGCGCAGGTTGCGCCGAATGACCCGAGGGGCGACGACGTCTCCGACCGCGCCAGCGGCAACATCCGCGGCGACCGGGTTCTGCCGGGCCGGATGAGCGACGGCGCCCGGGAGCGCCGCGACCGCCGCCGTGACCGCGACCAGGAACAGACGCCGGAGGCGGCCGCCGCCGCCACGCCGGAAGAGAACAAGGCCGCCGCCCAGGCCGTGCTGACCGCCGCCGGCGTCAACTGCGTGGTCTCGGAAGCGTCCCTGCTGGGCGTCACCGCCGAGCAGCACTCGACCTATGAGGCCGTCTGCACCGAAGGACCGGGTTATCTGGCTGTCAGCTCGACGCCGCCCCAGACCTTCAACTGTCTCGAACTGGCCGGCCAGGCCGAGACCACCCGCCTGCGGGATCCCGAAGCCGACGTCGGCCAGCAATGCACCCTGCCGGTCAACCTCGACCCGGCGCCGGTCCTGACCTCCTACGCCCGCGCCGCCGGCATCGCCGACTGCACGGTCGACCGGGGCTCGGCCATCGGCAAGAGCACCGCCGGCAACACCATCTTCGAGATCGGCTGCGCCGATCGGGACGGCTTCTGGCTCGAGCAGGTCGGCGACTCCTGGCAGGCCACGCCGTGCTGGGACCTGGCCCTGATGCAGGAGGCCTGCCGCTACTCCACCGAAGCCGAGATCAAGGGCGCCTGGGGCCGGGTTCTGGCGGGCACCGCCGCCGCCGCCTGCGACGTCCAGGAAGCCCGCCGGGTCGGCCGCGACGCCCAGAGCCTGACCGTCTATGAGGTCAAGTGCGGCGCTGGCGACGGCTATTTCGCGCGCGTCGGCAACACCTTCACCGCCCAGCGGGTCCACACCTGCGTCGAGGCGGCGAACATCGCCGGCGGCTGCACCCTGACCGCTGCCGCGCCGGCGACCAGCGAGCAGTAAATCCGCACGACAGGATCGAAGACGACGCCCCGGAGTTCGCTCCGGGGCGTTTTCGTTTGGGCGATCGGCGCTTCACAGAAGGCCCCGACGCGCCGTAATCATGGGGCATGCGCATCGCCACCTGGAACGTGAACTCGGTCAACGCCCGTCTGCCCACCGTGCTGGCATGGCTGGAAGCGGCCGCGCCGGACGTCGCCTGCCTGCAGGAAATCAAATGCGTGGATGAGAAATTCCCGCGCGAGGCCTTCGAGAGCCTCGGCTACAACGTCGAGATCCACGGCCAGAAGAGCTACAACGGCGTCGCCCTGCTGTCGAAACTCCCGCTGTCCGACGTGAGCCGCGGACTGCCCGGCGTCGACGCCTCCGGGCACGAGGCCGAGGCCGAGCAGTCCCGCTATATCGAAGCGGTGGTCGAGGGCCCGCGGCCCGTCCGCGTCGGCTGCATCTACCTGCCCAACGGCAACCCGGTCGGAACCCCCAAATTCGCCTACAAGCTGGCCTGGTTCGACCGGCTGCGGGCCCATGCCCGCGACCTGCTGGCGCTGGAGGAAGCCTTCACCCTGTGCGGCGACTACAACGTCATCCCGACCCCGGACGACGCCCGGAACCCCGCCGCCTGGGTCGATGACGCCCTGTATCAGCCCGAGAGCCAGGCCGCCTTCCGGGCCCTGCGCCATCTCGGCCTGTACGACGCCGGCGAACTGGGCGGCCAGCCGCCCGGAACCTACACCTTCTGGGACTATCAGGCAGGAGCCTGGCAGCGCGACCACGGCATCCGCATCGACTTCCACCTGCTGTCGCCGCAGGCCGCCGACCGCTTCCGCTCGATCGAGACCCATCGCGAGGCCCGCGACCTGGACAAGCCCTCCGACCACGTCCCGGTCGTGGTCGAGTTGGCGGACTGAGCATGGCCGAGGCGCTGCGGGTCATCCTGCTTGTGGCCCTGGCGGCGGCGGCCCTGACCACCGCCGCCCTGGTGCTGGCCTGGTGGATGGAGCCGGTGCGGCGGATGCGTCGGGCCCTGCTCAGGTCGCTGGGCGCCACGCCCGAGGCCGAGGCCCTGTCGCCGGCCGAGGGCCGGGCCGCCGGTCTGGACTTCGACGGCGCCCAGATCGCCGTGCTGTGGAACCGCGGCGCCACCGGTCTCGTCTACGCCTTCGAGGAGATCGACGGCGGCGAGATCATCGTCGACGGCCACGTCGTCGCCCGGGTGCGTCGCGGCGAGACGCGCAAGTCGCTGGACATCCTCGCCCCCGACGCCGAGCAGGTGGTGCTGCGGCTGATGTTCGCGGACGCCCGCCACCCCGAGTTCGAACTGGCCCTGTGGGACGCGACCCTGCCGGTCCAGACCAGTTCGCCGGGCGAGGCCCTGCGACTGGGGCGCCGCTGGTTGTCGCACCTCGAGGCCCTGCTGCGGGCCTGAGCCTCCCGGCCATTGCTGCGCGAGGGGGAGGAGACTAGGTAGCCCCAATCCCTGTGACCCGAGTTTCCGGAGCGCCCGCCGTGGCCCGCCTGTTTGACGCCTACATCATCGCCGACTGGACCGCCGCCGAGGGCAAGAAGCTGGGCGACCAGTCCGTCTGGATCGGCGTGGCCAAGCGCGATGTCCGGTTCCGCCTCTATACCGAGACCCACAACGTCGCCACGCGGGCCGAGGGCGAGAAGCTGCTCGCCTCGCTGCTGGCCGAGCACCGCAAGCGCGGCGACCGGGTGCTGGTCGGGTTCGATTTCAACTTCGGCTATCCGGCCGGGACGGCGGAGCGGCTCAAGCTGACCGGAACGCCCTGGCAGGCCATGTGGAAATTCATCGCCTCCAACGTGGTCGACAAGCCGGACAACACCAACAACCGCTACCAGGTGGCGGCCAAGATCAACCGGCTGATGACCGATCAGCCGTGGCCGATGTGGGGGGCGCCGGCCAGCCAGGCCCAGCGCTGGTTGACCACCACCAAGCCGCCGGCAGGCTCGGGCGCCGACATCCCCGAGTTCCGGGTCACCGAGGACGCGGTGCGCAAGGGCCGGCTGCAGCCCAAGAGCGTCTGGCAGATGCACGGCGCCGGCGCCGTCGGCGGCCAGACCCTGGTCGGCATCCCGGCGGTGCGACGGCTGCTGGACAGCCTCGGCCCGTCGGGCGCGGTCTGGCCCTTCGGCACCGGCTGGCGGGCCCTGACGCCCGAGGATGTCGAGCCCCTGTCGGCCCTGGTGGTCGAGGTCTGGCCCTCGATGTTCGACGGCAAGCCGCAGACCGGCGAGTTCAAGGACCAGGCCCAGGTCCGCGCCACCGCCGAGGCGCTGGCCAAGATGGATGAGGCCGGCGCGCTGTCCGAAGCCTTCGCCCCGCCGAAGGGCGCGGACGAGGCCCTGATCCAGAAGGTCGAACAGGAAGAAGGCTGGATCCTGGGGGCCTGACCCCGGCCGGTCAGGGCCGTCCGGCCTCGCGATCCAGTTCGCGGCGCATGAGCTCGGCGACCCCGGCGGCATTGGCGCGGGGATTGGTGCTGGTCTGCTCTGCGCCATAGAGCGCCTGCAGGAAGGCGCGGTCCCATTCCGTCAGCGTCGGTTCCGGCGGGCGGTCGGAATCGAACAGTCCGAGAATTGTCGGCACGGCGCTGGTGTCTCCGCGCATGTCGATATGGGCCAGGGCGACCATGGAGATGAAATCGGCCAGTTGGCCGAAGTCGACACGGTCCAGGGCGTCGATGTCGACGACGACGACGGCCTGTTGCAGGTCATCGCGGGTCCGGCGAGTCAGCCGAGAGCCGAATCCGTGGAGGACGTTCGGCCCGAAGTCCGAAGGCCGGCTCAGCTTGCCCCCTCCAGCGGACAGAGCTTCGCCCGGCAGCCGCACGGCCGGACGTTCCGTGTCCGGGTTCATGGGCAGGGCGACGTGCCACCATCGCACGGGGCGAGGGTCGTGCTGGAAAGCCG
>JADGMW010000460.1_pt1 | contig 16843 bp, 15 predicted proteins | sample 8641801 | NCBI WGS metagenome assembly JADGMW01 (sample SAMN16272018, study PRJNA661076) | feces metagenome | isolation source: fecal sample from diarrhoea affected cattle A | host: Bos taurus | place: South Africa: Lokaleng Village, Mahikeng | collected 2019-09
CCCGACGGAAACCCACCACCGTTCTGAACGTGCTGGCCGCGCTGGATCGGGGGATGCGGCATTTCCGCGCCGCATCCCCCGATCGATCAGCTTCCGTCGCGGACGGTGTCCCGGGCCTCGCGGGCGCGCTCGGTGACGGTGTCAGCGGAGGAGGTCGCCTCCTCCTTGACCGTCGAGGCGGCCGAGGTCGCCGAGTCCTTCACCGCGGCGGCGGCCTCCTGGGCGGGCTCCTTCAGGTGCTCGCCCATCTCCTTCACGGCGCCCGACGCCTGATCCACGAGCGGCTGCGCCTGCTCCTTGATCGTTCCGGCTGCATCCTTCTCCCTCTGCGAAGCAGGGATGAGGGATGCCGCGACCAGGCCCACACCGAAGGCGATCAGCCCGACGGCGAGGGGGTTGCCCTGCGCCTTGGACACCACGGTCTGCCCCGCGTCGGACACACCGGACATCGCGCTGGAGCCGGCGCCCTGCACAGACGAGCCGGCGTCATCTGCCGCACCCATCACGCGGTCGCGCAGCGAGCCGAACCTTCCCTTGATCTTGTCGGTCTGCCGCTGGGCGATCTTGGACGGCGTGACCTTGTCGGCGAGAGCGTCGACGTCAAGGCCCAGCTCCTCACGCGTGCGGTCGATGTTCGCACGGATTGCTTCCGGTGAATCACTCATCGGTTCTCCTCATTTCTCTTCACGGCGTCAGGGATGCGCTTGAGCGTGTCCACGGTCTGCGGCGCCCCCTGGGCCTTCTTCAGTTGAGAGCGTCCGCTCATGTACAGCACGAGGGCGATGACGCCCCACAGGACGGCGACGATGACGGCCGACCAGCCGAATCCCACCAGGTAGGCCAGCGCCCACCACAGTGCGACCGACAGGAAGAAGATCGCCATCAACGCCGCATAGGCGGCGCCCCCCAGCATCCCCGCGCCCTTGCCGGCGCGGGTGGCGGACTGGCGGAGTTCGGCCTTGGCCAGCTCGAGCTCCTGCCGCATGAGCGTGGACAGGTCGCTCGTGACCTCTCCCAGGAGTTCACCCAGGGAGGTGTTGGCGGCCTTCTCCTCAGACGGTGTCGGATCGGACATCCGTGCTCCCTCCGCCGTCACCGGGACCGTCGCCGGCTGCGCGGACCTGGTCATAGACCGGCGTTCCGGCCGGAACGCCCGCGCCGGGGGTTGCTCCGCCGATGACCGGCGGGACGGTGGTGACGTTCTCCGCTGCGATCGTCCCGGTCGACGTCGTACCGGTCACGGTGCCCTGAGGCTGGGCGACCGCGCCCTGGGACTGCGGCTGCTGCGGAGCGCTGCTCTTCTCATCGGCGGTCTGCTCGGCGAGCGCCCGTGTGAGGCGTCCCGCGGCCAGGCCCGCGAGGGCGGCGACGGCGATGAAAGTACCGGGCTTGCGGCGCGCGTAGCTCTTCACCTCGTCCAGCAGCGAGCCCGGATCGCGGTCGGCGATCCAGGATGCGACACCCTCGAGTCGCGTGGAGACCTGCGACACGATGTCAGTGGCCACGCCCGGGGTTTCAGAGCGCTGCGCCATCGCGCCCAGTTCGTCACCGACGGACCGCAGCCCCTCGGCCACGCGCTGCTGCTGCGTGGCAGCCTGGTCCCTCAGCTCGCGCTGGGTCTGCGCATACAGGTCCTTGACCTGGGTCTTCGCCTCGCCGGCGACGGACGCCGCCTCCGACTTGGCCGTCTCGACGACGTGACCGGCTTCGGCCTTGGCCGAACCGGCGACCTCGCTCGCCTCGCTCTTGGCCGTCTCCGCCGTGCCCGACTGCGGCTCGGGGGACGACGTGACGGCGGGCTCTCCTCCATACATATTCGACATGTCTTCCTCTCACTTCCGATCGGGGGACCGGTCTGGGTTCCTGGTCTAGGCGCGGAAGCGGGGTGTTGTCGTGCGGGTTGACGTGGCCGCCCGGGCGTGGCATGCGGGCGCGCGCTACACGCAGAGCGCCCCGGCAGCACGCAGAGCGCCCCGGCAGCCGGGAATCCGCGGTGCGGTTCCGGCGCCGGGGCGCAGTGCGCGACCGGATCTGAGCCCGGTCGGCGGTTGGCGGTCTACTTGAAGGCGTCCTTGACGTTCTCGCCGGCCTTCTTCAGGCTCGCGCGAGTCTGGTCGCCCTTGCCCTCCGCTTCCAGCTTCTCGTCGTCGGTCGCCTTGCCGGTGCCCTCCTTGGCCTTACCGGAGAGGTCTTCGGCAGCGTTCTTGATCTTGTCGTCGAGTCCCATGGTGGGCTCCTTCCATCTCGATCGTCGAGGCCGTGGCCTCCTTCGGCGAGGATACGGCGCAGACCTCCGCGCGGAGGGGGGCTGGCATTCTCGCGCGAATGGGGTTAGCGGATGCGGCGAACGCTGGCGACCCCGCCGACCGGGACGCCGGCCCTACCGGGCGACGGCCGGGACGCCGAGCCGACCGTCCACCATCTCCAGGACGCGGTCGCAGTGCTCCAGAACGTCGCGGTCGTGCGTGACCATGACGACGGCGACATCGGAGGCGTGCGCGCGCTCGGCCAGCAGCTCGACCACCTCGTGGCTGCGGCGGCGGTCGAGCGCCGCCGTGGGCTCGTCGACGAGGAGCAGCGAGGGGTCGTTCACCAGAGCCCGGGCGATGCCCACGCGCTGACGCTCGCCACCGGAGAGCTGACCGGGACGATGCCCGGCGCGGTGCGCCATCCCCACCGAGGAAAGCAGCCCGGCCGGATCGACCTTCCGGTTGCCGGCGAGCCGCCCGGCGAGGCGCAGCTGGTCGGCTGCCGTGAGGGAGGGCAGGAGGTTCCCCGACTGGAAGACGAAGCCGATGTTGCGAAGGCGAAAACGGGTGGCGGCGCTCTTGGAGAGCGTGCCGAGCTCGGTGCCGTGCACGCGGACGACACCCCGGTCGGGCCGTGCCAGCGCGCCGGCGACGGCGAGCAGGGACGACTTGCCCGACCCGGAGGGGCCGACGATGGCGACGAACTCGCCGGGCATGACGGTGAACGACACGTCGTCCAGGGCGCGCACGCGGGAATCGCCGTCGCCGAGTTCGAGGACTGCGCCCGAGACATCCAGGGCGGGTGTGGTGGCGGAATTCATCGCTGACCTCCCAGGGCGCGAAGCGGGTCGATTCGGGTGATGCGGAGCACGGCGATCGCCGCGCCCAGCAAGCCCAGGCCGATGGTGAGCGCGGAGGCGACGGCGATGGGTGCGACTTCGAGGTCGAACGGCATGGCGTCCGGCATCGCCGCACCCATCCCGACTCCCGCCGCGACCCCGAGCGCCGTGAAGCCGACCAGGAGGATGGCGGCCTGCACGAGACTGTCGCGCAGCAGATAGCCGCTGGATGCTCCGGTGGCCCGCAGCACGGCGAGGTCGTGGCTGCGCTGGATGGTCCAGACCGTGAAGAACGCACCGACGACCAGGGCGCAGATCGCGTAGAGGAAGACCTGGATCATGCTCAGCGTGAGCGTCTCGGCTTCGTACCCCGGCGACGCGTTGAACGACTCCGTCAGGGTCATCGTCGTGGTGGCGGCCGTCTCATCGATGCCGGCGAAATCGGGCGCGACATCGTCCTGGGCGAGCAGGGCCACGACACTGGCGAACGGGAAGTCGAGCGCGTCGAGCTGCGCAGCGGTCGGGGCGCCGGGCTCCGCCATCCCCGCGGCCATGAGGCGCCACGTGTCGATCGGCAGGTAGGCGACGTCGACGTGACCGAAGGTCGCCTGCCCCTCGGTGAAACCGACGACGGTCAGTTCGACGTCCAGCCGGTCCAGGGTGACCACGGTCCCGATGTCGAGACCCTCCTCGCGGAGGGGCTCCGACACGATGATGCCGTCGACCCGGCCGAGTTGATCGCCGGCCGAGGGCGGCGGAGACAGGAAGCCCCGGGGTTCGACACCGAAGAGGGTGAGATCGATCTGAGTGTCGTCATCGGTCACGCCGTTGACGATGTTGACGCCCATCGGCTCGGCCTCGGCGATGCCGTCCGCGTCCTGCCAGACCGACAGCTGTTCGTCGTCGACGACCGATCGACTGAACGCGTTATCTTTCATGGTGCCCTCATCGAAGGCGAAAGCGGTGGCGGGCATGGCCTTCAGGCCGGAGACGCCGTCGTTCACGAGCCCCGAGGAGAGGCCGGACAGGAGGACGACGAGGACGGAGATGAGAGCGATCACGATGCCCATGAGGGCGAAGCGACCGCGAGCGAACCGCAGTTCGCGCAGAGCGAGGAACATGAGATCTTTTCCGTCAGAGGTTTACCGACTGACTGTCGGAATCATACCGACAGTCTGTCACCAAAACATCTCACGGCAAAATCGCCGGATCCGGGTCAGCCGGTGAGGCCCCGGGTGAGGAGCCCGAAGACGTCGCGCGCCACCTCACGGTGATCGGTCCCATGCGAGACGAGCTGGATGCCCGCCCCGAGCACCCCCTGGGCGAGTACGGCCGCCGACGTGGGGTTCGGCACATTCAGGTGCCCCAGCACGCGGACCAGCGGTCGCATGAGGGCGTCGTGCAGGGCCATGAGATCGTCGAACCGGCTCGGGCTGAGATTCGCATCCCGCAGCGCGCCCGCGATGGCGTGCTTGCCATCCGCGGTCATGGCCATCGTGGCGTCGACGAAAGCGCGGAGTTCGTCCAGACCCGGCTCGACCCCCACCAGCGCTTCGTCGATCTCCGCATCCCACCGCTCGATCGCGTCGATCGCGATCGCGACGAGCAGATCGTCGAGCGAGGGGAAGTAGTCGTAGAAGCTCGACCGCGACATCCCCGCCCGCTCGCACACACTGCGCGGCGATACACCCGCGAGCCCGGACTCGGCCAGGAGGGCCTCCCCGGCACGGACGAGGGCCGCGCGCTGCGCTGCCCGGTGCTCGGCGACGGTGGGTGCGGAGATCTTCGGCATCTCGCAATTATGCTCGCCGCGCGCGCATGGTCTACTTCCAGACGGTCGCGAGAACGACGTTGAGCACGGTGAGCCCACCGATCGCCGGCAGCACCCACGTCGCGACGGCCTCGCGCTTGCGGTGGATCAGAGCGATCACGATGATCGCCACGAGGACGGCGAGCTTCACGCTGATCTTGACGTTGTTCACCTCGTTGCCCAGCGGGTACTGGAGCCCCACCAGCACGACGCCGGTGACGAGCATCGTCCACGCGCCGTGCATCATCGCGGGCAGCACGCGGGCCTTGCCCTGGCGCATCGCGGCGATCTGGTACAGCACACCGCCGAGCAGAGCGGCGACACCGATGATGTGCAGGGCCAGGACGACGTTCTTGAGGATCTCCATACGTTCCAGCTTACCGACATACTGTCGGCTAATTCGCCAGACGTCGGATCGCGACGCGGTTCTGTTCGGCACCGTCGCGACGCAGGATGGCAGTCCGCAGGGGGTGCGGCGGAGGGGACCGTCGGCTACGGTCGCGGCATCCGAAAGCACACCCGTGCGCGAGAGGAGACCCGGATGGATCCGGAGGTCTTGGTCGTGGGCGCCGGCCCCACGGGACTCACGACCGCCCTGGAACTGGCACGCCGCGGCATCGGCGTCCGGATCATCGACCGGGCGGCGACTCCCAACACCCAGACCCGCGCGCTGGGGGTGCAGGCCCGCACGCTGGAGCTGTTCGCCCGGACCGGCGTCACGGACGAGCTCCTCGCACGGGGGCTCCGGGCCGACCGCTTCAACATCTTCAGCGAGGGCCGCCGCATCCTCCGTGCGGATTTCAGCGGACTGCCGACGGAGTATCCCTTCCTGTTGATGGTGCCGCAGAACGAGGTCGAAGAGGTCCTCATGGCCGCCCTCGCGCGGTTCGGGGTGACGGTCGAGCGCGAGGTGGAGCTCACCGCTCTCACGCCGAGCATCGATGGCGTCACCGCCACGGTGACATACGGCGAGCGCCCCGCCGACGCGCGGACCTACCCGTGGATCATCGGCGCCGACGGTGCGCACAGCACCGTCCGCTCGCTGCTGGGCGTCGGATTCCTCGGCAGCGCGTTCGACGAGCACTTCGCCGTCGCCGATCTCCGTGTGGACTGGGACCGGCCGCCGACGGAGTTCTTCGCCTTCCTGAACCGGGGACGGTTCGCCGCGTTCTTCCCCATGCTCGGCGGCTGGCACCGCGTCGCGATCGCCCGGCCCGCCGGCGAGGAGGGATGGGAGCGCGGCAGCGTCCCCACCGAGGATCTGCAGGCCGCCGTGGACAGGATCGTGCCGGGTCGCCCGCAGATCCTTGAGGTGCGCGAGTCCGGTCGGTTCCGCATCAATCAGCGCCGCGCCGCCGCGCACCGCGCGGGCCGCGTGTTCCTCGCGGGCGACGCGGCGCACATCCATTCCGTGATCGGCGCGCAGGGCATGAACACCGGCATCCAGGACGCGGTCAACCTGGCGTGGAAGCTCGCCGACGTCATCCACGGTCAGGCGGACCCCGGGCTGCTGGACAGCTATGAGGCCGAGCGCGCCCCCGTCGCGGCCCGGCTGGTGAAGGGCACGCGGGCCGTGACGCGGATGACGCTGCTGCGCAATCCGATCGCGCTGGCCGCGCGACGCACCGTCGCGCCCAGGATCCTCGGCCGTCCCCATACGCAGCGCGCCCTCACGCGTGCCGTCTCCCAGCTCGACGTCTCCTACCACGACGCCCGGGGCGCCGCACCGGCCGGCCGCGCGGCCGTCGGAGATCGCGCACCGGATGCGGATGCGGGCGGTCGCCGCCTCCACGAACTGCTGGACCCGGTCGACTTCACGCTGCTGGAGTTCGGGACCGACACGGCAGCCACGACCGACCTCGCCCTCCCCGGCTCCGCGGCGATCGTGCGGGTGCCGGATGCATCGGCGGCCTCCGCGGCGTACGGCATCACCGGCCCCACCCTCGTGCTCGTGCGCCCGGACGGCTACATCGCCGCGCGCGGCGGGGCGGAGGAGATCCGCCGGTATGCGACATCGCCCGCCCGGATCGTCGACGCGAGCAGTCGGGGCATGCGGTGAGGAACGTCCCCTCGGCGGAACCGATGCGAAAGGAGCATGCCCATGCCCGGTGACACGACCGTGCTGATCTCGGGAGCGGGGGTTGCCGGACCGGTGCTGGCCTACTGGCTCGCCCACCACGGGTTCGCCCCCACCGTGGTCGAACGGTCGACGTCGATCCGCCGGTCCGGCGGGCACGCGGTCGACCTGTGGGGCTCGGCGGTGGACGTCGTGGAGCGGATGGGGATCCTGCCCAGCATCGAGGCGGCACGGACCGGCAACACGGCCGCGTCGCTGATCCGCCCGGGCAAGCCGCCCGTGCACATGCAGGTCGGAGACCTCACCACGCCCCTCACCGAGCGATCGGTGGAGATCCCGCGCGATGACCTGACGTGGCTGCTCAACGACGCGGCCGGCCCGAACGCCGAGTACATCCTCGGCGACTCGATCGCCGCGATCGAGGAAGACCCCGACGGCGTCACCGCGACTTTCGAGTCCGGGTCGCGACGCCGCTTCGATCTGGTGATCGGCGCCGACGGCCTGCATTCGCGCGTGCGACGGCTGGCGTTCGGGGAGGAGTCGCAGTTCCGGCACTATCTCGGGGGCTACATCGCGATCTGCTCCGTCCCGAACTTCCTCGGACTGGAGGGGCGCATCCTCAACTATCGCGATGTGGACCGCACCGTCGTGATGTACCCGGTGCGACAGACCGGCGACGCGCGCGCCGTCTTCATGTTCCGCCGCGCGGAGGAGTTCGAGTACGACCACCGGGACATGAGCCGGCACAAGCGCCTGCTGCGCGCGGCCTACACCACGAGCGGGTGGGAGGTGCCGAGACTGCTCGACTACGTCAGTCGCAGCGACACCCTCTACTTCGACTCGATCAGCCAGATCCGGATGGATGCGTACACGCGAGGCCGCGTCGCACTCGTCGGTGACGCCGGCTACGCGCCCGGCTCCGGCGTCGGCGGTGGGACCAGCCTGGCCACCACCGCCGCGTACATCCTCGCCCGAGAGCTCGCGGCGGCCGACGGCGACCACCGCGTCGCGTACGAGCGGTACGCCCGGGCGCTGCGCGATGTCATCCCGAAGACGCGCGCCATCGGGCCGGCGCTGGTGGCCTCGCTCATCCCCCGCTCGCGTGTCGAGCTCGCCCTGGGGACGCAGGTCGCCCGCCTGCTCCCCCGCCTCCCCCGGCGCCTGCGGCAGGCGGTCCCCCTGCTTCCCCGGCCCGCGGCCGAGGGCCTTCGGGCGATGGCGGCACTCCCCCTCGCGGAGGACGTGCCGCAGAAGACCTGACCCGGATGGCTCGGCGCCGGCGATGCAGCGTCAGCCTCCAGGATGACGCCCGGCAGCAGACCTCATTCCTGCGAGCGACGACGCGGGCGCCGCCGCTGACGAGGCTGTAAGCATGACCTCCTCAGTGCTACAGGCCACCCGACTCGTCAAGACCTTCGGATCCACCACCGCCCTGGCCGGAGTCGACCTCACCATCCGCCGCGGAGAATCCGTCGCCGTGATGGGAGCGTCCGGCTCCGGCAAGACCACCCTTCTGCATGTCCTCGCCGGCATCACCACCCCGGATCAGGGCGAGGTGACGTTCACCCCCGCCACCGGCGCCGCCGTGCAGGTCACCGCCCTGGGCGAGACCGGACGCTCGAAGCTGCGCCGTGACAACTTCGGCTTCGTCTTCCAGCAGGGGCTGCTGATGCCCGAACTCACCGCGGTGGAGAACGTCGCGCTGGCTCTCATGATCACCGGGGTCGGGCGGGCCGAATCGACCGAGCGCGCCGCATCCTGGCTCGCCGCCCTGGGCCTGGGCGGCATGGAGGACCGTCGCATCGGCGAGCTCTCCGGCGGACAGGCGCAGCGGGTCGCCATCGCCCGCGCCCAGGTGACCGGCGCAGAGGTCGTGTTCGCCGACGAGCCCACGGGGGCGCTGGATTCGCGCACGTCGGGTGAGGTCATGGACGCGCTGCTGTGGGCGACGACGCAGCAGGGGCGCACCCTCGTGGTCGTGACGCATGATGCCGACGTGGCCGCCCGGTGCGCGCGCACGATCTCCGTGCGCGACGGGCGCCTCATCACGGCGGGGGCGTCGGCATGAACCCGCGCGTCCTGGCCCTGTTGATGCGGCCGACACCCGGGCAGAACGATGTGCTGGTCCTCCCGCTCATCGCGTTCGCCACCGTGAGCGCACTCGTGCTCACCGTCATCGGCGGCGCACAGTCGTTCTGGGGATGGGATGACCCGGAGGCGCCGATCTACCACGCCCTCGCCGCCATCGCGCTGGTCCTCCTGGTCGTGCCGCTCCTGACCCTCGGGGGTGCCGCCGCGCGACTCTCGGCCCGTCGCCGCGACGAGCGCCTGTCCACTCTCCGTCTCCTGGGAGTGACCCCCGCCGGCGTCGTCCTGGCGACGGTGGTCGAGTCCGCCCTCCTCGCCGCCGTGGGCGCCCTGGCCGGGCTCGTGCTCCACATCCTCCTCGTGCCACTGGTGGGCCTCATCCCGTTCCGGGGCGCCGCCCTGGGCGCGGGAGCGGTCTTCGTCCCCGTGCCCACGACCCTCGCGATCCTCGTCGGCATCGTGCTCCTGGCGGCGGGCAGCGCCGCGATCGGCCTGCGCAAGGTCGTCATCTCTCCGCTGGGCGTGCGGACGCGCGCGGTGGTCGCGAAGCCGCACTGGATGCGCGCGGTTATCACGGTCGTCGCCCTCGTCGCGGCGTTCGTGCTGATCTCCCTCGTGCCCTCGGCCGCCAGCATGCTGCCGACCATCATCGTGCTCACCGCCGTCTTCGCGATCGCGTTCGCCGTGCTCAACGTCATCGGTCCGTGGGTGCTCGGCATCCAGGCGCGCCGGCGGCTCCGGCGCGCGGATCGTCCGGATCAGCTGCTGTCCGCGCGCACGGTGCTCGAGTCGCCCAAGGCGGCCTGGCGGCAGGTGAGCGGGATCGCGATGGCGAGCTTCATCGCCGTCTTCGCCGGCAGCGCCGTGGCGGCCCTCGAGGTGATGGGTGCCGGATCGCGCGAAGACATCCAGCTCGCCGCCGACATCCGCACGGGCGTGATCATCACCCTGGTCGCCTCGTTCCTCATGGTGGCGGCATCCGTCGGTGTGAACCAGGCCGCCGAGATCCTCGACCGGCAGGAGCTGCACCGCAGCCTCCACCGCCTGGGCATGCCGGTCGAGACGGTCGAGCACGCCCGCCGGGCGGCGATCATGAGCCCCCTCCTCATCACCGCCATCGGCTCGGCCGTGTGCGCGGGCGCGCTGATCTTCCCGCTGCTGGGCATCGCGCTCATCACCGCCCCCGCGTCGCTCATCACGATCGCGACCGTCATCACCGCCGGCATCGCCGTGGTGTGGCTGAGCACGCGGGCAACGGCGCCGGTCCTGCGCCGCGCCTTCGCCGCCGGCTGACCGGGCCGCCCGCGGTGCGCGGGCTCAGCGGTGTGCGGCGTTCCGGGTCAGTTCGGCCCGGAACGCCGCCGCGCGGTCCACAGCAGGTACCCGCTCAGGGTCGTGACCACGGTCACGCCCGCGCTCACGAGTGCACTCTGCCGGGACTTCCACCGGCTGTCACGCGCGATGAACTGACCGACGGCGTTGATCAGCGCAGCCGTGATGACGCCGGCGACCAGCCGGTTCCCGATCCGCTCGGCGCGTCCGACGAGCGGCTCCAGCTCCGCCGCCCGCAGGTGCACCTCGAGCCCGTTGCGGTCCACCAAGTCGATCACCCGCCGCAGCCGCGTGGGGAGCTCGAGGGCGAGGGTGGCGGCGTCGGCGGAGGCGCGCGCGATCCGGTTCGCGACGGCGGCGGGGGCGAACCGCTCGCGCACCAGCCGCCGGGCGTACGGTGTGAGGACGGCGGTCAGATCGAACTGCGGATCGAGCTGGACGCCGATGCCCTCGATCATCATGAGGACCTTGAAGATCAGCGCCACTTCGCGCGGCAGCTGCAGCCGCTGCTCCCGGAGCACGGCGAGGAGCTCGCTCGCCAGGCGGGCGAACCCCACCTCGGTGAGGGAACGGTCGGAGTACAGCGAGACGAACGACCGCAGCGCCTCCCGGAATTCGTAGCGATCCACGCTCCCCCGCGTCACCGAGACACCCTCCAGCGCGTCGGCGAGAGCATCGGGATTGCGGAGGGTGAAGGCGATGAGGAAATCCGCGAACCGATCGCGCAGCTCCTCGCTGAGCTCCCCGACCATACCGAAGTCGATGAGCGCGATGCGTCCGTCCGGGTGCACGAAGAGATTGCCCGGATGCGGATCTGCGTGGAAGAAGCGGTGCTCGAAGACCATGCTCAGCACGATGTCGGCACCGCTGCGGGCCAGGGCGCGCCGGTCGACACCCGCGGCGTCGAGGGCAGCGAGATCGTTGATCTTGATGCCGCTCATCCGCTCGAGCGTCAGCACGCGCGAGGTGGTCCTCTCCCAGAAGACGCGCGGGATCAGCACTTCGGGCCGGTCGGCGAACTGCGCCGCGAAGCGCTCGGCGTTCTGAGCCTCGCGGTGGTAATCCAACTCGGCGCGGAGCGTCCGGGAGAATTCGCGGACGATCCCCCGGATGTCATACGCCCGCGCCGGCGCCCACGCGCGGTCCACGCGCGTGGCGAGGGCGTTGAGGATCTCCAGATCCTCCTGCACCTGCCGCACGGCGTCGGGGCGGCGCACCTTCACCACGACCGAGGTGCCGTCCTCGAGCCTCGCGGCGTGGACCTGCCCGATCGACGCGGACGCGAGGGGCGTCCACTCGAACTCGGCGAACAGCTCCTCCGGACCGGCTCCCAGTTCGCGCTCGATCGCGTCGCGGATGTCGGCCGCGGGCACAGGGGGCGCCGCATCCTGCAGCTTCGACAGCTCGATGATGTAGGCCGGCGGGAGGAGATCGGGGCGAGTGGAGAGCAGCTGGCCGAGTTTGACGAAGGTCGGTCCGAGTTCCTCCAGCGCGACGCGCACCCGCTGCGGCACCGTGTACGACCGGGTCCGGGGGTGGGCCGTGTCGCCGCGGCGCGCCGGCACCCACTTGTCCACGCCGGTCGCACCGGCGAGGAAACCGAGGCCGTGACGGGTCAGCGTGTCGGCGATCTCCTGATACCTGCTGAAGTGGGCCCTCACCGGCGGGCTGGTCCACTGCCGGGAGAGGACGGGATGCAGGGGGGAGTCACCCTCGTTTGCGCCATCGTCTCATTGTCGCCGACCCCCTGTGCGCGGGCAAGGATACCTCGTGTGCCGCGTCCGCGCTGGCTGGGCTGGACGCAGATGTGCGGAGCGTAAAGTTGCTCTCTTGATGGACCGAGCCAGATGGGCGCGTTCGACGGAGGTTCTGTGGCCGGAAATGCGACCACTCGCTTTGACAATGTCTCGCTGCTGTCGGTGGCGAGCACATTGCCTGGACGAGTGACGACATCCGAGGAGATCGAGGATCGTCTCTCGTCGGCACTGCGGCGGCTGAAGCTGCCGGGGGGCCTGCTCGAGCGCGTCGCCGGGGTCCGCGAGCGCCGCAACTGGGCGCCCGGGGAATCCTCCGACGACGCCACGGTCGCGGCGGGACGGCGAGCCCTGGCAGAGGTCGGCGTCGACCCCTCCGACGTCGGCCTTCTGATCAACACCTCCGTGTCGCGCAAGCACCTCGAGCCGTCCGTGGCCGTGCGCCTGCACCACGGGCTCGGGCTGCCCAGCTCCGCCATCAACTTCGACGTCGCCAACGCGTGCCTCGGCTTCGTCAGCGGCATGAGCCTCGCGGCGAACATGATCCAGTCCGGTCAGATCCGCTACGCCATCGTCGTCAACGGTGAGGACGCCGACGAGATCCAGGCCAACACGATCCGCCGCCTGTCGGGCACCGACATCGGCCGGTCGAGCTTCATGAGCGAATTCGCCTCGCTCACCCTCGGCTCCGGGGCAGCCGCCGCGGTCCTCGGCCGCACGGACGAGCATCCCGACGGCCACCGGATCCTCGGTGGGGTCACCCGCGCGGCGACGCAGTTCCACGAACTGTGCGTCGGCAGCGTCGACGGCATGTTCACCGATGCGAAAGCACTCCTCAAGGGCGGCCTCGACCTCGTCGTCTCCGCCTGGAAGGAAGCGTCCGGCCCGTGGAACTGGTCGTCGATGGACCGCTACATCACGCACCAGGTCTCCTCCGTGCACACGAACGCGATCGTGAAGGCGGCGAAGCTGGACCGCGCCCGCCTGCCCGTGACCTTCCCGAAGTACGGGAACGTCGGACCGGCGTCGATCCCCATCACCCTCGCCGAGGAGCAGGCGACCCTGAACAGGGGCGACCGCGTGCTGCTGATGGGCGTCGGATCCGGGCTCAACACCGCCATGATGGAACTGGCCTGGTGAGCGCCGGCGCGACGACGCCGCCGCCGGGTCTCCCCGGTCTCGAGCCGGGGTTCAGCCGGATCGTGGCCGTCCCCGGCGTCGGCGTGGATTCCGGCGCCGTGCGGGAATGGCACTGTCTCGACACCGGCGCGGAGCTGGCACGCCTGGGCGTCCCGGTGGTGGGCACGATCCTCGCCGTGCACGGCAACCCGACCTGGTCCTACCTGTGGCGTGCGCTCGTGACGCAGTCGGTACGGGCGGCCGAGCGCGGCGACCCGGCATGGCGCGTCGTGGCGGTCGACCAGCTCGACATGGGCTTCTCCGAGCGCACGGACGAGGATCGCCCGCTCGCGCAGCGCGTCGCCGACCTGGGCGCCTTCACGGCGATGCTCGGTCTGGACACGCCGGTGGTCACGCTCGGCCATGATTGGGGCGGAGTCGTGTCCGCCGGCTGGGCGATCGATCATCCGGAATCCCTCGCGGGCGTCGTGCTGCTGAACACGGCGGTCCACCATCCGGAGGGCGTCCCCATCCCCGCGCCCCTGCGGCTCGCCGGCGCACGCGGAGTCCTCGCCGCCTCGACGGTGGCCACCACCGCGTTCCTGGACACCACGCTCGCCCTCGCCACCCCGGGCGTGGATGCGGCGACCCGCCGGGCCTACCGGACTCCCTACGGCTCAGCCGCGCGGCGCCGCGCGATCGGCGGCTTCGTGGCCGACATCCCCGCCGACGGCCGGCACCCCAGCCATCCGGAACTTCAGCGGATCGCTGCGGGCGTCGCCGAGCTCGAGGTGCCCGCTCTCCTGCTGTGGGGCCCGGAAGACCCCATCTTCAGCGACCGCTACCTCGACGACCTCCTCAATCGTCTGCCGCACGCCGACGTGCACCGGTTCGAAGGCGCGAGCCACCTCGTCGCCGAAGACCGCCCGTACGCGGAAGCGGTGCTGTCCTGGCTCCGGGAGCACGGTGATCATCCGACCTCCCCCGGCACGACCTCGCCGGCGCATCCGGGACCGGATGCCGACGACTCGGTGTTCACCCCCATCTGGCATGGGCTGGAGGAGCGTCGCGCCGACGACGGGACCGCCATCGTGGACATGTCCCCCACGCGCTCCGGTGCGATCAGGCGCGTCAGCTGGCGACAGCTGGATGATCGCGTCCGGCGCCTGGCCGCGGGCCTTTCCCGCATCGGCGTCCGCAAGGGCGACCGGGTGTCACTCCTCGTGCCCCCCGGCCCCACGCTCTCCGCCGTCGTCTACGCGTGCCTGCGGATCGGGGCGGTCATCGTGGTCGCCGACGCCGGCCTCGGCATCCGGGGCCTGACGCGCGCCGTCCGCGGGTCGTGGCCCGACTTCGTCATCGGCGAGACCCTCGGACTCACCGCCGCGCGCGCCCTGGGCTGGCCGGGTGTGCGGATCTCGGCCGCGCGGCTGCCGAAGGCCGCATCCGGAGCGCTCGGCGTCTCCTGCAGTCTCAGCGACATCCTCGCCGCCGGCACCGGCCAAGCCCTCCCCGAGCCGCCCGGGCCCGGGGACGACGCCGCCATCCTGTTCACGTCGGGGTCCACCGGCCCGGCGAAGGGCGTCGCCTACACGCACGGCCAGCTCGCGGCGCTCCGCGACGTGCTCGCCGACCACTTCGACGTCACGCCGGAGACGGGCCTGGTGACGGGGTTCGCGCCGTTCGCGCTGCTGGGTCCCGCCCTAGGAACGCGATCGGTCACGCCCCGGATGGACGTCTCGTCGCCGCGGACGCTCACGGCGACGGCGGTGGCAGCCGCCGTGCGCGAGTCGGGTGCGGGCATCGTGTTCCTCTCCCCCGCCGCCGTCCTCAATGTGGTGGCGACGGCGGATGCCCTCACGGCCGAAGACCGCGCCGCGCTCGCCGGCGTCCACACGTTCCTCTCCACCGGCGCCCCCATCAGCGCGCGCCTGCTCGAGTCGGCGGCGGAGATCATGCCGAACGCGACGCCGCACACGCCCTACGGGATGACGGAGTGCCTTCTGGTCACCGATGTGACCCTCGACGGGGTCCACGAGGCCGCGCAGGCTCCGGATGCGGGCGTGTGCGTGGGCATGCCGATCGGGGCCAACCGCGTGCTGGTGAGCGCGCTGGACGCGGACGGCCGCGCGACGGGCACGCCGACGGCGGAGCCGGGGGTCCTCGGCGAGATCGTCGTCTCCGCCCCGCACCTCAAAGACCACTACGACCGCCTGTGGCTCACCGACCGGGAAGCCGCCCGGGGCACCGAGGGGCTCGATCCCTTCGAGCCCGGCGCGCGCTGGCACCGGACGGGCGACGTGGGGCACCTGGACGAGCACGGCCGCCTGTGGGTGGAGGGACGCATGCCGCACGTCCTGGTGACCGCGGACGGCCCCCTCGCCCCCGTCGGGCCGGAGCAGGAGGTCGAACGCGTCGAGGCGGTGCGCCGGGCGGCCGTCGTGGGCGTCGGACCCCACGGACTGCGCCAGGCCGTCGCGGTCGTCGAGACGATCCCACCGACCACGCGGGCGGCCCTGGCCGACCCGGGCCTGGCCGCCGCCGTGCGCGGAAGCACCCGCACCCCGCTCGTCGCCGTCCTGGCCGTGCCGCACCTGCCCACCGACATCCGGCACAACTCCAAGATCGACCGGTCCAGGCTCTCCCGGTGGGCCGAGGGGATCCTCGCCGGCGGATGGCCGACTGCGCCGTGATCGTCCTCGTCACGGGAGCCTCGGGCTTCCTCGGACGCGCGGTCGCCGCGCAGCTCATCGCCGACGGCCACCGCGTGCGCACCCTGCAACGACGTCCCTCCGGTGTGGACGGAGCCGCCGACGTCCTCGGCTCGATCACGTCGCCCGCCGACGTCGAGCGCGCCATCGAGGGGGCCGAGGCCGTCGTGCACCTCGCCGCGAAGGTGTCGCTGGCAGGCGCCGCATCCGAATTCCGCGACGTCAACGTGGGTGGGACGCGCGCCCTCCTCGACGCGGCCGAACAGGCCGGAGCATCCCGGTTCGTGCAGGTCTCCTCCCCCTCGGTCGCGTACGCCGGCGCGGCGCTCGCGGGCGTCGGGGCGGAACCGGCCGATCCGGTCAGGGCGCGGGGCGATTATGCGCGCACGAAGGCGGAGGCGGAGCTCATCGCACTGGGACGCCATTCGCCGTCGATGCACGTCGTGGCGGTACGCCCGCACCTCGTGTGGGGTCCCGGCGACACGCAGCTGATCGCACGGATCGTGGCGCGGGCGCGAGCGGGGCGGCTGCCGCTCCTCAACGGCGGAACGGCTCTCATCGACACGACCTACATCGACAACGCCGCCACCGGCATCTGCGCCGCGGTGGCGCGGGCCGAACAGGCCGGCGGCCGCGCCTACGTCCTCACCAACGGTGAGCCCCGGCCGGTGGGCGACCTGCTCGCGGGCATCTGCCGTGCGGCCGGTGTGCGCCCCCCGCGGGTCAGCATCCCGGCGTGGGTCGGGCGCACCGCGGGCTCGGTCATCGAGCGGGCATGGGCGATCAAGCCCGGCGTGGACGAGCCTCCGATGACCCGGTTCCTCGCCGAGCATCTCTCGACCGCGCACTGGTTCGACCAGCGCG
>JADGMW010000461.1_pt1 | contig 16830 bp, 14 predicted proteins | sample 8641801 | NCBI WGS metagenome assembly JADGMW01 (sample SAMN16272018, study PRJNA661076) | feces metagenome | isolation source: fecal sample from diarrhoea affected cattle A | host: Bos taurus | place: South Africa: Lokaleng Village, Mahikeng | collected 2019-09
ACCGAGGTCACGATGATCGCGATGACCATGACCAGCAGGCCGACGGTCGCAGAGGACCGCAGCGTGGCGGCGACGAGCCGCCCCATCGGCACCTCGAACAGCGGCTGCTCGGGAGCGGCCGGAGCGGGGGTCCCGCCCTCCTCCTGGTGCACGCCGGCGGCGCGGGCGAGCAGCTCGGCGCGCAGTGCCTCCGCCTCGGACTCGCGCAGGAACGCCAGGGACACCCCGGACCCGGCGCCGCCCGCGACCTCGAGCCGCAGCTCGGAGAGCCCGGTGAGCCGGGCCAGCAGGGGCTGCACCACGTCGACCGCCTGCAACCGGTCCAGGCGCGCCTGCCGCTGCTGGCGGAACAGCACGCCCTGCTGCAGGTGCACCGCGTCGTCCGTCACGGCGAACCGGGTCACCCGCCACGCGAGGGCCGAGTACCCGAAGCCGATCACCACGATCCCGGCCACGATCAGGCCGACGATGCGCCACTCCCCGCCCTCGACGAGCTCCGCGGCGCGGCGCAGGTCGTCGCCGAACTGGTAGCTCGCGACGACCAGGACGCCGACCAGCACCTTCCAGCCCTTGATGGCCGGCGTGATGGGGTGCATCCGCCGCCACACGATGGGATCGGCTGACGGCGGAGCCTCCGGTGCGGTGCTCACAGCCCGGCCAGCCTCGCCTCACCGCGGGACGCGAGCCGGTCGCGCAGGCGGGCAGCCTCCTCCGGCGGCAGGCCGTCGATCGTGGCGTTGGTGCCGGGCGCCGCGGTGTGCAGCTGCACCGACGCGATCTTGAACTTGCGGGCCAGCGGCCCCGCGGTCACGTCGACGTACTGCATGCGGCCGTAGGGCACCACGACGAGCGAGCGCAGCAGGATCCCGCGGCGGATCAGCAGGTCGTCGGCGCGCTCGGCATAGGCCAGCGCGCGGACCTGGCGCGGGATGAGCAGCGCCGCCCACACCCCGCACAGCAGCACGACGCCCGGCAGCGCCCACAGCCAGGCCACCCCGGACAGCGCGGCGGGCAGCGCCGTGACCACCAGGGCGATGCCCACGGTGACCCCGGCGGAGGTCAGGCGGGCCGTGGCCAGGCGCCGCGACACGGGCGTCCAGCTCACGTCGGACGGGTCGAACGGCCCCGGCGCGGCCAGCGCGGCGCCACCGTGCTCAGGTGCGGTCATGGGCCTATCTTTCCACCGCGCGGCCGGGCCGTGGGCGGGGGCGCCTGGGACTCAGCTCGCGACGGGCCCCGGGTTGTGGTCGCGGCGCCGGGCGGCGTCCTCCCCGTCTTCGGGAGGAACCTGGCAGAACCACTCCACGATCAGCCCCACCGCGGCGAGCACCAGCGCGCCGAGGGCGGCCAGCGCCGCGGCGCCCGCCCGACCGCGCTGCGAGGCGATGTCCAGGTCGCCCGCCACGATCAGCACCTGGGCCAGGTACCAGCCGGTGAGGAGCGCCCCGGTGTAGCACGACGCCTTCGCGAGCACCGCGGTGCGGGCGGCCCGGATGGGGTCCAAGGTCGGCCGTTTGCCCCGCAGGAACTGGCGCACCGACCAGCCCATCGCGAACACCACGGCGGCGATGACCACCTCGACCACCATGACCAGCCACGGCACCTGCGGCGGCGACACTCGGCGGCTCTCGAGCAGGACCAGCAGCAGCCAGCCCGCCGACGTCGTCACGAGGGCGATGAGCAGCAGGGTCTGCCAGCGGGTGCGCTGCATCAGGGCCGCCAGTCGCCCGCGGGATGCTGCCCGTGAGGGGCCTCGCCCACCGGGCCGTGCTGGCCCGGCGCCGGGTCCGGCTCGGGCTGCGGCGCGGGCACCGGCGCCGTGAGCCAGTCCAGGGCCAGCCAGCGGATGCCCTCCCGGTCGGGGGCGGTCGCCGCCAGCACGGCCACCGGGCCGCCGCCGAGCCCAGGCAGCACAGCGTCCGGGTCGAGCTGCGCCCAGGGCTGCAGCACGAACGCGCGCTCGTGGGCGCGCGGGTGCGGCAGCTCGAGGTCGTCGGTGACGGCCAGCGTCGAGCCGACCACGATGAGGTCGATGTCGAGCGTGCGGGGCCCCCACCGCTCGACCCGCTCGCGGCCGTGCGCCTGCTCGATCGCCTGCGTCGCGCGCAGCAGCGCCCGCGGGGCCAGCGTCGTCCGGGCCAGCACCACCGCATTGAGGTAGTCGGGCTGCTCCGGACCGCCCACCGCCGCGGTGCGGGCCAGCGGGGAGACGTCCACGATCTCGAGGCCCGGGACGCGCGCCAGGTCGCTCACGGCGGCCCGCAGCGTCTCCTGCGCGGCGCCCTGGTTCGCGCCGAGGGCCAGCACCACGTCCACCGGCTGGGCCGGCGCCACGTCGAGGGTGTCCTCCGGATCGCGGTCGACGGGGCCCGCGGCGGGGGCGGGCGCCTCCATGACCCCGTGCCAGTCGGGCCGCGCCACCGGCTCCCCGGCAGGCGCGAGCCCGGGGACGTGGGCGGCCACAGGCCCGGACGGCGGCCCGACCAGGGGGAACGCGGCCGTGGAGGTCGGCGGGGCCGGGGCGGGCGCCGGGGCGGCGGCCTCGACAGGGGGCCGGTACGGCTCCGCCGCCGGCAGCTTGGTGCGATCCCGGTGGATCGTCACGACCACGTCGTCGAACGGCACGGTGATCGGCGCCTGGGGCTTGTGCACGGAGACGTCGACGGCCACCGCCTGCTGGAAGGCGAGCACCGTGGCGGCGATCCGCTCGGCCACGGTCTCGACCAGGTCTGCCGGCTCGCCGGCCAGGACGGCGGCCACCTGCTCGGCGAGGACCCCGTAGTGCAAGGTGTGCGCGAGGTCGTCTCCCGCGGCGGCGCGCCGGGTGTCGAGGTGCACCACCACGTCGGCGACGAACCGCTGCCCCTCCCGGCGCTCATGCTCGAACACGCCGTGATACCCGGTCGCCGCGATGCCGACCAGGCGGATCTGGTCGAGCGGCCGCCCCGAGGAGTCGAGGGTGACCCCGCCCGCCCACGGGGCGCCGCCTCCCGCCGCCTGACTGCCCGCCTCGCTGCTCACGGCCTGTCCTCTCTCGTCATCGTGATGGGCGACCTGTCGGCGCCGGACCGCCATGCCGCCGCGACCCGGACCGCGTCCGCTGAGCCTGCCACCTCGTGCACCCGGACGCACCATGCCCCTGCCTGCGCGGCCAGGGCGGACACCGCCGCGGTGGCGCCGTCCCGGGCGAGCGGCGGGGCCGGCTCGCCGTCCGGCCCCGCCAGCAGATGGCCCAGGAACCGTTTCCGCGAGGCGCCCACGAGCACCGGGAAGCCGTCTGCGACGAGCTCGGGCAGCCGGGCCAGGAGCGGCCAGTTGCTGCTGCCGGCCTTCGCGAAGCCGAGGCCCGGGTCGAGCACCACCTGCTCGTCGTGCACCCCGGCGGCGCGCAGGGCAGCGACCCGCTCGGCGAGCTCGCGGCGCACATCGGCCACGACGTCGCCGTAGCGGTCGTTGGCGTCCATCACGTCTGCGTGCCCGCGCCAGTGCATCGCCACGTAGACGGCGCCGGTCCGGGCCACCGTCGCGTGCATGTCGGGGTCGGCGAGCCCGCCGGAGACGTCGTTGATGATCTGCGCGCCGGCGGCGACGGCCTCGCGGGCCACCACGGCCCGCGTCGTGTCGACGCTCACCACGGCGCCGCGCCGGGTGAGGTCCTCGACGACGGGCAGCACGCGCACGAGCTCCTCGTCGACCGGCACCCGACGGGCGCCGGGACGGGTGGACTCGCCGCCCACGTCCAGCACGTCGGCGCCCTGGCCGATCAGCGTCATGCCGTGCGCCACCGCGGCGCCGGGCTTGAACCACCGGCCGCCGTCCGAGAACGAGTCCGGCGTGACGTTGACGACGCCCATCACCAGGGTGCGGTCGAGCCGCGCCAGATGGTCCGGGAGGGGATGGGGCCGTGTGCCGGTGCTCACGCCCATGAGCCTAGGGGGTCCGTCAGTGCCGCAGGACGAGGCTCATGGCCTCGGCACGGGTGGCGACCTCGCGCATCTGGCCGCGCACCGCGGACGTCACCGTGCGCGATCCGGGCTTGCGGACGCCGCGCATCGACATGCACAGGTGCTCGCACTCGATCACGACCAGCACGCCCGCGGGCGTCAGGAACTCCACGAGCGCGTCGGCGATCTGCGTGGTGAGCCGCTCCTGCACCTGGGGCCGCCGCGCGTAGACGTCCACCAGCCGCGCCAGCTTCGACAGACCGGTGATGCGGCCCTCGGGCCCGGGGATGTAGCCGATGTGCGCCACCCCGTGGAAGGGCACCAGGTGGTGCTCGCACGTCGAGTACACCTCGATGTCCTTGACCAGCACGAGCTCCTCGTGGCCCAGGTCGAACGTGGTGGTGAGCACGTCCTCGGCGTCCTGGCGGAGCCCCGCGAAGGTCTCCGCGTAGGCGCGGGCCACCCGGGCAGGTGTGTCCTTGAGGCCCTCGCGGTCCGGGTCCTCGCCCACCGCGAGCAGCAGCTCGCGGATCGCGGCCTCGACCCGTGGCGCGTCGTACGCGCCGATCACCGGCTCAGTCCTGGCCATAGGGATTCGGGCTGTCCGCGGGCGGGACCTCCACCGAGACCTGCGCGGGGTGCTCGGGCTTCGCTGCGGCGGCCTCGTCCTCCGGGATGACCTCGCCGTTCTGCTCGGCCCGCTCGGCGGGGGTGAGCACGGGCGGCACGTCCGAGACGGCCCGCTCCTCGCTCGACAGCCACACCTCGCGCGGCTCGCGCTTGACCACCGGGGCGAAGATCTCGGCGAGCTGCTCCTGGTTGAGGGTCTCCTTCTCCAGGAGCTCGAGCACCAGGCGGTCCAGCACGTCGCGGTACTGCACCAGCACGGACCACGCCTCGTCGTGCGCGGCCTCGATGAGCCGGCGCACCTCGATGTCGACGGTCGCCGCGACCGACTCGGAGTAGTCCCGCCCGTGGCCCATGTCGCGGCCCATGAAGACCTCGCCGGACTGCTGGCCGAGCTGGATGGCCCCGAGCTTCTCGCTCATGCCGTACTGGGTGACCATCTTGCGGGCCACGGCGGTGGCCTTCTCGATGTCGTTGCTGGCGCCCGTGGTCGGGTCGTGGAACACGAGCTCCTCGGCGACGCGGCCGCCCATCGCGTAGGCGAGCTGGTCGAGCAGCTCGTTGCGCGTGGTCGAGTACTTGTCCTCGGTGGGCATCACCATCGTGTAGCCGAGCGCGCGGCCGCGCGGCAGGATCGTCACCTTCGTGACGGGGTCCGTGTACCGCAGGGCGGCGGCGACGAGGGCGTGGCCGCCCTCGTGGTACGCGGTGATCTTCTGCTCCTTGACCTTCATGATGCGGGTCCGCTTCTGCGGTCCCGCGATCACGCGGTCGATCGCCTCGTCGAGGGTGTGGTCGTCGATGATCTCGCCGTTGGTGCGGGCGGTCAGCAGCGCGGCCTCATTGAGCACGTTCGCCAGGTCGGCGCCCGTGAAGCCGGGCGTGCGGCGGGCCACGGCGGCGAGGTCCACGTTGGGCGCCATCGGCTTGCCCTGGGCGTGCACCGTGAGGATGCGCTCGCGCCCCTTCATGTCCGGCGGGTCCACGGCGACCTGGCGGTCGAACCGGCCCGGGCGCAGCAGCGCCGGGTCGAGGATGTCCGGCCGGTTGGTCGCCGCGATGAGGATGACGTTCGCGTTGACGTCGAAGCCGTCCATCTCGACGAGCATCTGGTTGAGCGTCTGCTCGCGCTCGTCGTGACCGCCGCCCATGCCGGCGCCGCGGTGGCGGCCGACGGCGTCGATCTCGTCGATGAAGATGATCGCGGGGGCGTTCTGCTTCGCCTGGTCGAACAGGTCGCGGACGCGGCTCGCGCCGACGCCGACGAACATCTCGACGAAGTCCGACCCGGAGATCGAGTAGAACGGCACGCCGGCCTCACCGGCCACGGCGCGGGCCAGCAGCGTCTTGCCGGTGCCGGGCGGGCCGTACAGCAGCACGCCCTTGGGGATCTTCGCGCCCACCGCCTGGAACTTCGCGGGCTCGGCGAGGAACTCCTTGATCTCCTGGAGCTCCTCGACGGCCTCGTCGACGCCGGCGACGTCGGCGAAGGTCACCTGGGGCGACTCCTTGCTCACAAGCTTGGCCTTCGACTTGCCGAAGCTCATGACGCGTGAGCCGCCGCCCTGGGCGTTCGACATGAGGAACCAGAAGATGCCCAGGATGATGATGAACGGCAGCACCAGGCTCAGCAGGCTCGTCCACCACGACGTCTGCGGGACGTCGGAGTTGTAGCCGCCGGACGGGTTCGCCTCCGCGATCGCGTCGACGACCGTCTCGCCCTGGGGCGTGACGTAGAAGAACTCGACGTTCTTGCCGAGGTTCGTCCCGTCGTCGGCGACGTAGTCGCCGGTGAGCGTGAGGTCGACCTTCTGGGCTCCCTCGGTGACCTGGGCCTGCTCGACCTTGTCGTCGCGGATGAGCTCGAGGCCCGTGGACGTGTCGATGCGCTGCACGCCCGAACCGGTCAGCGCGCTGGCGCCGATCCAGAGCATGACGACGGCGAGCACGATCCACAGTGCGGGGCCACGGGTGAGGCGCTTGAGATTCATGGGCGGGGCGAGTCCCCTCATCCCTCCGGTCGCAAGGCTAGGTCGGGTTCGGCTTGAAAACTACACGCTGGAACTGAGAAGGACGGCCCCTGTTCGCCCAGGGCAGGAAGCGCTCAGGCGCTGTAGACGTGGGGCGCGAGGGTCCCGACGAAGGGCAGGTTCCGGTACTTCTCGGCGTAGTCGAGGCCGTAGCCGACGACGAACTCGTTGGGGATGTCGAACCCGACGTAGCGCACGTCGACCTCGACCTTGGCGGCGTCGGGCTTGCGCAGCATCGTCGCGATCTCGACGCTCTCCGGCCCGCGGCTGCGCAGGTTCGCCAGCAGCCACGACAGCGTGAGGCCCGAGTCGATGATGTCCTCGACGATCAGCACGTGCCGGCCGATGAGGTCCGTGTCCAGGTCCTTGAGGATCCGCACCACGCCCGAGGACTTCGTTCCCGAGCCGTAGGAGGACACCGCCATCCAGTCCATCTCGACCGACGTGTGCAGGCGGCGCACCAGGTCCGCCATGACCATCACGGCGCCCTTGAGGACGCCCACCACCAGCACGTCCTTGCCGGCGTAGTCGGCATCGATCTGCTGGGCCAGCTCGTCGAGCCTGGCGTTGATCTGCTCTTCGCTCAGCAGGACCCGCTCGAGGTCGTCACCCATGTCCGCAGGGTTCACCGTTCACCGTTCTCCACTCGCTCCTGAGCTTTTTGCCGCTCCGGATGAAACTCCAGCCTGCCATACGCGCGGCGCACCCGGACACGGCCGGACAGCGCCACCGGGCCCTGGCCGTGCCAGTGCGTGACGAGCGCGTCGAGCGCCTCCAGGTGGGTGTGCGTCAGCGAGCCGGCGGACGCGCCGGACGCCAGCGCCGCGATGCGCAGCGCGCGCCGGCGTATCGCGGGGAGGGCGCGGGCCAGAAGGTCCACGTCGAGCAGCAGCACCGCGTCCACGGCGAGGTCGCGCACCTCGCCGGCGACGTCCGGGGCGATCGGGGCCCGGCGCAGCCCGCGCGCGTCGCGGCCCTCGGCGCCCCGGCCGACGGTGCTCGCGGCGAACAGCGCGTTCGCCAGGGAGTCGAGCGCGTCGGCGTCCTCCCGCAGCAGGTCGGCGGTGCGTGCCAACGAGAGGGGGGCGCCGGGGCCGAGCACCTCGGTGAGCACCGGCATGACCTCGGCGCGCACCCGGGAGCGGCGGGGGGCGTGCGCGCCGTCGTGCGCGGGCGCCTCGTTGGTCGGGTCGAACCAGGGGTCGAGCCCCAGCGCGTCGCACGCGGCGAGGGTGTCCGAGCGGCGCAGCCGGAGCATCGGGCGCACGATGAGGCCCCGGCGTGAGCGCATTCCGGCCAATGACCGCGCTCCCGACCCACGCGCCAGCCCCATGAGCACCGTCTCGGCCTGGTCGTCCAGGGTGTGCCCCACCAGCACCATCACCGCGCCGAACTGCTCGGCGGCGCGCTCGAGCGCCGCGTACCGCGCCTCCCGGGCCGCGGCCTCCGGGCCCCCCACGACGCCAACCTCGACCCGGACCACGGCCACGGGGTCCAGGCCCACACTCCGGCACTTGATCGCGGCGGCGGCGGCGACCCCGGCGCTGCCCCGCTGCAGGCCGTGGTCCACCACCACAGCGCCGGCGCGGAGCACCGGGCCCGCGTGCGGGCGGCCGGCCAGCCGGACGCTGCGCTGCGCGACGAAGGCCGTGCACGCCGCGAGGGCCAGCGAGTCGGGGCCGCCGGAGCACGCGACCAGCACGAGCGAGCCGTCGGGCAGGTCGGAGGTGGCCGCGGTGACTGCCGAGCGGATGGCGGCGACCGCCGGGACCGGGCCCGCCATCAGCCGTGCACGCGCCGCACCCAGGCGCGCGGGTCGGCGATCTCTCGCGAGGTCGGCAGCAGCAAGGGCGAGGTCCACACCGCGTTCAGGCCATCGACGCCGACAGCGCGCCGCACCTCCCGCACGAAGGCGGCGCCGTCGCGGTACTGGGCCAGCTTCGCGTCGAGGCCGAGCAGCCGGCGCAGCACCCGCTGCGGGCCGACGACCTTGGCGGCGGCGTTCCGCCGCGCCTCGAAACGCGCCCGGATCTGCCGCACCGACGGGACCACCGAGCGCCCCACGGCGTCCATGAACACGTCGGCGTGCCCCTCGAGCAGCGACATCACCGCACCCACCTCCGCGAGCAGCCGCTGCTGGTCCTCGGTGAGCAGGTCGAGCACACCGTTGCCGTTGTCACGACCGGTGGCGATCTCGACGGCGAGCTGCGCGAGGTCGCCGATCGCGGGGCCAGGACGGTCCTGGCCACGGCCGGCGCCCGTGCGGCCCAGGTCCGCGAACAGGTGCGATGCCTGCGCGCGCAGGTGGCCGGCGAGCCAGGGTGCGGCGGCGAACTGCAGCGCGTGGGTCTGCTCGTGCAGGGACACCCACAGACGGAAGTCCTCCGGGACCACCTCGAGGGCGCGCTCGACCTGCAGCACGTTCGGCGCCACGAGGAGCAGTCGCCCACGGGGCGCCGTCGCGTCGGCCGTGAACGGGTCGAACTGGCCGAGCACCTTCCCGGACAGCAGCCCGAGGACTCCCCCGACCTCCACGGCGCCCGCGATCCGCACCGGCCGCGAGGGCGCCTTGCGGTCGGACAGCTCGTACGCGAGGGGCGCGGACATCGACTCGATGAGGCGGACGTTCGCCGCGGCCCAGCCGCCGCGGTCCACGACCTGCACCTTGGAGACGGGGTCCGCCTCCGGGTCGGTCCCGTCCGCGGGGCGCAGCCCGGTGATGCGCGCCGCGTGCGCGGTGGCGGTGGCCGCCGCCGAGCGCAGGCTCGCCACGAGGTCGACGATGTCGCCCCGGGAGGCGGCCGGCGCCGGCGGGGCCAGGCGTGCGGCGAGCCGCGCGGCGACCGCCCAGTCGACCGGGGCCACCGGTTCCGGGGACCGTGCGCGCAGCGTGGTCGACTCCATCTCTCCACGGTAGACGGGAGTCGCCTCCGCCGACGTGTGAGCGGGGCTGTCGGCGCGTGAAGCCGTCCGGGGACGCCGGGCGCCCGCTCGCCGCTCGGGCCCTACCGGCACCCGCAGGCCGCGAGATCCGTGACGAAGGCGTCGATCGCCGCACGGGGGCCCCATTGGCCTGGCGGTGTCTGATCGGCCATCACGGCGAAGACCAGCAGCCGGCCGTCGGCGTCCACGACCGTCCCGGCCAGGGAGGTCACGCCGCTGAGGCTGCCCGTCTTGGCACGCACCATCCCGCGCGCGGCCGAGCTCAGGTACCGGTCGTGCAGCGTGCCGGACAGGCCTGCGACGGGCATGCCCGTCATCACGCGCCGCAGCGCGGGACGCGCCGGGTCGGCGGCGACGCGCATCAGCTCGACCAGCAGGGTGGGCGACAGCGCGGAGCCGTCGCCGAGCCCCGAGGCGTCCGCCATGATCGCCCCCGTGGTGTCGACGCCGAGCGCGGCGACGGCCCGGAGCACCGAGACCGTGGCCCCCTCGAAGCTCGCGGGGAGGCCCGCGTCGACCGCGACCAGCCGCGCGACGGCCTCCGTCACGGTGTTGTCCGAGGTGTGCAGGAAGTAGTCGACGACCTCGGCCATGGGCGCGGACTCGACCACGGCGAGCTGCGCGGCGTCCGGGCTCGCGGCGCCGCGCGTCAGCCCGCCCGTCACGCCCACCCCGCGCTCGACGAGCAGGACGGCGAACGTCTTGGCCGCGGACATCGTGGGGTCGGTGGCGCGGGGCGGGTACTCGGCGTCGGTGAGCTTGGCGATGTTCACCTCGAGGGCCGTGACGGGGGCGACGAAGCCGTTGTTCACGTCCGACGGCGTCCACGTGGGGCTCACGGTGGCGCCGCTGAACAGGGAGTCGTCGACCACGAGCGACACGGCGGACTCCCCCGCCGCCCGGAGCTGCTCGACGACCTGGTCGGCGAGGTCGGCGAGACCCGCCCGCCCGTTGACGGCCTCGGGGGAGCCGGCGCCCGCGGCCAGCATCACGTCGCCGCCGCCGACCAGCACGATCTGCCCCGGGGCGCCGCGCACCACGCGGGTCGGCAGGGTCGTGTCGGGGCCGAGCTCGCTGAGCGCGGCCACTGCGGTGAGCAGCTTCGCGGTCGAGGCGGGCGTCCGCGGCTCGGCGGCGCGACTCTGGGCCAGCACCTCACCGGTGAGCTGGTCGGCGACCACGACGCCGACCGTCGGGCCGAGCCGGGGGTCCGCGGCCAGGGCGTCGACGCGCGCTTGCACCAGGGCGGCGGACGGGACCGGGGAGCCCGCGTCGAGCGCGCCGAGCACGCTGACCGGCGCGGCGCCCTCGACGGCGCCCGGCGCCTGCGGGAAGGCCGCCGGCGGGGCGGGCTCGGGGGCGAGCGTCAGCACCCCGGGCGCCAGGTCGTAGGCGTCGGCGGTCGCGTATCCGCCGCCGACGAGCACGAGGACGAGCACCGCCGCCCCTGCCGCGCGGGCTGATACCGCCATCGGACCTCCTCCTGCCGTGCCCACGAGGGGCTGCCACGCCCACCCAAGGGCTCCGACACGCTCGCGCGGCAACCCGTGCCCCGACATGCGCGTCGGCGGTTTCCCCTCCATGCGTCCCGGTGCGTCACACTAGGTCACACTGGGGCGGCGGGTCGCACGACGACGCGTCGCAAGAACATCGTGCGTGCACCGGCAGCGCCCATCCGGCATGGCGGCCCGCACCGGCGGAGGAGAGCTGTGGAGTTCGACGTCACGATCGAGATCCCCAAGGGTCAGCGCAACAAGTATGAGGTGGATCACGCGACGGGGCGCATCCGCCTGGACCGGATGCTCTTCACCTCGACGCGGTACCCGGACGACTACGGGTTCATCGAGGGCACACTCGGCGAGGACGGCGACCCGCTGGACGCGCTCGTGCTGCTCGAGGAGCCCACGTTCCCCGGGTGCCTGATCCGCTGCCGCGCCCTGGGCATGTTCCGCATGCGCGACGAGGCCGGCGGCGACGACAAGGTGCTGTGCGTGCCCACGGGCGACCAGCGCGCCGCGTGGCGGCAGGACATCGATGACGTGTCCGACTTCCACCGGCTCGAGATCCAGCACTTCTTCGAGGTGTACAAGGACCTGGAGCCCGGCAAGTCCGTCGAGGGCGCCCACTGGACCGGGCGCTCCGAGGCGGAGGCCGAGATCGAGCGGTCGCGCCAGCGCGCGATCGACGCCGGCTACCACCACTGATCGACAGCTAGCAGGCCGGCCGCGAACGGCCCTGGCCGGACCGCACAGGCGAGGACGCCGAGCGGTCCGGCCAGGGCCGTTCCGCGTGTGTCAGGGACGTCCCGCGTACGTCATGGCGCCGGACCAGCGCATCGACGTGACGCGGACGGGCACGCCGGCGCGGGGCGCCTCGACGATCTGGTTGTTGCCCATCCACATCGCCACGTGGGTGATCGAGTCGGGGTCGTTGACGTTCGAGCCCCAGAAGACCAGGTCGCCCGGGCGCATCTCGTCGTAGCTGATCTTGCGCACCTGCTTGTACTGGTCCCGCGACGTGCGGTTGAGGTTCACGCCTGCGTCCCGCCACGCCTTCATCGTCAGGCCGGAGCAGTCGTAGCCGTCGGGGCCCACGCCTCCCCACAGGTACGGGGTGCCGACCCGGGCCACGGCCCACGCGACGGCCGCCTCGCCCTGCGCGGCCGTGCCGCGCGTGGTCCCGGTGCCCAGGCCGTATTTGCCGGACGGCGGCGTGACCGGGTTCGCGGGGGCGGGCGGAGCTGCGGGCTCGCCGCCGGCCGGGGGCGCCACGGGCGGCGCGACCGGGGCCGCGGGGGCTGCCGGAGAGCCGGCGCCAGGCGTCGAGACGACGGGGGTCGAGGCGACCGGCGGCCCCGACTGGGAGGGGCGGCGCGCCGCCTCGGCCGCGGCCTCGGCGCGCTGCCGGCGCTCGAGGTCGAGCTGGTCCTGGCGGGCGGTCTCGACCGCGGCGCTGGTGCTGCGCGCGGCGGCGAGCTCGGCGATCAGCCGGCCACGCTCCGCGTCGACGGCAGCGAGGGTCGCCTCGGCGTCGGCGTGCGCCTGCTCGGCGGCCGCGAGGGCGTCCTTCGCCGCTCGTGTCGCTGCCTCCTGCTGCGCGTACGCCTCGTCCGAGCGCTCCTTGAGCGCTGTGGCCACGAGCTGGGCGGCGAGATAGGCCTGCACGGCCTCGTCCGACCGGGACCCGACGCGCGCGATGGCGTTGCTGCGGTCGACGAGCTCCTCGAGGCCTTCCGCGGAGAGGAAAGCCTGCACCTCGTCCATCGAGCCGCCCGAGCGCGCGGCCTGCCGGGCGATGGCCACGAGGGTCCGTCGCGCGTGCTCGGCCTCGGCGATGGCGCTCTCGTAGCGCTCGGCGGCGACCTGGGCGGAGGCCGAGGCGGTCTCGCGGGCGACCTCAGCCCGTGTGTACGCCTCGCCAGCGGCCTGCACGGCAGTCTCGGCCTCGTCGCGCTCGACGCTCTGCTGCGCGAGCCGCACCTCGAGCGAGGCGACCGAGCGCTGGGCCCCGGCGACGGCGGCGCGGGCGTCCCGCACGTCCTTGTCCGAGGGCGGCGTGGGGGCCCCGAGGGCGGCGGTCGAGGGCGCCAGCAGCAGCCCGACCGCGAGCAGCGCGATGAGGGGGCGCCGCCTCGGGGCCGTTCTCTGCTGTGTGCTCACCTGTGTTCCTTCGTCCGCCCGCGCCCCGCACTTGAGCCCTGGAGGCCCTCGGTCCTGGCACGCTACCCGCGGATCGAGCCGAAGTGAACACGCGCCACTCCAGCCTCACGAGTCACAGCGATGTAGTTTCCGGGCATCTCGGACATCTCGGGACGAGGGTCGCCACCCGCTCTGGATTGTCTCGCCTAATGAGATACCCATTCCACATCGAGGACAGCGCTCCTAGTCTCGACCCATGTCCCGCCGAATGTGTCGCTGACCAGCGCACGCTCGGCTGTGCCCGCAGCCCGGACCGTCCGTCCGCTCCACCCGAGACTGGACGCGGCCGCTGACAGGGCCGCTCCCCGGCACCAGAGGGCGTGCGCCTCACCCCGCCAGCCCTGAACCGCGGGTGGTGCGCCGCACCCCGACCCGCCGCCCGAACGAGGAGCCCACCGTGACCGATCCCACGCAGAACTGGTCCTTCGAGACCCGGCAGATCCACGCAGGACAGACCGCCGACCCGGCCACCGGGGCCCGCGCGCTGCCGATCTACCAGACCACGTCGTTCGTGTTCCCCGACGCCGGCGTCGCCGCCGACCGGTTCGCCCTGAAGGACCTGGGCCCCATCTACACGCGCATCGGCAACCCCACCCAGCAGGTCGTCGAAGACCGCATCGCCTCGCTCGAGGGCGGCGTCGGCGCGCTGCTGGTCGCCTCGGGGCAGGCCGCCGAGACGCTCGCCATCCTCAACATCGCCGAGGCGGGCGACCACATCGTCGCCAGCCCCAGCCTCTACGGAGGCACCTACAACCTGCTCCACCACACGCTGCCCAAGCTGGGCATCGAGACGACCTTCGTGACCGACCCGCACGACCCCCAGGCCTGGCGCGACGCGGTCCGCCCCACCACCAAGCTCTTCTTCGCCGAGACGATCCCCAACCCGCGCGCCGACGTGCTGGACATCGAGGCCGTGGCCGAGGTCGCCCACACCGCGGGCGTCCCGCTGGTCGTGGACAACACCGTGGCCACGCCCTACCTCGTGCGGCCCATCGAGCACGGCGCGGACGTCGTGGTGCACTCGGCCACCAAGTACCTGGGCGGGCACGGCACCGCGATCGGCGGAGTCATCGTCGACGGCGGCACGTTCGACTACGCGCAGCACCCCGACCGGTTCCCCAACTACAACACCCCGGACCCGAGCTACCACGGCCTCGTGTACGCCCGCGACCTGGGGGTGGGCAGCCCGTTCGGCGCCAACCTGTCGTTCATCCTCAAGGCCCGCGTGCAGCTGCTGCGGGACCTGGGCGCGGCGATCTCCCCGTTCAACGCGTTCCTCATCGCGCAGGGCATCGAGACGCTGTCGCTGCGCATCGAGCGCCACGTGCAGAACGCGCAGAAGGTCGCAGAGTGGCTCGAGGCCCGCGACGACGTCCGCACGGTGCACTACGCCGGCCTGCCGTCCAGCCCGTGGCACGAGCGGGCCCAGAAGTACCTGCCGCGCGGAGCCGGCGCGGTGCTCGCGTTCGAGCTCGACGGCGGGTCCGAGGCCGGCCAGGCCTTCGTGTCGGCCCTCGAGCTCCACTCCAACGTGGCCAACATCGGCGACGTGCGGTCGCTCGTGATCCACCCGGCCTCGACCACGCACAGCCAGCTCACCCCCGAGCAGCAGGCCCTGTCGGGCGTCACGCCCGGACTCGTGCGGCTGGCCGTGGGCCTCGAGGGGATCGACGACATCCTCGCCGACCTCGACGCGGGCTTCCGGGCCGCGAAGGGCGCCTGAGGCCGACGTGCCGGACCTCCCGACGTGCACGCCGCCGGCCACCGGCGCCTGGCCCAGCACATCCCAGGCTCCGGCCGGCGGGGGCTCCCGGGCCGTCACCGTAGATTGGGACGCCATGTCGTCGGAACACACCGCCCGGGTCGCCGCCGCAGGCGGCGCGCGCCGGTCGGCCGCGCCCGGCCCCGCCGCGGCGGCCACGGGCCGTCGCACGGCGTCGGCCGCCCCGGCGGCCTCCCCCGCGCGGGCCAGCAGCGCGTGGCGGGAGGGCGACGAGCCTGGGCGCCGACTGTTCCTGGACACTGGCCCGCTCGACCTGGAGGGCGGCGGGCGCCTGCCCGCCGTGCGGCTCGCCTACGAGACGTGGGGGACGCTCAACGAGGCCGGTGACAACGCGGTGCTGGTGCTGCACGCCCTCACGGGCGACTCGCACGTCACGGGCGACGCCGGGCCGGGTCACCCCACCCCGGGGTGGTGGTCGTCCCTGGTGGGGCCCGGCGCGCCGATCGACACCGACCGGTACTTCGTGGTGGCCCCGAACGTCCTGGGCGGCTGCCAGGGCTCCACCGGGCCGTCCTCCACCGCGCCCGACGGGCGGCCGTGGGGCAGCAGGTTCCCGCACGTGACGGTGCGGGACCAGGTCGCGGCCGAGCTGCGCCTCGCCGACGCGCTGGGCGTCGACGCCTGGGCGCTGGTGGCCGGCGCCTCGATGGGCGGCCAGCGCGTCCTCGAGTGGGCCGCCACGGCCCCTCATCGGGTCCGCGGCCTGGCGGCGATCGCCACCGCGGCGCAGACCTCCGGCGACCAGATCGCCAGCTTCCACACCCAGCTCGCCGCGATCCACGCCGACCCGGGGTTCGCGGGCGGGGACTACTACGACGCGCCCGACGGCGAGGGGCCGCACCTGGGACTCGGCCTCGCCCGGCAGATCGCGCACCAGACCTACCGCTCCGCGTTCGAGCTGGACGAGCGGTTCGGGCGGATCCCCCAGGGCGGCGAGAACCCGTTCGAGGGCGGGCGTTTCGCGGTGCAGTCCTACCTGGACCACCACGGCGACAAGCTCGCCCGGCGGTTCGACGCGAACACGTACGTGGTGCTGACCCGCACGATGATCACGCATGACCTCGGGCGCGACCGCGGGGGCGTCGAGGCGGCGCTCGCGACGATCACCGCGAAGGCCCTGGTCGTGGCGGTGGACTCCGACCGGCTCTTCCTCCCGGCGCAGTCGGAGCGCATCGCCGCCGGGATCCCGGGCGCCGGCCCGGTGCGGACCATCCACTCGGACTACGGCCACGACGGGTTCCTCATCGAGGCCGAGCAGCTGGGCGCCATCATCACGGAGTTCCTCGGCGCGCTCTGACCGGGTCGACACTCCCCCGGGCCGGAGTGCTGCGCCCGGAGCGGGCCCTGCGCGAGGATGGGCGGATGACCAGCACCCCCGCGCCGCCCTCGCCCGAGCTCGCCGCGGCGACGGACGCCCTGCGCGAGCAGTGGGCCTCCCTGCGCTCGTGGATCGGCGACCAGGTCGACGCCCGCGTCGGCGCCGAGCCGAGCATCCTGGAAGGGTGGACGGTGGCGGACCTGGTGGCCCACGTCGGGCGGGCGCTCAACGCCCTCAGCGTGCTGGAGCCCGCCCCTCCCGGGACGGCGCCACTGGCCCTGGGCGAGTACGTCGCCGGCTACGCGGGCAGCGCCGACGCCATCGCGCAGGGCACGCGCGACCTGGCCGAGTCGATCTCCACCGCCCCTCTGGAGGGCGTCGACGCCCTCGCGGCGGAGGCCTTCGCCCACCTGGACACGCTCGGGACGGCCGACCAGGTGGTGGTCGCCCGGCGCGGCCCGATCCGGCTCAGCGACATGGTCGCCAC
>JADGMW010000445.1_pt1 | contig 16792 bp, 16 predicted proteins | sample 8641801 | NCBI WGS metagenome assembly JADGMW01 (sample SAMN16272018, study PRJNA661076) | feces metagenome | isolation source: fecal sample from diarrhoea affected cattle A | host: Bos taurus | place: South Africa: Lokaleng Village, Mahikeng | collected 2019-09
CAGCGCAACAAGGAGCTCCAGGACATCATCGCGATCCTCGGCGTCGACGAGCTCTCCGAGGAGGACAAGACGATCGTCGCGCGTGCGCGCCGCATCCAGCAGTTCCTCTCGCAGAACACCTACATGGCCGAGAAGTTCACCGGTGTCGTCGGCTCGACGGTCCCGGTGAGCGAGACCGTCGAGGCGTTCAAGAAGATCGCGGACGGCGAGTTCGACCACATCTCCGAGCAGGCGTTCTTCAACATCGGTGGCCTCGAGGACCTCGAGCGCAACTGGGCCCGCATCCAGAAGGAGTACGGCGTCTGAGTCCTCGGACCCAGACGACGTACGGTACGGACTGAGGAGGCAGCACGGTGGCACAGCTCGAGGTCGACGTCGTCGCAGCGGACGGCAAGGTGTGGTCCGGCGCCGCGCGTCAGGTGTCGGCGCCGGCCGCCGAGGGTGATATCGGCATCCTCGTCGGTCACACGCCGATCCTGTCCGTGCTGCGGCCGGGGGCGGTCCGTGTGCTCCCGGCGGGCGGCGGCGCTCCGCTCTCCTGGCAGGTCGACGGAGGATTCCTGTCCGTCGACTCGGACCAGGTGACGATCGTGGTCGACTCGGTCTCGACGGCGGCGGGCGCCGCCCCGGCCGGGCGCTGACCCGCAGGACGTCGGCGTGGAGGTCACGGCATGAGCGGTGCGGCATGGGTCGCCGTGGTCGTGGCTGCGCTGTTGGCCGGTGCGGGTGTCGTCGCAGGGCTGTGGCTCTCACGCACCCGGACGCTCGCGCGCCGGGTGGGGGCGTTCTCGTGCCTCCTGGGCGAGGTCGACCGGCGGGGACGCACGTCGTGGGCCCGCGGTGTCGGGCAGTACGGCGCCGTGACGCTCTACTGGTGGCGTCGGCTCTCGATCGTGCCGCGCCCGGCTCGCCGGTGGTCGCGCGGCAGCATCGTGGTGCTCGAGCGCACGGTCGCGCCGCCGGTGCAGGACCGCCCGCCGGCCGTCGTGGCGCGCTGCCGCCTCGTGCCGGCGTCCGGCGGTCCACCCCGGGAGGTCCGGCTGCAGATGTCCGCCGACGCGTACGCGGGGTTCACGTCGTGGCTCGAGGCGACGCCGTCCCGGGTCGGCAAGGTCATCTGAGTCCCGCAGCAATCGGAGGAGAGCGCGCATGCGCCTGGTCGTGGCGGAGTGTGCCGCGCGGTACACGGGCAGGCTCGCGGCGCACCTGCCGCGCGCCCGTCGGCTCGTCGTCGTCAAGGCGGACGGGTCCGTGCTCCTGCACTCGGACGGCGGCTCCTACAAGCCGCTGAACTGGATGAGCCCTCCCTGCTCGCTCGTGGTGGGCGAGCCCGACGCGGACCAGCGCGCGGCGGGTGTGACGCAGGTCTGGACGGTGCAGCACGCCAAGTCCGACGACCGTCTGGTCATCGACCTGTACGACGTGCACCACGACAGCGCCCATGAGCTCGGTGTCGACCCCGGTCTGGTCAAGGACGGCGTCGAGGCGCACCTGCAGGAGCTGCTCGCCGCGCAGATCGTCCTGCTCGGGACAGGGCACACGCTCGTGCGCCGCGAGTACCCCACCGCCATCGGACCCGTCGACATCCTCGCCAAGGCCCCGGACGGGGGGACGGTGGCGGTCGAGATCAAGCGTCGGGGCGACATCGACGGCGTGGAGCAGCTCACCCGGTACCTGGAGCTGCTCAACCGCGATCCCCTGCTGACCCCGGTGCGCGGGGTCTTCGCGGCGCAGGAGATCAAGCCGCAGGCGCGGGTGCTCGCGGTGGACCGTGGCATCTCCTGCCTCGTCCTGGACTACGACGCGATGCGCGGTGTCGACGACGTCCACTCCCGCCTGTTCTGACGCGCGCGGCGCGAGCAGCCGGCCTGCCTTGGACATGTCCGCGTGAACGTGTTCAATCAGGCGGTGAGCACCCAGCCGGCCGACGCGACGGCCACCGGACCAGTCGACCACCCCGAGTCGCGCACACGCCGCACGGCGGTGGAGACCCGTGACCTGATCCGCACCACGGCGCTGCGGCTGTTCCGCGAGCGCGGGTACGACGCGACGACGATGCGGGCCGTCGCCCAGGAGGCCGGGGTCGCGGTGGGCAACGCCTACCACCACTTCCGGTCCAAGGACGACCTCGTGCAGGAGCTCTACCTCGAGGTCAACCGCGAGCAGGTCGCGCGCACGCGGGCGCTGCTGACGCCGGGCGGTGACCTCGCGTCGCGGCTGCGGACCGCGTGGCGCACCGGCATCGACGTCTTCGGCCCGTACCGGCAGTTCGGGGCTGAGTCCATCGGGGCCGCGATCCGCCCGGGCTCGCCCGCGAGCCCGTTCTCGGAGTCGTCGAAGGCGACCGCGGAGCTCAGCCGCACCCTGTTCCGTGAGGTCGTCGACGGGGCCCGGCCCGCTGTGCCGGCGGCTCTGCGCGCGGACCTGCCGGAGCTGCTGTGGCTCGCGCAGCTCGGCATCACCGTCTTCTGGGTCCATGACACGTCGCCGGACGCCCGACGCACGCGTCTGCTCGTCGACGGGCTGGCGCCGCTCGTGGGCAGGCTCGTCACGCTCGCGCGGCTGCCCGTCGCGTCAGGTGCGGCGCAGGACGTGCTGCGCCTGGTGGCGGCGGTGCGCGCATGACGCGGCTGTGGACGCTTCCGGCCGTGGCCGGGGTGGTGGCTGCGGCGCTGACGGTGTGGCTGGTGCGGGCGGTCGCCGTCGTGGTGGCGCAGGGTCCGAGCGTCTCGGCCGTGACGGTCCCGGCGCTCTGGCTGCTGTACGCGGCCGGTCCGGCCGTGCTGTGCGCGGTGCCGCTCGTGCTGCTGGCGCGCGCGCTGCTGACGCGACTCGGGCGGTCGGTCGGCGTGTACGCGCTGGTCGGCCTGGTGGGCGGTGCGGTCGTGGGTGTGGTGCAGGCGGGCGTGCTGCTCTCGTCGTGGCCGTGGGACCTGGGCCCCGGACTGCTGTGGGACATGGTCGGTCTGCCGACCGTCGGCGGTACCGCGGGCGGGCTGGTCGCCGGTCTCGTCGCCCGCGCGCGGGACGCCGAGGACGGCCCCGGACGGGCGCCCGGGCGCTGACGACGCGCCCCTCACCGGGACGTCCCGGCCGCGAGCGGGCCGCGCGGGAGGATGGGGGCATGGCGGTCGGTCTCTCAGATGCTCCCGGCGCGATCACGGTGCGCGGTGACGTGGTGACGCCGAGAGGCGTGCTCACCGATGCGCTCGTCGTGGCCCGCGACGGGCGGGTCCTGTGGGTGGGGCCCGCAAAGGACTCGCCCGTGGCGCGCCTGCCTCCGGTCCCTCCCGCGGGGACCCGGGTGCTGCCCGGCCTCGTCGACCTGCACTGCCACGGCGGCGGGGGAGCGAGCTTCCCCGATGCGACGGGCCCTGACGACGTCCGTCGCGCCGCCGACGACCACCTGCGCCACGGGACGACGACGCTCGTCGCCTCCCTCGTCACCGCTCCGCGGGCCGCGCTGCTCGCCCGGACCGCCCTGCTGGCGGCGGCCGCCGACGCGGGCGTCGTGGCCGGGATCCACCTCGAGGGGCCCTTCCTCTCCCGCGTGCGCGCCGGTGCGCAGCATCCACCCGACATGGTCGACGGTGACCCGGACCTCGTCCGCGAGCTCGCCGCCGCGGCGCGAGGGCACCTGGTCTCGATGACCGTGGCACCCGAGGTGCCGGGGGTGGCCGACGGCGGTGACGACGTCCTGGCCGCGCTCGTGGCCGCCGGCGCGCTGCCGTCGGTGGGGCACACCGACGCGTCGGCCGAGCGGGTGGACGCCGCGATCGCGCGCGCCTTCGACCTGCTCTCGACGTCGGACCGTGCGCGCGGCACACGTCCGACCGCGACGCACCTGTTCAACGGCATGCCCCCGCTGCACCACCGCGAGCCGGGCCCGGTGGCCGCGTGCCTCGGCGCTGCCGCCCGTGGTGAGCTCGTCGTCGAGCTGGTCGCCGACAGCACCCACCTCGCGCCGGCGACCGTGCGGGCCGTCATGGAGCTCGTGGGCCCGGACGGCGCGGTGCTGGTCACGGACGCCATCGCGGCCGCCGGGATGCCCGACGGCGACTACCGGCTGGGACCGCAGGCCGTGCGGGTGGCGGGCGGTGTGGCGCGCGTGCTCGTGGACCGACCGGGGGCCGCCCCCCAGGCCGGTGCGATCGCCGGCGGCGTCGCGCACCTGCTCGACGTCGTGCGTGCGACCGTCGATGCCGGGGTGCCGCTGGTGGACGCGGTCCGCGCCGCGTCGGCGACGCCGGCGCAGGTCCTGGGCCGGGACGACGTGGGGGCGCTGGTCGCGGGCCGGCGGGCCGACCTCGTGGTCACGACGGCGGACCTGCGTCCGGTCCGCGTCGCCCGAGCAGGGGCATGGGTCGCGTGACGGGAGGGCGCTGCGCCAGGGCGGACCTGCGTCACGCGGGTCGGGCTGCGGTGCTCCCGCGCTCGACGAGCTGAGGCGCCAGCAGCCGCGTCTCGGCGGGCTCGTCCCGCACGACCCGCGCCATCGCCATCTCGACCGCGAGCTCGCCGATGGCCTGGGCCGGCAGGTCGACGCTCGTCAGGGGCAGCAGCTGACCCAGCGCGACGTCGGCCGGGCACAGCGCCACCACCGAGACGTCGTCCGGCACGAGCCGACCGCGCTCCCGCAGCGTGGCGAGCACCCACGGGAGTGCGACCTCGTTGTGGACGACGAGCGCGGTGACGTCGGGCAGCCGCGCGAGCACCTTGTCGACGGCGTCGGACGCGCCCGCGGCCGAGGACTCGCACGCCTCGACCACGCCCTGGGCGCCGGTCTCCGCCACGCCCCGCATGAAGCCCTCGAGCATGCGTTCGGCGTACGAGGTGTGACGTTCCATCACGGCACGCGGCGACCCGATGAGAGCGATCCGACGGTGGCCCAGGCGGGCGAGGTGGTCGACGGCGAGCCGGCCTGCGGCAGCGAAGTCCAGGTCCACGCACGACAGCCCCTCGGGGTCGCGCGGCAGGCCGATGAGGACGGCAGGCTGGCTCAGGCCGGTGAGGACCGGCACGCGGGGGTCGTCGGCCTCGATGTCCATCATGACGAGTGCGTCGACCATGGAGCCTGACGCGACACGCTCCATGTCGGCGATCTCGTCGGAGGTGAGCAGCAGCACGTCGTGGCCGAACGTGCGGGCAGCGGCCACGACGCCGGTGACGAACTGCATGATCACCGAGAAGTTGACGTCGACGCGCAGCGGCGCCATGAGGCCGAGCACGTCGGTCCGGCTGGAGGCCAGTGCCCGTGCCCCGGCGTGCGGCCGGTAGCCGAGATCGCGGATCGCCCGCTCGACCCGCTGCCGCGTCGGCGCCGAGATGGGTCGTTTGCCGGACAGCACGTAGGAGACGGTCGAGGTCGAGACCCCTGCCGCCCGTGCCACGTCATCGATGGTGGTGGCCACGTCGCTCCCGTTCGTCACGTTCCGCTCGCGCCCGTCCGCGCGTCCGGCCCGTGGTTCGGCTCACCCTAGCGCGCGGTCAGGGGGCCGACGCCGGGCGGTCGGCCCTACGGTGGGAGGTGGTCCCGCGCCCGTCCTGCCGTGCCAGGAGTCGTCCCAGGGGTGCGGGAGCGGTCCCAGGCTGTGTATCGTATCGATTCGATCCGTCCGGCAGCGACGCCGCCCGGGCTCGTGAGAGCCCTCCCACGGTCCGCCGCACCCGCGACCCCCCCACCTCTCGGAGGCCATGCCATGACCCGCACGACGAGGCCGTCCGGCCGCCAGTTCCCCGGCGACTTCCTCTGGGGCTCGGCGACCGCGTCGTACCAGATCGAGGGCGCCGTCCACGAGGACGGCCGCGCGCCGTCGATCTGGGACACGTTCTCCCACACTCCTGGCAAGGTGCTCGACGGCGACACCGGTGACGTCGCCGTCGACCACTACCACCGCGTGCCGGAGGACGTCGCCATCATGAGCGAGCTGGGCCTGCAGGCCTACCGGTTCTCCATCGCCTGGTCCCGCATCGTGCCCTTCGGCACCGGAGAGGTGAACCAGGCCGGCCTGGACTTCTACTCCGACCTGGTGGACCGGCTCGTCGCCGCGGGCATCGAGCCCGTCGTGACGCTGTACCACTGGGACCTGCCGCAGGCGCTCGAGGACGAGGGTGGCTGGACCAACCGCGCGACCGCGTACGCGTTCGCCGAGTACGCCCGCGTCGTCGCCCGTGCGCTGGGTGACCGCATCCACCTGTGGACCACGCTCAACGAGCCCTGGTGCTCGTCCTTCCTCGGCTACGCCTCCGGTGTGCACGCTCCCGGCGTCACGGACCCGGCTGCGGCCCTCGCGGCCGTCCACCACCTCAACCTCGCCCACGGGCTCGCGGCCACCGCGATCCGCGAGGAGCTGGGCGCCGACACCCCGGTCTCCATCACGCTCAACCTGCACGTCACGCGCGCCGCGTCCTACGACCCGGCGGACGTCGAGGCCAAGCGCCGGATCGACACGATCGCCAACGAGGTCTTCCTCGGGCCGCTCCTCGAGGGCGCCTACCCGGAGCGCGTGTTCGCCGACACGGCCGCCGTCAGCGACTGGTCCTTCATCCAGGACGGTGACCTCGAGCTCATCAACGTCCCGATCGACCTGCTCGGCGTCAACTACTACTCGACGGGGCGCGTGCAGCACGGCACCCCGCCGGTCGGTGACGGCAAGCCGGGTCCTGACGGCCACCGCTCGTCCCAGGTGAGCCCCTGGGTCGGGGCCGACCAGGTCGAGTGGCTCAAGCAGCCCGGCCCGTACACGGCCATGGGCTGGAACATCGAGCCCCAGGGCCTCGTGGACCTGCTCCTCGAGCTGCACGAGCGCTACCCGGAGCTCCCCCTCGCCGTCACCGAGAACGGCGCGGCGTTCTACGACACGGTCACCGAGGACGGCCGTGTCCACGACGTCGAGCGCGTCGCCTACCTCCACGACCACCTGGACGCCGTGGGCGAGGCGATGGACAAGGGCGTCGACGTGCGCGGCTACTTCGTGTGGTCGCTCTTCGACAACTTCGAGTGGGCGTACGGGTACGACCGCCGGTTCGGCGTCGTGCACGTGGACTACGACACCCAGGTGCGCACGCTCAAGGACTCCGCCCGCTGGTACCGGGAGCTGGTCCGCACCGGCGAGATCCCCACGCCGGAGTCCGCCGCCACCCTGTGACCCTCTGCCGCCCGGGGCCCGTTCGGCTTCTCCCACGCCGGGGGAGCCAGGCGGGCCCCGGGCGGCGGCGTTGGTGCCGGCGCGGCCCCTCGGGTGAGGATGGGCCCGTGCCCCGCTCCCGTCGCTCCGACCGCCGACCGTACGGCGCCCCGTACGTGCCGCTCGACGTCGAGCGCGCGACCGGCGGCCGACGCGCCGAGGCCGGGCCCGACGGCGAGTGGGTCGTGCAGCAGGTCCGGGGCTCGGACCGCGAGTACCGCTGCCCCGGCTGCGACCAGACGGTCCCGGTGGGGACCGGGCACGTCGTGGCCTGGCGCACGGACTCGTGGCGGGGCGACGGCGTCGACGAGCGGCGGCACTGGCACTCCTCCTGCTGGCAGGCACGGACCCGACGCGGGCCGACGCGTCGATGACCGTCGACCCGGTCGACGGCGACCGCCCCGACGCGCGGCACGACGTGCGGCTCGTCGCCAGCGACCTCGACGGCACGCTCCTCGGCCCCGACGGCGCGGTGTCGCGTCGGACCGCGGCCGCGCTCGCGGACGCCGAGGCCGCCGGGCTCGACGTCGTGTTCCTGACCGCACGGCCGCACCGCTGGCTCGCCGAGCTCGCCGCGCACGTCGCCGGTCACGGCGTGGCGATCTGCGCCAACGGGGCGTCCGTCGTGGACGTCGCAGGGCTCCGGGTGCTCGAGGAGCACGGCATGGACCGGCGTCGCGTCACCGAGGTCGCCGAGCGGCTCCGCGCGGCGTGGGGGGCCGACGCGGTGCACCTGGCGGCCGAGAGCGCGGACGGCTTCGCGTCCGAGCACGGCTTCGTCTCCGAGCACGTCGTCCCGCCCGGCAGCGCGACCGCGGCGCGGATCGAGGACGTGCTGCCCGTGACCACGCTCAAGCTCCTGCTGCGCGCACCCGGTCGCGCGCAGGACGCCGACACGTTCGTCGCCGACGCGCAGGCCGTGCTCGGGGACCTCGCGCACGTCACGTCGTCCGCCGCCGGTGCGCTCGGCGAGATCGCCGCGCCGGGGGTCACGAAGGCCGCGACGCTCGCCGCGTGGGCCGCGGCACGGGGCATCGCGCCGGCACAGGTCTGGGCGGTCGGTGACGCCCCGAACGACCTGCCCATGCTCGGCTGGGCCGGCCGGGCGTTCGCCGTCGCCAACGCCCACCCCGCGGTCCGGGCCGCGGCGCACGACACGCTGCCGTCGAACGCCGACGACGGTGTCGCCGTGCTGCTCGAGCGCGCCGCGGCGCTCTCGCGCGCCCGGACCGCAGGAGTCGTCGCTAGGCTCCAGAGCGCACCTCCCGCGGGAGGACGCCACCGGGCGAGGCCCTGACTGCCACGCAGGAGCCGACGTCGACCGCACCCTGGAGGACGCATGACCACCACGCCGATCGTCCTGCTGCACGCCTTCCCGCTGGACCACCGCATGTGGGACGACGTCGCGGCCGATCTCGGGAGGACGCACCGGGTGCTCGCGCCCGACCTGCCGGTGCCGGTGGGCGAGCCGTTGCCCGACCCGTCGCTCGAGGACGCGGCCGACCATGTCGCCGCCGTCATCCGCGGCGCGGGGGACGGGCCGGCCGTGGTCGCCGGGCTCTCGATGGGCGGCTACGTGGCCCTTGCGCTGCTCGAGCGCCACCCCGAGCTCGTGGCCGGGCTCGCTCTCGTCGACACCAAGTCCACGGCCGACACCCCGGAGGCCGCGGCGAGGCGCCGCAGCGTCGCGGACGAGGTGCAGGCTGCCGGCACCGTCGACCCCGTGCGCGGCATGCCCGACGTGCTGCTGGGGGAGACGACGCGCAGCGCGCGTCCCGAGGTGGTCGAGCGCGTCACCGCGTGGATCGGGGAGCAGGACCCCGCGCGGGTGGCCTGGGCGCAGCGGGCGATGGCGGCCCGCCCCGACCGCACGGACGTGCTGGCGGACTTCCGCGGTCCGGTCGTGGTGGTCGTCGGGGACGAGGACGAGGTCACCGGTGCCGACTCCGCCGAGCACATGGCGGCCGCAGTCGACCAGGCGCTGCTCGTCGTGGTCCCGCGCGTCGGGCACCTGTCGGCGGTCGAGGACCCGGCGGCGGTGCGCACCGCGCTGGCCGAGCTGCTGCAGCGGGTCCACGAGCCTCGGGGCTGAGCCCCGTCGGCGCCGGGAGGTGCGTCAGACCTCGCCGGCGAGGACGCGCGCCAGCGCGTCGGGCATGTCGATGGACTCGCCGTCCTTGCCGCCCGCCCCGATGACGAGCGGCGGGTCCTGCGGCGCCGGCCGCACCCCCCGGAAGCGTGCGACGAGGCTCCGGGGAGTCGTCAGCACGTAGAACTCCCCGGACGTGTCGACGCCCACCGTCTCGTCCCGGCGCAGGTACCAGCCCTCGAGCGGTGTCCGGTACCGCGCGCGGCCGTCGTACGAGCGCACGTGCAGGGGCACGGGTGCGACACCTCGCACCCGTGCCTCGGCGAGGAACTCCCCGATCATCGCGCGTGCCCGCGCGGACTCGGCCCGCTGACGCGCGGCGAGCGCCTCGGCATGGGCTCCGGCCGCCTCCCGGCGCTGCGCGCGCCACCGGGCGGCGTCGTCCTCGCTCACGCCGGAGCCACCGCCGTCCGTCCGGCGTGCCGGACCGTCCGCCGGGTCGCCGGGTGCCGGCTGCTGGGGGGTCATCGTGTGCTCACGTGCCGGCGCTCAGCGCGCGCCCGGCGAGGCGTCCTGTGCGGCGTCGTCCTGCTCGTTGCGCACCGCGGGGGACGGCACCACCGGGACGGCGGCCGAGACGGGGGCCGGGCGCGACTTCGAGGTGCGCACGGGGCGCACCGGGCGCACCGGGGGGTTGGGCTGGTCGGTCGAGGGCCGTGCCGAGCTGTCGGTCGAGGTGGGGGCGTCAGGGGTGGGCGCGTCGGTGGACGCGTCGCCCTGCGCCTGGCCCTGCGGTGCGCTCGGCGCAGACGACGTCTCCTGCGCCGAGCTCTCCCGCGCGGGCTCCTTGCGCACCGGGCCCGCCTGCGGGCTGCCGCTCGCCGGCCCCCCGCGCTCGGCCGCGGTGTCGGTGTCCCGTGCCGGTCCGGTGGCCTGCGCCTGGGCGAACTGCGCCTCGATCTTGCCCGCCTTCTCGAGTGCGGCGGGGTCCGGGTTGGTGCCCAGGAGGTGCCGCAGCTCGTCGAGGTAGGACGTGATCGACTCGCGCTGCCGGTGCAGGTCCTCGACCTGGCGGGTGGCCGTGGTGCGCTCACGCTCGGCCTCGGTCAGCGCGTCCGAGATCTGCTTCTCCGCGTGCTCCCGAGCCTCGGCGACCGCCCGGTCGGCGTTGCGCCGCGCGTTCGCCAGCAGCTCGGCCGCCTGCTTCTCCGACTCGACCCGGACCTTCTCCGCGTGCGCGAGCGCCTTGGCCACACGCTCCTCCGCCTCCGACGCGTGCGCCTCGGCGTCGGCGACCAGCCGCTCGGTCTCCGCCCGGGCCGACTCGTGCCGCTCGGCGTCGTGCCGCTCGGCGGCCTCGTGCTGGGCGGCGATCGCGAGCTCGGCGTCCGCGAGCTGCTGCTCGGCGCGACGCACGAGCTCGTCGGCGCGCGTGCGAGCCTGCGTCGTCGCCTCGGAGATCGCGCGGCGGGCCTCCGTCTGGAGACGCTCGACCTCCAGGCGGGTCCGCTCGCGCAGCTCGGTCGTCTCCCGCTCGGCGGCGGCGCGCGCCTCGGCGGTCTCCCGGTCGGTGGTGGTCCGCAGCTCGTCGGTCTCACGCTGTGCGGTCTCGCGCAGGTGCGCGACCTCGTACGCCGTGCGCTCGCGCTGCTCGGTCGTCTCGCGGTCCGCCAGCGCCCGCAGCTGTGCGGCGTACTGCTCGGACTCCGTCCGCAGGGTCGCGACGGCGTCCTCGGCCTCGGCGCGTGCCCGGCCGATCTCGTCGCTCGTCGAGGCCCGCAGCTCGCCCACCTCGCGCTCCGCGGTCGCGCGGACGTAACCCGCGTACTGCTCCGCCTCGCTGCGCAGGGCGGCGACCTCTGCGGCCACCCGCTGCTGCAGCGCGGCAGCGTCACGGTCGGCCGTTCCGCGCGTCGCGTCCGCGTACTCGGCGGCCGCTGCCCGCAGAGCGGTCGTCTCCTCCGCCGCCGACTGCCGCCATGCCGCGACCTCGGCGTTCACGTCCGAGCGCAGGCGCGCGGCATAGCGCTCGGCGTCGGCGCGCAGCACCGCGACCTCGGCCTCGACGCGCTGGCGCAGCTCGGTGGTGTCCTGGTCCGCGCTCTGGCGCAGGTCCTGCGCGTAGCGCTCCGACTCCTCGCGCAGCAGGGCCATCTCGGACTCGGTGCGGGTCCGCAGCTCGGTCGCCGTCCGCTCGGTGGCGATGCGCAGCTGGGTCGCCTCGTGCTCGACCCTCGCGCGCAGCGTGCCCAGCTCACGCTCGAGGGACGTGCGCCGCTCGCTCTCCTCCGTGGCGATCGCGCTCTGGATCCGCGCCGCCTCCCGCTCGGCCGATCCGACGAGCTCCTCCGCGCGACGCTGTGCCGCGACGAGCGCGCTCTCGGTCTCCGCGGCCGCGGTCGTCCGGATCTCCTCGGCCTCCCGCCGGGCCGTCGCGAGCAGCTCCGCGACCTCGTTCTCGGCCCGGGCGCGCAGCTGGCCCGCCGCGAGCTTCGCGCGCGCCAACGCGTCGGCGGCCTGGGCGTTCGCCTGCGACATGACGTCGGAGGACTGCTCCTCGGCCGACCGCAGCAGCTGCTCGATCCGCGACCCGAGGCCCGCGTACGTGGGCCGCTCCGCCTCGCGCAGCTGGCGGTGCGCCTCGGAGAGCTCGCCGGCGACCTTCAGCTTCTCCGAGTCGAGCGCCTCGACCTGGGCGCGCGCGTCGGCCAGGGCCTGCTCGAGAGACGTGAGCGCCTCGTCGACCGCGTCACGGTCGTAACCGCGGAAGTTGACGACGGGAAACGGGTTCCGAGCTTCGGGCACGGGTGATCCTCCTGGGAGAGGGGCCCGGCGGGCGGCTGCGGCCGAGGTCCTCCTCGACGGGCCGGTGCCCCTCGCCCAGGATACGCGGCGGACCTGCCGTGACCAGGGCTGTTCGCCTCGTGGGCGCCGTCCGACGGCTCCCGGACGGGTGCGCGGGCGACCTTCCCGGGACCGTTCCCGTGGAGGCCGTCCGGTTCGTCCCGTAACGTCCCGCCGGGGCTCCGGCGCCCGTGACAGAGGCGTGGAGGAGCCGTGACGATCACGGCTGTCACCCGCCCCGGTTTCCTTCAGTCGGGCCCTGTCTGCCTATCCTGGGTCGTTCGTCAGCGGAGAGGACAGTGCGTGCTCAAGCGACTGGTCGTCGCGATCGTCGGGCTCCTGGGGGTCGTGGTCATCGCCCTCGGGGTCGCGTCAGCGACCCTGTGGCGTGCCGATGACGTGCTCGTGGCGCAGCTGCAGGCCGACGAGCCCCTGGTCGTCACCGACCCGGGCGTGCTCGAGCTGGCCGCATCCGAGGTGACCGTGCGCGCCGAGGCCGACGGGCCGGTGGTCCTGGCGATCGGCCGCGACACCGACGTCCTCGGATGGGTGGGGGAGGACCCGCACCAGCGCGTGACGGGCCTCTCCGGCTGGCACGACCTCGCAGCGGAGGACGTCGCGGCGCCGACCCCGACCGCGGAGACGTCGGCGACCCCGCAGGACGAGGCGCCCGTCGAGGGTGAGGCAGCCGTCGAGGACGAGGCAGCCGTCGAGGACGAGGCGCCCGCCGAGGACGAGGCGCCCGCGGTCCCCGACCCCGCAGGCTCCGACATGTGGACGGTCGAGGCGACCGGTGACGGCGAGGCCGAGATCACGTGGACCGCACAGCCGGGACGCTGGAGCGTGCTGGCGGCGAGCACCGACGGGAGCCCGCTGCGGCTCTCGCTCGCGTGGCCGCAGGTCGTCACCACGCCGTGGCTCTGGCCGTGCGTGGTCGTGGGGGCGCTGCTCGTGCTCGCGTCCGCAGCGCTCCTGCTGCGTGACGTCCGACGCGGCCGCCGCGGCGCGGACACGGACTGGACCCCGGTGCTCACCGGTCCGCTCCCCGTCGTCGGGGCGGACGGTGGACCTGTCCAGCTCACCCGGCGTCAGCTCCGTGAGCTCGCCGAGCACGGTGCCGTCGCCGCCACCGCCGTCCGTGCGCCGCGGGACGACGCTCCCCGGGACGACGCTCCCCGCGCCGACGTCCCCGCGCTGGAGCCGACGGCCGACGGCGGGACCAGGGCGCCCGCGTCGTCCCCCCAGGACGACGACGCGCCCGGGACTCCCGTCGACCAGGGTCGGCGTGCCGGCTCGCGCGGGGGGATGGCACCCGCGACACGGCGTGCGCTGCGCGCCGTCACGTCGCTCGGCTCGGCCGCACGCGAGCAGGAGAGCCAGGCGACCCCTGAACCCGCCGCGCCGTCCGCTCCTGCCGCGGCGCAGGCGGGCGTGCCGGACCGCGCCGACCGCCCCCTGTGGCGTCCGGCCGTCCCCCAGGGCGCACCGCACGGCTCACCGCGACCGGACGCGCCGCAGTCGCCGGGCTCGGTCCCGGCGGCGCCCTCGCAGGAGCGCCCCGGCGCACCCACGCCCGGCCCCGCTGCCCCCGGCGGGGCCCGGCCGGCGGGTGCCCCGCGATGGTCGGTGGACAGCGGCACATCGCCCTGGTCGGCGACGGGCCCGAGCGCCCCGGCAGTCCCCGACGCCGGTACGGCCGCCGGGCAGGACCGGCCGCACGGTCGGCCCGCATGGCTCGGCTCCACCGGGTCGTCCCCGGAGCCCGGACGGACCGTCGCCGGACGACTGCCGGCGCCCGGCGCGCCGGGGTCACCGGATGCGCCCCGCCCGGCCGGCGCCGCGACGCCCGGTCGCGCCGCCGCGCCCGCCCCGACCGGCTCCGCGCGCCCCGGAGCCGGCCACGAGCGGACCGGGTGGGCCGCCGTCCCGCCCGCGCCCGGACCCGTCGCCGGCCGCGTCTCCGGTCCCGACGCGCCCGGGCGGTCCTCCGCCCGCGGCCCCGGGGCACCAGCCGCGCCGGCGTCCCACGCTCGTGCGGCCTCGGACGAGGCCCGTCCCGCATGGCTGCGCGACACTCCCGTGCCGACGGGTCCCCGGGCGGGCTCGTCGCCCGAACCCCCGGGCGGCTCTCGCGCCGACGCCTGGCGGCGGGCGTGGGGGCTCCCCTCGACGGAAGACGACACGACCTCGGAGGAGGAACGATGAAGAGCGCGCGCTCTGCTCGCGTCGTGACCCTGCCGGTCGGTGGCGGCCCGGGCGGCCAGCCCGGGCGGCGACGTCACCGACGTCCCGGCGTGATGGCTGTCGCACTCCTGCCGCTGCTCGTCCTCACCGGTTGCAGCGCGCCGTTGCCGACGGCGGACCCGGAGCCGGTGCCGGCCGTGGCGCCCCCCGTGGTGTCCGTCGCGCAGGCACAGCGGGTCCTCGACTCGGTGGCCGAGGTCGTGGCCGCCGGCGATGCCGGCAATGACGCGACCGTGCTCGCCTCGCGTCTCGAGGGCCCGGCGCTCGCGATCCGGACGGCCGAGTACGTGCGCAACGTCGCCACCGCCGGGACGCGCCCGCCGACGGTCCTGCCGTTCGACGAGCAGGCGCTGCTCGTACCCGAGGCGGATACGTGGCCGCGCACGCAGCTGGTCGTGACCGAGCAGCCCGCGGACCTGCAGGCGCCCCGGGTGCTCGTGCTGCGGCAGGCGTCGCCCCGCGAGCAGTACAAGCTCTGGGGATGGGCCCGGCTCCTGCCGTCGGTCGAGACGCCGGCGACGGCGGCGCCGGAGGAGGGCAGCCCCACGCTGCCGCCGGACGCCGAGGGGCTGCTCATGACGCCGCTCGATGCCGTCGCCCAGTACACGGACGTGCTCGCGAACGGGGACGCCTCGCCGCACGTCGCAAGCTTCGCCCCCGACGCCTTCCGGTCCGCGATCGAGACCGAACGGTCCGGTGTCGTCACGCAGCTCGGTGATGCGGCGACCCTCACGCAGACCTACGCGCCGGTCTCCGAGCCGGTGGTCACGCTGGGGACGGTGGACGGCGGCGCCATCGTGGTGAGCGAGATCGCGACGACGTCGACGGTGACGTTGCCCGCGACGGGCGGCAGCATCACGGTCGAGCCGTTCTACTCCGCGCTCGCGGGTGGCGCGACGACGGCCGGCACGAGCCTGACGCGGACCTTCTCGGGCGTCGTCGTCATGTACCTGCCGCCTGCCGGCAGCGAGGCGCAGGTCCAGGTGATCGCCGGCGAGCAGTCGGTCACGGGGGCGTCCGCCCAGTGACCTGCGCGGGGAAGCCGACGCAAGCGGTCACGGGAGCCCCCGGGGCCGGGGCAGAATTCTCACGGACGTCACGCCGCGGGCGCAGGTGCGCCGCGGTGACGTCACGAACCGGACCGACCCCGACGAACCCGAGGAGCTCGTGATGTCGCAGCCGTCGCAGCAGCCCCGACCGCCCCTCGACGCGCGCGGCGCGGTCGACCTGTCGGCGCTCGTGCGCCCGGCGACGCCGCCCCCCGGCAGCCCTGGCGGGTTGGACGCAGCGGCCACCTACGTCCGCGACGTGGATCAGACGACCTTCGCCGACGTGGTGCAGTCCTCGGCCCAGCACCCCGTGGTCGTCGTGCTGTGGGCGCCCTGGAGCGAGGTCAGCCAGCAGGTGGCCGCCGATCTCGCGGCCCTGGCCGAGGAGGACGCGGGCCGGTGGCTCCTGGCGCGCATCGACGCGGAGGGCAATCCCCAGGTGGCCGCGGCCTTCCAGGCGCAGTCCGTGCCGACCGTCATCGCCCTGCTCGGCGGCCAGCCCGTCCCGCTCTTCCAGGGGGCGTACCCGCGCGAGCAGGTGCGGGCAGTGCTCGACCAGCTGCTCGCGGCGGCCGAGGCCAACGGCGTGACCGGCAGGGTGAGTGGTGGTGCGGCTCCCGCACCCGAGCCGGAGCCGGCTCTGCCGCCGCTGCACCAGGCGGCGTACGACGCGATCGAGCGCGACGACCTCCCCGCGGCACGCGCCGCCTACGAGCAGGCGCTGCGCGAGAACCCGCGGGACGCCATGGCGCGTGCAGGCCTGGCACAGGTCGGGCTGATGGAGCGCACGGCGCAGGCGGACCCGCGCGCCGTGCGTGAGGCGGCGGCAGCCCACCCGGACGACGTCGACGCCCAGCTCGCCGTGGCCGACCTCGACGTCTTCGGCGGCGCGGTCGAGGACGCCTTCGCCCGGCTGGTCGAGCTGGTCCAGCGGACGGCAGCCGAGGATCGCGAGCGGGTCCGGGTGCGTCTGGTGGACCTCTTCGAGGTGCTCGGGGCCGGCGACCCCCGCGTCGTCGCGGCCCGGCGGGCGCTCACGGCAGCGCTGTACTGACGCCGTGACGCAGGACGCTGACGGCCGACTTGCGCAGCCGCGAGACGCTGCGTAACGTACTCCCGGCCGCCCGGCAGGGAGGAACGGACACCGAGCACGACTCGGTGGTCGGTCCCCCGGGATGGCAACCCCCTGGCAGTTCTCGAACGGCGCTGAGCGCCGTCATCCGGAGTGTCGTGGGGGAGATCGATCGGATCGCGAGATCGGGTACGGTCCTCCAGTCGCCGAAGCCCTCCGGGGCAGGTGGTGCGGAGGTCGGACCGGGTCGGAAGATCGGGTACGGTCCTCCAGTCGCCGAAGCCCTCCGGGGCAGGTGGTGCGGAGG
>JADGMW010000462.1_pt1 | contig 16782 bp, 15 predicted proteins | sample 8641801 | NCBI WGS metagenome assembly JADGMW01 (sample SAMN16272018, study PRJNA661076) | feces metagenome | isolation source: fecal sample from diarrhoea affected cattle A | host: Bos taurus | place: South Africa: Lokaleng Village, Mahikeng | collected 2019-09
CGGCGCCGTCACACCCGCGCGCGCGCCGCGGGCGCCCATCGTGGTCGACGTCTCGGACGGCCCGGGCCGCGGCCAGACGATCGCCGATCTGCGCAGTCAGCGCATCGGCGTCCGCGACCATGACGGCCTCCGCACGCGTCTCGTCCTGGACGTCGAGTTCTCGATCGGCGAGCACCTGATCGACACGATCCTCGCCGGCTGAGCCGCAGCCCGAGCTGCGGCGACCGCACGGCCACGTACCCTTGGACGAGTGCACCTGAACGACTCGCGGGCGTGGAACCGCTTCTACGCCGAAGGAACCCCCGTCGACATCGAGGCGCCCACCGGCTCCCTCGTCGACCTGCTCGATGAACGCGCCGCGCAGTACGCCGACCGCCCCGCGGTGACGTTCTTCGGTGCGTCGCTGACCTACCGCGAGCTCGCCGACCGGGTCTCCCGCGTCGCGAACGGGCTGCGGGAGCTCGGGGTGCGCGCCGGCGACCGCGTCGCCCTCGTGCTGCCCAACGCCCCCCAGCACGTCATCGCGTTCTACGCGGTGCTGCGCCTGGGCGGGATCGTCGTCGAGCACAACCCGCTCTACACGCGCGACGAGCTCGAGGCGCAGTTCCGCGACCACGGCGCGTCGCACGTCATCTCGTGGGACAAGATGGCCCCCCTCATCCGCTCCTTCCCCGCCGACCTCGGCATCCGCACCGTCGTCTCCGTCGACATCACGCGTGCGATGCCGTGGACCACCCAGCTGGCGCTGCGCCTGCCGGTGGCAAAGGCCCGCGCGTCGCGCGCGAAGCTGACCACCGCGGCGCCCGGGACGGTGCCCTTCGCGCGGCTGGAGAAGTCCGCGCCGCTGCCGGCCGGGTCCGTTCCCCGCCCCGGCGTCACCGACATCGCGTGCCTGCAGTACACCTCCGGCACCACCGGTGTCCCCAAGGGCGCCATCATCACGCACGGCAACCTGTGGGCCAACGCCCGCCAGGGCGCCGCGTGGATGCCGCGGTTCACGCACGGCGACGGCCGCATCTACGGCCTCCTGCCGATGTTCCACGCCTTCGGCCTGCTGCTGTCGGTGATCTATGCGGTGGAGACCGGGTCCAACGCGGTGCTGTTCCCCACGTTCGACCCCGAGTTGGTGTCACAGGCGGCGAAGAAGCATCCGCCGACCTTCATCCCCGCCGTCCCGCCCATGTTCGACCGCCTGGCGCGCGTGGCCCGCGAGGGCAAGCTGGACCTGTCCGGCGTCGTGTACTCGATCTCGGGCGCGATGACCCTCACGCCCGCCGTGGTGAAGCGGTGGGAGGAGCTGGCCGGCAGCATGCTGAACGAGGGGTACGGGCTGACCGAGACGAGCCCGGTGGCCCTGGCCAACCCCTTCGACGACGCGCGGAAGATCGGCACCATCGGCATCCCGTTCCCCTCGACCGACATCCGCGTGGTCGACCCCAACGACCCCGCCCGCGAGGTGGAGCTCGGCGAGGCGGGCGAACTGCTCATCAAGGGCCCGCAGGTGTTCCAGGGGTACTGGAACCGCCCCGAGGAGACAGCTCAGACCCTCCTGGAGGGCGGATGGCTGCGCACCGGCGACCTCGTGATGCAGGACGAGGACGGGTTCGTCACGGTGGTCGACCGCAAGAAGGAGATCATCATCACCGGCGGCCTGAACGTCTCGCCCAGCGAGGTCGAGAAGGTCCTGGATGCAGTGCCGGGCATCGCCGGTTCGGCAGTCGTGGGTGTGCCCCGCGGCGGCGGCGCCGAGGTCGTCACGGCCGTCGTGGTGCTCGAGCCCGGCGCCGTCTTCGACGAGGACGCCGCGCGCGCGGCCGCGCGCGAGCACCTGGCCGAATACAAGCGTCCGACCGCCTACCGCGTGTGGGAGGAACTGCCCACGACCCTCATCGGGAAGGTGCTCCGCCGGCGCGTCCGCGACACGCTCATCGCCGACCGTCACGCCGTGCGCGCCGCCGCCGAGGACTGACCGGACCTCGTCGGAGGCCGTCGTCAGCGATTGCTGACGTAGTAGTCCCGGCCGATCTGCTCGGCGGTCGCCTGGAGCAGGGGAACGACGTGCGCGACCATCTCCGCACCGCTCGTTCGAGCCGTGGTCGATGTCGAGGACAGCGTGCCGATCACGTCGTTCGGCGTGCGGATCGGCACGGCCACGGCGAGCATCCCCGGCTCCAGTTCCTCCTCCGAGAGGGCGAAGCGCTCCGTCCGCACCGTGTCGAGCCGAGCGCGCAGCTCTGCGGACTCGACGGCGGTCGTCGGCGTGAAGCGGCGTCGCCCGCCTCCGTCGAGGTAGGCCTCGAGCTCGGCATCCGGAAGGGCCGCCAGCAGGACCTTCCCCATCGCGGTCGCGTGCGCCGGAAGCCGGCTGCCCACGCGCATCGAGTAGGGCATGACGCGCTGGACCTCGACGCGCGCGATGTGGACGACATCGGGGAGGTCGAGGACGGAGACCGAGCAGCTCTCTTCCGTGGCCTTGGCGACCATCTGCAGGTACGACTGCGCGATCTCGGGGAGCGAGGTCCCGGAGAAGTACCCCTGTCCGAGCTCGAGGACGCGGGCGGTCAGCGCCCATTCGCCGCGGTACTGCTGCGCGTAGCCCATCTTCTCGAACGTGAGCAGCACGCGTCGTACGACCGGACGTGCCAGCCCGACCGCCTCGGCCAGGGACGCCACGGTGGGCCGCTCCACCGTGGCGAACGCCCGGAGCACGCCGATCCCGCGCTCGAGCGCCTGGATGTGATCGGGTGAGCGCTCGGCCTCTGTGTCGTCAACGCCACCCATACCCCGAGCGTAATCGGCCGAGGGGGGCCGCTTGGCGGTGAAGTTCACAGTTCGTCGGCCGGAATCTGCGTGAGGGTGCTCGCTCCTCCGTCCACCCGCACGATCGACCCGGTCATGAACGACGAGCTGTCCGACGCCAGCAGAACGGCGAGACCCTCGAGCTCGTGCGGCTCTCCCCAGCGCCCCAGGGGAATGGTCCGCTCCCACATCCGCGTCTTCTCTGCGGGCCGCGGGTTGCGGCCACCGATGTTCGTGTTGAAGGGCCCCGGGGCGATGACGTTGATCCGCACGCCGTACTTGGACAGCTCGAGCGCCGCCTGTTGAGCGACGGCGTGCACCGCCGCCTTCGACGCGGTGTACGCGTAGCTGACGAACGGCTCCGCGCGGACGCCGGAGGTCGACCCGGTCACGATGATCGAGCCCCGGCCCGCGCGCTTCATGGCGGCCGCGACCCGCTGGAGCGTGAAGAAGAACCCCGACAGATTGACGTCGAGGACGCGGTCCCAGATCTCCCGCGGCAGGGCGTCCACCTCGCCCTCCGGGAGTCGCACCCCGGCGCCCCCGTTGATCCCGGCGTTGAGGAAGGCCGCGTCGGGGGTGACCTCGGACAGGATGCGGGCGAACACCTCGTCCACCTGGCTCCGATCGGCGAGATCGACGACGAAGGCCGACACCCTCCCACCGCGCTCGCGCAGCTCGGACGCGGCTGCGGCGAGGTGCTCCTCGTCCCGATCGAGCAGGACCAGGGCCGCGCCCGCTCGCGCACACGCACGGGCGTACGCGAAACCGATGCCGCTCGCTGCGCCCGTGACCAGCACGGTGCGTCCCGCCAACACCTCAGACATGCGTGTCTCCTCCTTCGTCGTCGGGCGACCACACCGTCACCCGATTGTCGTGGATCCGTGCCCGCCGGCCGTCGCGCAGGGCGGCATGCACGTCCTCGTCGACCTCGATCAGCGCCGGCACCCCCAGCACCTGGAGCCCGAGCGCCAGCTTGCTGTTCATCGACGAGGTGATGATGGCCGCGGGCGCCATGCCGAGCACCTTCGCGATGTGGAACTGCCCCGACCATCCCGATGACCCCTTCGCTCCGGGGATGACGAGGATCTTCCCGGCGATCACCGCACCGCGCTGCGGATGCCGCGTCTCCACGATCGTCCCGGCGGCGGGGTCGATGCCACCCCAGCCGGAGATCGCCTGCGTGCAGCGGAGGACCTCACCCTCGGCCACGCCGGAGACGAGCACCCGCCCGGTACCCGTGATGGCCGTCACGCGGACCACCGCCCCGTGACGGCGGCGTCGATGCACGCCTCCGTCGACCCGAAGCGGCCCTCGACCTTGGCGATCGCGGGGAGATAGTGCGCCTGCTTGGCCGAATCCGTCGCGAACCGCCGGGTGCCGGGGGGAACGAACTGACCGATCGCGGGGCACGTGTCGCTGAGCACCCGAGCCCCCGCGCGTTCGATGGTCTCGAGCCACCCCGACCGGTCGGCGACCTCGCGCAGCGCGCTCGGCGTGAAGACCCACAGGGCGACATCGGGGGAGACCGTCCGCCCCTCGAGGAGGCGTGCGACGTCGCGCAGTTGATTCAGGGAGGCGTGGGGACACCCGATCATCACGAAGTCGATGTCGTCGCCGGTCGCCGTGGCGTTCAGCTCGGCCACCGTCCGATCGAAATCCGTCTGGGTGAAGACGATCCGCTGGTCGGGGGCCCGGCCCCCGAAGGCCTCCTCGATCGAGCGCGCCTCGGCGGTCACCCCGGGGATGTGGTAGAGCTCGACGTCGCCGGAGGATGCCGCGGCGGCGCCGAACTGCTTCAGCGAGACCGGGTCCGGCGTGAAGGGCCCCCCGCCGTCCAGGACCGGGATCGAGTCGCCCAGAACGCCCCCGACGAAGTAGCCGAGCACGTTCCAGTCGAACGTCGTCGTCATCTCCACCTCGACGCGCAGCAGGTCGGTGCCGCGGCGGTTCTCGTCCACGTGCAGTCCGGCGTAGGGGGTGCGGCCGGTGAGCATCGCGGCGGCGGCGGATTCGCGGCCTTCGGTGTTCGTGCGCGCCCCGAGGACGGAGTTGATGTAGACCACGGCGGAGGACTCCATCCATGCGCAGTGCTCACCGAAGCGGGGGTTGTTCCCGACCTGATAGGGCGTGCACGTGTTGAGGATGCTGACGCCGCGCGATGCGAGGTACGCCTCGCTCGCGGATGCCTCCTGGTGCTCCTGCTCGGTGAGACCCTGGAGGCGGTAGTGCTTCGAGTCGCGCGGGCCGATCAGCTGGCAGCTGTGCGCCCGCACCGACGGCACGTCCAACGGCGTGTCCGAGTTCAGCGCGAACCGGGAGAAGAGCGTGCTCGGATCGGTGGTCCCGAGGACCTTGCTGTGCCGCTTGCCGAAGATCGTCGCGCCGCACACGTTGTCGGTCTCGACGAGGCGCTCCGCGCCCAGGATCTGTCCGTACTCGACGAGGATCTTCATCGCGGCGGCGACCGCGTCACCGGCCTCGCCGTCGGCCATCGCCCGTTCGTGATCGGTGAGGATCATTCGACGGCCACCGCATCCCTGCCGTCGAGGATCGCGCCCTGCTCGCGCAGCCGGCGCTGCAGAAGGGGAACATCCACCCCGGCCGCCGACACGCCGCTCTCCAGCGCGATCGACGCCGCCACCCCGGCGGCGTGCCCCATGACGAAGCAGGGGCCGGCCACGCGGGCCGCCGAGTGGCCGGTGTGGGTCATGGATGCGCACCGGCCGCCGACGAGCAGGTTCGCCACCTCCGCGGGCACCATCATCCGGTACGGCAGCTGGTTGTAGCCGCGCGGGTTCTCCCCGTACGGCCAGCGGATGTCGAGGTCGCCCGCGACGTGCGCTTCGACGGGCCACCCGTTCAGTCCGATCGCGTCATCGAAGTCGGCGCAGCCGCGGACGTCGTCCTCCGTCAGCTGGTGCAGACCCCGCAGCCGGCGGGTCTCCCGGATCCCGATCTCCGGCCCCATGTCCACGATGTACGACTTCTCGAATCCGGGATGGTTCTCCCGGATGAAGGTGTGCACCTCCACCGCCTGCTGGCGCCCCTGGATCTCCCCCGCCGAGAGGTGCTCGACCTTCGTCCCGTCCAGGGCGAGGCCGTTCTCGTCGCGCAGCTGGGTCGCGTTCGCGCGCCATTCGATGTCGTCACGCTGCGGGCGCAGGATCGCACCGCGGCGGGGGAAGGGGACGCGACCCGCGGCGACGGCTGCGTCCATCATCTTCGGCAACGACTTCCACGCAGCACCCGCCTTCGCCGCGTCGACGTTGTTCACGCGGAACATGGTCGACGGATAGAGCATCTCCTCCGGGCCGGACTTCTCGAACGAGGCTCCGGCCCAGTAGGCGACGTCCGCATCGCCGGAGGCGTCGATCACGAACGACGCGCGCAACGCGAAGCGGCCTTCCTTCGTCTCCACGATCACTGCGTCGATGCGGTCCTCCGCGGCCATCACGATGCCCACGGCGAACGTGTGGAAGAGGATCTCGGCGCCGGAGTCGAGGACGAGCTCGTCCATCGCGAGACGCGCCGCCGGGATGTCGTAGGCCTGCGCCATGATGCGGTCGGCGAAGGACAGGTGCGGGCCACGCAGCCCGTCGTAGCGGGTGATCCGCTCGAGCAGCTCGGGAACCATCCCTCCCGCCGTGAGCATGTGCTGCCCGTGGATGTTGGAGTGCAGCCCGCAGAACGTGCTGAGTCCGCCCCCGGTGCCGGCACCCCCGAGGAAACCGTTCTTCTCGATGAGCAGGGTCCGCTGCCCGGATCGCCCGGCGGCCGCAGCCGCCATCAGCCCGGTCGGTCCGCCGCCGACGACGAGCACGTCGACCTCGCGCAGGACGGGGACCGTGCGGGCCGGTTCCGTGATCGTGTTCATCGTGACATCTCCTCGGACTGCGCGATCGCGAGTTCGATCGCCTCTCTGACGGCGGACGGGTTCTCGACGGGGAGCAGGTGCGCGCCCCGGTGGCGGATCAGACGCGCCCCGGGGATGAGCGCCGCGAGCTCCTCCGAGTTCGACGCGGCGACGGCGACGTCCTCCGTGGCATGCACGATGACGGTGGGGACCCGCACCCGCGACGCCGCGGAGCGGATGTCCAGGTCCGCGATCGCGCGGCAGGCATGGGCGTATCCGACGGCGGGCAGCGCCCTGAAGTCCGCGCGCAGCGCTTCGACGATCGCCGGTTCGGCGTCGGCGCTGAACCAGCGCTCATGCAGGGAGAGCGCGAACTGCTCGAGACCGTTCTGCTCGACCGCCCGGGCCCGGGCGTGCCAGAACGCGGGGTCCGGCTGGATGACCGGGGCGTTCACCGCGACGACCGCACGCACGAGCTCCGGATGATCCGCCGCCACCCGCACCGCGAGTGCGCCTCCCAGCGAGACACCGCAGAAGACGACGGGGCCGTGGTCGTGCGCGCGCAACGTGTCGACGGTGTCCGACACCATGCGTTCGAAATCGAACGGCTCCAGACGCTCCGGATGGTGGCCGGGCAGGTCGAAAGTGAGCGTCGCGCGCGTCCCGGCCAGCGCGTCGATCAGTGGCGCCCACGACGCCTGGACCGTACCGAGCGAGTTGCCCAGCGCCACGGTGGGGGCACCCCCCGCCGTGGTGCTCCAGGGCAGCGCGGTCATGAGGCCCGCGCCACCGCAGCGGCCTTGGCCCGCTGGATGCCCTCGTAGACCCGCGTGCGCAGCTCGACGAACTCCGGCAGGGCGCGGGTACCGATCTGGTCGCGCTCGGTTCCCAGATCGACCGCGACATCGTCCTGGACGAACGTCGGCGCGGAGGACAGGACGATCACGCGGGTGCCCACGTACACCGCCTCGTCGATGTCGTGCGTGACGAACAGGACAGTGAGGCCGAGTTCCTGCCACAGCCGGCGGACGAGATCCTCCAGGTCTGCGCGCGTCTGAGCATCGACGGCGGCGAACGGCTCGTCCATCACGAGCACCTTCGGCTGATACGCCACGGCGCGAGCGATCGCGACGCGCTGCTGCATCCCGCCGGACAGCTGCCAGGGGTACCGGTCGGCGGCATCGGCCAGTCCGACCGCGGCCAGGGCGTCGGCCACCCGGCGGCGGCGCTCCTGCTTGGGCGTGCGATTCTCCCGCAGCGGCATCTCGACGTTGCGACCGACGGTGGCCCAGGGGAAGAGGCTGCGACCGTACTCCTGGAGCACGAACGCCATGTCGGCGGGCGGGGATTTGACGAGGCGCCCGTTGACGGTGACCGAACCGCTCGTCGGCTCCAGCAGTCCGGAGAGGCACTTCAGCAGCGTCGTCTTCCCGGCCCCGGACGGCCCCACGATGCACGCGAACTCGCCGCGCTGGATCGTGAAGTGCAGGTCGCCGATGGCGCGGACCGAACTGGTCTTGGACTGGTAGGTCTTGGAGAGGTGGTCGACGACGACCATGTCCTTCGTGTCGCTCATGGCGTCACCCTTCTGCAATCTGGCGCGACTCCCGGTACCAGGCGAGCACGCGTCGTTCAATGAGTTCGAAGACCATCGACAGCGCGAAGCCGATGAGGCCCAGCAGCAGGACGCCGCTCCACATCTGCGGAATCGCGAAGCTGCGCTGGAAGAGGATGATCGCGGCGCCCAGACCGTTCGTGGCGGCGAACATCTCGCTGATCACCATCAGGATGATCGCGATCGACAGACCCTGACGCGCGCCCGCGAAGATGCGGGGCATGGCGCCGGGCAGCACCATCCGGGTCAGCCTCCCCCACGGGGTGAACTGGTACACCTTCACGGTGTCGCCGAGCACCTCGTCGTAGGAACGGACCCCGTCGATGGTGTTGAGGAGGATGGGCCAGATCGCGCCGGCGACGATGACCCAGATCTTCATCGCGTCGCCGAAGCCGAGGAGCAGGATGAGCACCGGCACGAGCACCGGCGGCGGCACCGCCCGGAAGAACTCCAGCACCGGTTCCGCCGCGGCACGCGCACGCCACGACAGTCCCAGCGCCACGCCCAGGGCGACACCGACCGCGCACGCCAGGAGGTACCCGGCCAGGAGACGGCCGATGCTCGGCAGCACGTCCTGGTACAGCCGTTCCCCGGTCCACAGCGTCCCGAACTGATCCAGGATCGCCGACAGCGGCGGGAAGAACACGGTCGAGTTGAACGAACTGATGACGTACCAGGCCGCGAAGACCAGTACCGGGAGGGCGAAGATCTCGAGGGCGGATTTCGCGATTCGCATCGTCAACGCTCCTTCGAGGCGTTGCGGATCATCGGGTGCCACCACAGCAGACGACGCTCCAGGATTCGGGCGAGCAGGTTGATGAGGACGCCGAGCAGACCCGAGACCAGCACGAGGGCGTACATCGCCGTGGTCGCGCCGGAGGTCTGCGCGATCGTGATGCCCTGACCCAGCCCCGTGGTCCCGATGACCATCTCCCCCGTGATGGCCAGCACGAGCGCGATCGACGCGGACAGCCGGAACCCGGTGAACAGGGGAGGCAGCATCGACGGAGCCAGCACGCGACGGGCATACCCCACCGGCGTGAAGCGATACGTCCTCGCCGTGTCGCGGGCCACGGTGTCGAGGTCGCGGAGCCCGAAGAGCGTCTGCAGCAGCATCGGCCAGATGCCGGCGTAGACGATGAGGACGACGCCGGATTCGAACTTCGTGCCGAAGATCAGGATCACGGCCGGAATGAGCGCGACCGACGGGATCGGACGGAGGAACTCGATCAGCGAGTGGGTGTAGCGCTGAGCTCCGGGGATGAGCCCGATCAGGACGCCCAGGACGATTCCGGCGAGGCACGCCATGATCAGGCCGATCGCCCACGTCCGCAGCGTGGAGAAGACGTACTCCCAGAACTGCGCCGTACCCGCCAGGGAGACCAGTTCGCCCACGACCGAGCTGAGCGGCGGGAAACCCGCCGTACCGGTCACGCGCGGGAGGATCTCCCATGCCGCGATCAGGAGGAGCACGCCCGGCAGCGCCCACAGGCGTCGTCCGATGTCGCTGCTCTGCCGCGCACGACGCTCGGCACGCCGGATGGTCGTCGTGGAGGACGTGGCGAGGGCGATCGAGGGCGCCGCCGGTTGCTGCGTCGTGTTCACTTCCCCTCCTCCGCTCGAGTGCACGCGCGCGGCGCCGTGGACGGGCACAGCACGGCACCGCAGGCCAACGGGCTCACGGTCGCGCGGTACGCGTCCAGCAGCCCCTCGGTGCGCACCTGCTCGACCACCACGAAGGGGGGCCGGGCGGCGAGTTCTTCTTCGGTGAGCCGCACATCGACTCGCCCGCTCTCCAGATCGATGTCGATGATGTCGCCGTCGCGAAGGAGACCGATCACTCCGCCGGTGGCCGCTTCGGGCGAGACCTCTCCGACGACGATCCCCTTGTTCACCAGGCCCGACAGCTGCCCGTCGGTGACGACGGCCACCTGGTCGCCCATACCGCTTCCATCCAGCGCGAAGACGAGCGCGGAGGCCATCCCCATGCCCGGTCCGCCGATGAGACCGATCCCGCGGAGGACGACGACGTCGCCGGGCTGGACGAGACCGGCGGCGAGCGCCTCGATCCCCTCTTCCCGGGAGTGGAAGATCCGCGCCGGTCCGGAGAACGTGGCCGAGCGTTCCTCCAGCACGGGCAGCTTGACGATCGCTCCCTCGGCGGCGAGGTTGCCCCGCACGATCCGCAGGACCGCATCGGAGCGCATGGGGCTGCCGTACGGCGCGATGACCGTTCCGTCAGCGGCGGGTGCGCGGTCCACGACGTCGCCGAGGGGCACGCCCGTCACCGTGAGCGCATCGAGCGCGAGTTGCGGAGCGAGCTCGCGCAGGATCGTGGCGGCACCACCGCAGTCCTCGAAGTCCTCGACGTGCGCCGGCCCGTTCGGGCGGACAGCGGCGAGCACGGGGACCTGTGGGCCGAGGGTGCGGAACAGCTCCCACACGTCGACATCCAGCCCCGCCTCGATGGCGATGGCCTGCAGGTGCTTGACGGAGTTGATCGACGCGCCGATCGCGAGCATGACGCGGACGGCGTTGGCGACGGCATCCGGAGTGACGATACGACGGGGCGTGATGCCCTCCCGGATCTGCGTCGCGAGTGCTGCCGCGGCGTCGGCGACGCCCGCCCACATCCGGTCGCTGTTCGCGCGAACGGGCGTGGATCCCGGTACCGCCAGACCGAGGGCCTCCGCCGCGATGTGCATGGAGTTCGCCGTGCCGAGCCCGGCGCACACGCCGGGTCCCCGAATGGCATCCTCGCTGAGCGCCATCAGATCGATCTGGCCACCCTGGACGGCGTTGTGCGACGACTTGAGGAACACGTCCTCGATGTCAGCCCCGCCGTCCTCGTAGTGAGCGTTGCGCTGGTACCCGCACGAGATGATGACGGTCGGGATGTCGAGCCGCACGCCCGCCATCATCTGCGCGGGCGCCGTCTTGTCGCAGGAGGCCAGGCAGATCATGCCGTCGAGCTGCGCACCCTCCACGACCGCCTCGATCGAGTTGGTGATGAGGTCACGACTGGGCAGGACGTATCGTCCGCCGCGCCCGGCGCTGGTGATGAAGTCGCTCGGGGCGATCGTCCGCACCTCGAAGGGCAACAGGCCCTGGTCGCGCAGGTGCTGCCGCAGGACGGGGACGATGTCATCCAGGTGACTGAAGCAGGCGGCCATATCGGACGAGGAGTTGATGATGGCCACCTTCGGCCGTGCCATCTCCTCGTCCGAGATGCCGAGGGCCCGCCACTGCGCGCGGCGGACCGCCCAGCGCGGCGAGCCCTCAAGCAAATCGGATCGCATCGGTCAGCCTCGGATGTCGGCGATGAGGTCGGCGGCCTCGATCGGTTCCGTGATGAGGCCGTACTTCACCGCGAAGTCGCTGAAGATCGCGACCGCGTCCTCGGACACCGCCGAGCTGTAGGAGGGCAGGATCATCGAGGCGGCGACCTGTTCGTCCAGCTGGGTGAACTTGCCCAGCTGCGCACGGACCTCATCGGGGTGCTCCTGCGCGTACTCGAGCGACTTGTCGATCGCCTCGGTCAGCGCGGCGAAGAGCTCGGGGTCGGCCTCGAGCTGCTCACCGGACGTGTAGTACGCGCTCGTCATCATCGAGTCGCCGGACATCTCGAGGTAGGGCGAGGAGATCACCGGGTATCCGGCTTCGATCGCCGCGGTACCGAAGGGCTCCGCGCCGACCATGGCGTCGATCTTGCCGCTTTCGAGCGCCGCGATCGCCTCCGCAAAGGGGAGCTCGATGAAGTTCACCTTCGACGAGTCCGCGCCGGCGGCGTCGATCCCGACGCGGCCCAGCATCTCGAGCAGGTTGCCGCGCGCGTTCACGCTCACGGTCTTCCCCTCGAGCTCCCCCGCGGTGAATTCATCCGAGTGGATCATCGTCACGTCGGCGCCCTCTTCGCCCGTCGAGCTGGACCCCGAGGCGATGATCTGCACGTCGAGTCCCTGGGATCGGGCCTGCAGCAGCGAGACCATGTTCGAGAACGCGAAGTCGTACTCGCCGCTCACCACCGAGGGGAGCAGCGCGGAGCCGCTCGCACCGATGTTGATCTCGAGGTCGATGCCGGCTTCCTCGAAGAAGCCCTTCTCCTCACCGAGGTAGAGCGCAGCGACGTCGACCACCGGGATGAATCCGGCGTTGACGGTGACGAGCTCACCGGACGAGTCGTCCGCCGCGCCGGCGTCGGCGTCGGCATCGCCGCCGGACGACGAGCACGAAGCGAGAGCGAGCATGCCCGCGATGGCTGCGGCGGCGAGGATGCCGCGGGTGTTTCGGGTGAGCACTGATTCCTCCTTGAATGTACGCAGAACGTACATAAGCACGTCCTTCGTACATCCTAGCCGTCTCGCGCGCCTCGTCTCGCGCGCCTCCTCACGCACCGACGGGTCTGCGCCGGACGGGCTGTGCGAGCGGATGCACCCGGCCGTGGGCTTCGCCCGGCCGCGAGGCGCCGGAACAGCCAGTTCCCCGAGTTGAGGAAGATCACGGACCCGCCACCGACACCCTCATCGCCGGCCGTCACGCCGTGCGCGCCGCCGCCGAGGACTGACGCGGGTCAGCCTTCCTGCCACTGCGCGGCCGGGGTGAGCGGCACGAGCGGCGGACGCTCCGCGGTCGTCGTCAGCTCGATCCGCCGGCCCTCGCGGGCGGAGTCCAGGAGGGCCGTCATGATCTCCAGCACGTGCAGGGCGATCGCGCCGTCGGCCCTGCGCCCGCCGGCGACGAAGTCCAGCAGCCCGATTCCCCGCCCGGCGCCTTCGTATCCCGCTCGCACTCCGAGAGGCGTCCAGTCCTCGTCGCCGGAGGGGCGCAGACGCACCTGCCCGTCGAAGTGGTTCGGGTCGGGCAGCGACAGCGACCCGGTCTCCCCGTGCACCTCGATGGGGGCGGCGTCGGTGCCGGCCGCGTCGAAGCTGAACGTGACCGTCGAGATCGCCCCGCCCGCATGCTCGAGTATTCCGGTGATGTGCGTGTCGATCTCGACGGGGATCTGCTCCCCGGCCCGCGGGCCGGTGGCGATGCGGCGCAGTTCCTTCGGCCGCGACGACGCGCCGCTCACGCGGGCGACCGGCCCGAGGAGGTGGAACAGCGACGTGAGGTAGTACGGGCCCATGTCCAGCAGCGGCCCGCCCCCGCGGCGGTAGTAGAAGTCCGGATGCGGATGCCACGCCTCGTGCCCCGGTGACACCCACGTGGCCACCGCGGCCACCGGGCGGCCGATCTCCCCGGCATCCACCACCGCCCGTGCCGTCTGGATCCCCGCGCCCAGCACGGTGTCGGGTGCGCACCCGACCCATCCGGATGCGGCCTGGGCCATAACGCCGCGTGCCTGGTCGAAGGTCGCCGCCAGCGGCTTCTCGCCGTACACGTTCTTGCCGTGCGCGAGCCCCGCAAGGGCGATGTCGGCGTGCGCGGCGGGGATCGTGAGGTTCAGCACCGTGTCCACCGCGGGATCGGACACGAGTTCCTCCACCGAGAGCGCGCGGCAGCCGGGGAAGCGGGCGGCCACATCCGCGGCACGTGCCGCATCCAGGTCGGCGGTCGCCGCGATCCGCACCCCCGGGTGGGTGCCGAGGGTCGCCAGGTACTGCGCCGAGATGACGCCCAGACCGACTATTCCGACGCCGTGCGGCTCGCCCACAGCATCCCCCTCTCCACGATCGTGCGCACGTTGACGTCGCCGAGCACCGACGGGCTGTGCCCCGGCGTCGCGACGAAGATGCGGCCGGCACCCCACCGTCGCGTCCACACCGCCGGGCAGGCGACCGGCCGGTGCCACGGGTGGTACGGCTGCACCGGATGCGTCGTCGTGGCCAGCACGTCGTTGAGGTCGTCGGTGAGCACCCAGTACTGCTCGGTCTCGAGCGTGAAGTCGTCGATGCCGGCCGTGATCTCATGCGAGCGGCCGAGGTCGGTGACCTCGACCCGGTAGGGCAGGAAGTTGTCGCTCTCGTCACCTCGACGCTCGTCGGGGCGCTTCGACGGATGCGTCGCGAACTGGCCGCCGATGAGCTGGAGGTAGTCGGAGCTGTTGCGGTACGAATCCGCGATCCCGCCGTGCCAGCCCGCCAGTCCGGTCCCCCGTTCGACCGCCGAACGCAGGCCCTTCAGCGCCTCGTCGGAGATCGTCGACATCGTGACGCACTGCAGGATCAGGTCGGTCTCGTCCATCACCTGCGCATCCGCGTAGACCTCGTTGGACTCCTCGATGCGCACGGCGAACCCCTCGCGCTCCAGGAAGGGCACGAACAGGTCGGTGGCCTCGACGGGACGGTGCCCCTCCCAGCCCCCGCGGACGATCAGCGCTCGGCGTGCGGACATGGCTGACTTCCTCCACGGGGGTGTGGCGACCGGATGCTGTGGTGCGTTCGACAGCGGACACCACACGCTATCGCGCCCCCACCCCGCGCCGACCCCACGTTCGCGCTCCTTCGGATCGGCGCCGCTCCGCGCCGACCCCCCGTTCGCGCCAGTTCGGTGCATTCGCGCCGCTTTCATGTGGCGCGAATGCACGAAAGTGGCGCGATCGTGGTGCCCGCGCTGAGCGCCAAAGCGGCGACCGCCGCGGGGGATACGCCGCTCAGCCGATCGGCTCGGCCAGCGCCTCGCCCTCCGGCGGGGCGTCGCGGCGAGCGCCGCGGGCGCCCGCGCGCACCGCGCCGATGCTCGCGGCGATGACCAGCGCGATGCCGACGATCTCCAGGAGCGACAGGTGCTGGCCGAGGAGGAAGAAACCGGCGATGGACGCGGTGGCGGGCCCGAGGCTCATGAGGATCGCGAAGGCGGCGGCCGGGAGCCGGCGCAGCGCCATCAGTTCCAGGGCGTACGGGATGGTCGAGGACAGCACCGCCACGGCCGCGGCGAGCGCCAGGAGGTCGACCCGCAGCAGAGCCGATCCGGCGTCGGCGATCCCGAGCGGCAGCGACAGCACCGCGCCGACCACCATGGCCAGCGCCAGGCCGTCCAGTCGCGGGAACTCCCCACCGACCCGGGCCGAGCACAGGATGTAGAACGCCCAGGCCGCCGCGGCGCCGAGGGCGTACAGCACGCCGAGCAGGTCCAGCCGATCCCATCCGCCGCCACCCAGGGCGACCACACCGACCAGCGCGAGCGCTGCCCACACCAGCGCCGACGCGCGGCGGCTCGCGAGAATCGACAGCGTGAGCGGGCCGAGGACCTCGATCGTGACGGTCACCCCCAACGGCAGCCGCTCCAGCGCGAGGTAGAACAGGCCGTTCATGAGCACCAGGACCAGCCCGAACAACCCCACCGCGCGCCATCCGCGAGCGGAGTGCCCGCGCAGCCGCGGGCGGGCGATGGCGAGGAGGATCAGCGCCGAGAACACCAGGCGCAGCATGACCATGCCCAGCGGCCCGAGCTGCGGGAACAGCAGAACCGCCAGCGACGCGCCGACCTCCTGGCACGCCAGGCCCACCACGACGAACAGCACCGCGACGCTCGAGCCGCGATTGCCCGGTCCGCCCCCGCGTGTCACTCGGCCGGAGGCTGGCAGATGGCGTTGGCGAGGATCGCGTCGTGCTGCTGCTGCGCCGTCCAGGGCAGACCGGCCTCGGGGACGCTCTCACCCTCCATGGCCGGGGCCTTGGACGCGATGGCGGCGAGCTCCCACGCCAGCCACGCCCCGATGTTGGGGTTCGCGCCGGAGTTGTTGAGCACGACGGCGACGGTCATGCCGGTGCGGGGGTCGGCGAAGGCCGCGGTGAGGTACCCGGGGATCGCCCCGTACTGCCCGATGAGCGCACCCGCCTGGTAGGCGCCCCCGGCCGCGGTGAACCACGTCGGCTGGTCGGCGCCGACGGGAAGCGGAGCCTCGAAGCGATCGGATGCGTCGGGCGTGAGCGCGCCGGTCGCCAGAGCCTGTGCGTACCGGCCGAGGTCGGTGATGTCGGTGACCGCCCCGGAGTCGGCGCCGCCGATGCTCGCCGACATCTTCGTGACCTCGGGCGGCTCGGTGCAGTTCCACGCGCCCTCGGCGTTGGGGGTGGACCAGTATCCGGGCAGGACCGGACCGTCCGCCGGCGGTGCGGCCGTACGCGTCGGCAGCGCCGTCACGGCGAGGTCGAGCGGTTCGGCGATGCGCTCCTCGAGGAGCTCGCGCATGCTCATGCCCGTGGCGCGCTCGAGAGCCGACCCCAGCAGGAGATACCCCGAGTCGGAGTCGCGGTACTCGGTGCCCGGTTCGATGCGGTCCTGCCCGAGTCCGTACCCGGCGAGCTCGCGGGGATCCCACTGCCGTTCGAGGTTGGAGAAGAACTGCGACTGCAGCTGCGGCGTGTAGGCGCCGATCCCGGCCGTGCCGTCGCACAGCTGTCGCAGGGTGACATCCTTCAGATCGGGGAACCCGTTGACATAGTCGGTGACGCTGTCGTCGAGCTCGATGGTGCCTTCGGCCGCCACCTGGAACATGACGTCGCACGTCATGGCGGCGGTGCCGTCGACACCGACATGGCGTTCCGGGCGGCCGACGTCACGCGCG
>JADGMW010000463.1_pt1 | contig 16772 bp, 15 predicted proteins | sample 8641801 | NCBI WGS metagenome assembly JADGMW01 (sample SAMN16272018, study PRJNA661076) | feces metagenome | isolation source: fecal sample from diarrhoea affected cattle A | host: Bos taurus | place: South Africa: Lokaleng Village, Mahikeng | collected 2019-09
GTTCGGTGACCGCGCTCGATGTGTCGGATGTCGTCGGCGTCGACGGTGTGCGTGCGGTGTTCACCGCCTCCGATCTCGCACTGAAACCGATCCGGGCCGAGCTGAGCAGGCCGCTCGAGGAGTTCGTTCCGACCGACATGCCGATTCTGAGCAGTGACCGGGTCCGGTACGTCGGTGAGCCGCTGGCACTCGTCGTCGCCGACGATGCCTACACCGTCGAGGACGGACTCGAAGCCGCCCGGGTGGCTTACGACACCGTTGTCGCGGTGACCTCTGCGGATCAGGCGCTCACACCGGGCGTGCCGCTGGTGCACGACGAGGCGGTGAACAACACGGTGGTGGACGTGCAGATGTTCGCGACCGAGGGCATCGACGAGATCTTCGATGCCGCGCACACGGTCGTATCGGTGCAGTCGCGCACCGGGCGCCAGAACGCGCTCCCACTCGAGACGCGGGGATGCATCGCATACTGGGACGACCGCGACGAGCAGTTGATCATCCATATCTGCACGCAGATTCCCCACCAGGTACGCACCGTGACGGCCCACTGCCTCGGGCTCGACGAGCGTCAGGTCCGGGTGATCGTTCCCGACATGGGTGGCGGATTCGGCCAGAAATGTGTGGTCGGGCGCGAGGAGATCGCCGTTGCCGCCGCCGCTTTGAAGCTGCGCCGACCGGTGAAATGGATCGAGGACCGCAAGGACGCTCTGACCGCGTCGTTCCTCGCCCGCGAGCAGCAGTACGACGTGCGTGCCGCGTTCGACGCCGACGGACATATTCTCGGGCTCGACGCCGACGTCATCTGTGACATGGGTGCGTACTCCTGCTACCCGTTCACCGCCGGCATCGAACCGCTGATGGCCGCAGCCGAAATGCCCGGTGTGTACCAGGTGCCTGCCTACCGCGTCCGGGGACGGTCGATCTTCAGCAACAAGACCCCCACTGCCCCGTACCGCGGAGTGAGCCGGCCCCAGTATGTGATGGTCATGGAGCGGCTGTTCGAGAGAGCTGCCCGGGAGTTGGGTCTCGACGCGGTGGAGATCAGGCGTCGCAACGTGATCACGGCGTTCCCGTACACGGGGATCAACAACGTGACCTACGACCCCGGCTCCTACCTGGAGGCGCTCGACGAGTGTGAGAAAGCCCTTCGCGACGAAGGCTGGTACGAGTTCAGGGAACGCGCGGAAGCGGAAGGCCGGCACGTCGGGATCGGCTACTCGTGTTTCAGTGAACGTACTGGTTATGGAAGCACGGCATTCGCAGCACGGAAGATGAAAGTCGTGCCCGGATTCGACATCTCGGAGGTCCGCATGGATGTCTCCGGGACAGTGTCAGCCACCACGGGCACGATGAACCATGGCCAGAGTCACGAGACCACGATGGCGCAGATCGTCGCAGATCGTCTCCGTGTCCAGGTAGAGCAGGTCAAGATCGTGCAAGGCGATACCGAGCGGATCACCTACGGGTTCGGCTCGTTCGCTTCGCGCTCGATCACGATCGGCGGGAGCGCCGTGTCCGTCGCGGCAGATAAACTCGGCCGGAAACTGTGCGACATCGCGGCGCACCTGCTGGAGACCCGCAGCGATAATGTGGAACTCGCCCCCGGTCGCGTCCGGCAGATCGACGACCACTCGAAGTTCGTCAGTTATCGGGAGATCGCGGACGTGGCCTATCTCCGCGCGCAGTTGCTGCCCAAAGGCGTCGATCCCGGATTGTCCGCAACTGCAAGTTTCGACGTGTTCAACGACGGAACGTTCTCCAACGCGACGCACGGTGTCGTGGTGGAACTGCACGAGGGCACCGGAAAAGTGGAGATTCTCAGGTACTTCTGCGTGGAGGACTGCGGGGTCGCCATCAACCCGAAAGTCGTCGAAGGACAGTGCCGTGGCGGGATCGCCCAGGGCATAGCGGGTGCGTTGTTCGAGCAGGTCTCGTACGACGACAACGGGAACCCGTTGTGCGCGAGCTTTATCGACTACAAGGTACCGACAGCCTGTGAGATACCGGAGGTCGGGATCCACCATCTCGAAACCCCCTGTCTGTTCACCGAATCCGGTGCCAAGGGTGCCGGTGAGGGAGGGACGATCGGTGCGCCCGCCGCAGTCCTCAATGCTGTCAATGACGGCTTGCGCCGCACGGGTGTGGAACTGAACAACACGCCCATCACACCGGTAGCCGTTCAGCACGCTTTGGCGAAGGGAATCGCATGACGAACAAGCAACTGCTCGAATTGACCGTCAACGGTGTGCATCACGAGGTGATCACTGAACCGCGCCGCACGCTGGTGGACGTGCTGAGACACGATCTGAGGTTGACCGGTACGCACGTGGGATGTGAGCACGGTGTATGCGGCGCGTGCACAGTCCTGATCGACGGCAAGCCCGCCCGCGCGTGCCTCACCTTCGCTGCGCAGGTAGAGAATTCCGAGGTCCGCACAGTGGAGTCGCTGGGCAGCGACGGGATACTGACCGACCTGCAACAGGCGTTCGCCGACCACCACGGTTTGCAGTGCGGGTTCTGTACACCGGGCTTTCTGATGCTCGCCGAGGGCTATCTCGCCGAGAATCCGGACGCCACCAAGGACGAAATCCGCGAGGTGGTCGCGTCGAACTACTGCCGTTGCACCGGATATCAAACCATCGTCGAGGCGATCGATGCCTGTGCCGAGCAGCGTCGCTGCGCCGGTTGCCTGAAGCCCTGACGTCAGACCCGAACGGAGAAATGCTGTGTTATTGACCAATTCACTCGACATCGATGCGGCAGCCGACGACGTATTTCGTTTGATCAACGATGACGTCGAAAAGGTGGCGACGTGCGTACCCGGCGCAGCGATCACCGGTAAGGACGGTGACACGTTCCTCGGAGGAGTCAAGGTCAGGGTCGGGCCGATCAGTGCGTCTTACTCCGGTACCATTCGTTTCCTCGAGATCGACCGGGATGCAAGGACGCTGAAGCTCGCGGCCAAGGGTGCCGACTCGCACGGCAATGGTGACGCGGAGGCAGAGGTAGCGATCACCGTAGAACAGGTCGGCAACGGATCGCGGCTCACACTCGTTACCGACCTGGTGATCAGCGGCAAGATCGTCTCGTTCGGCAAGGGCGCGATCGTGGCCGTGTCGAACAAGGTGCTGCAACAGTTCGCTGTCAACCTCGGCGCGATGCTGGCCGGTGGCCAAGCGGTGCCGGCGGCTGCGTCCGTGCCGGTTACACACACATCCCATTCCACTGGTGCGCCACAGCAGTTCGCTGCTCCGGGAGGTGGATCGGTAGCGGGAGAATTCGATGCGCTGGCCATGATTCCTGCACCGGCTCGCAAATACGGGCTCGTGACCGCAGTCTTTCTTGCAGGCATGGTGGAAGGTTGGCTCGTCACGCGTGCCTTCCGCCGGCGGTAGGCACCCGCCGTCACCGATGTCAGATCAGGCTGCGGGGACGGATGGCGTTCGCGAGATCGACCAGGACGTAGCGATGCGCGCGCTCGGGGCACTTGCGGGCGAGTTCGCGAAGGGCGGCTTCGGTGCCGCGGCGCAGACCGTTCTCCGTGAACCGGCTGTCGAGGATCCGGCCGTGGTCACGCCGGGGGGATCGCCCGGCCCGGATCCATTCGAGGGCGGTGCCGAGAACCAGGGCACGCATCTGCAGGGCGCGGCCCTCGTCGGCGGGCAACGACGACACACGCTTCGCGGCGTCGAAGAGGTCGGCATCGGTCAGCTCGTCGATGTTGCCGTGACGCAGCAAGATCAGCGCTGCGGTCATGTTCGCGACGTTGTGGTGTCGTGACGTGTGGGGAACCTGGTCGAGGACGTCGACCGCGTCGCCGGTCCTGCCGCTGCCCGCGAGTTGGCGGGCGAGGCCGAAGGCGGCACTGACCACGCTGTGATCGGTGCGCCACACCGTGCGGTAGAAGTTCTCGCAGAAGGCACGCCAGGACGCGGGATCATCGCTCTCCCAGTGTTCGAGCGTCAATTCCGCGGTGGCGGCCAGCGCGAGTTTGGGTGCGAGTTCACCCGGCAATGCCTGCAGCACCCGATCGAAGCGGGCGAATGCGCCTTCGTAGTCTTCTTGTAGCAGGGCAGCGTTACCGGCGTACCAGTCGATACGCCAATCGGCGCCGGTCTCTCGTTCGAGCCGGGTGAGGATCTCGATGGCTTGTTCGCCGCGCCCCAGATCCAGATTGGCCCGCACTTCGGCGAGAGTGATCTCGCGGGAGAACGCGGCGTCGGTGGTTCCGGACACGCGCTCGAGTCCGTTGTCTCGGGCGTGCCGCAACGAGTCGAGGGTCTGCTGGGGTTCGCTGTGCACGGCTGCGGTGAGAAGGGCGGCACTCGGATCCGCGGGGTCGAGCAGCGGCACGGGCAGCGCCGCCGTAACGGCGCGAGGGGAGAGCACCACCGTACGATCGACTCCGTCGGCAAGCGCGTCGGTGCGAGCCACATCCTCGTCGGTGCCGAAGGTCGTGCGTTGCGGGCTGAACATCGTGGAGAACCCGGGATGTTCGGTGCGGGTCTGCTGCGACAGGATTTCACGGAGCACTCCGGTGAGCTGGCCGGCAACCTCGTCGGCCGACGAGAACCGCAGGGCTGGATCCGCGTTCGTCGCGCGCAGGAGCAGGCGGTGGAACGAGTCGAATTCGGCGAGCAACGGAGCCTTTGCCGGTGTGGGCAGTCCGTCGAGGTACCGGCCCTTCTCCGAGGGCATTTCCAAGGTGAGTACCGCGAGCGTGCGGCCCACGGTGTAGATGTCGCTGGCGACGGTGGGACCCGTCCGCACGATTTCGGGAGCTTGATATCCGGGGGTGCCGTACAGGTACCCGTAGTCCTCGATGCCTGCCACGGCGCCGAGGTCGATCAGTTCGAGTTGCTCGTCGGTCACCATGATGTTCTCGGGTTTGAGGTCGTTGTAGACGAGACCGATCTCGTGCAGATACTGCAGCGCCGGAAGAACTTCCAGCATGTAGGCGATGGCCTGCTCCACCGGCATCCGTTGTGGCTTCGAGTACGTGTCGAGGACTTCCCTCAGCGTGTGCCCGCCGACGTACTCCATGACGATGTAACCCATCGGCGTGCCGTCGGGGAGTGGGTGCTCGACGAAGTTGTAGATGCGCACGATGCTCGGGTGGCTGACTTCCGCGAGGAATTGCTGCTCGGCGACCGCGACGGCTTGCGCCTCCGCATCACCCGAGTGCAGCAGACCCTTGAGGACAACCCACCGATCGCTGACGTTGCGGTCCACAGCGAGGTAGATCCAGCCGAGCCCGCCGTGCGCGAGGCACCCTTGGATCTCGTACTGGCCCGCCACGAGGTCTCCGCGCTGCAGGACAGGGGTGAAGGAGTAGGGCGACCCGCACCGCGGGCAGGTGCCCGCTGTCGGTCCCGGGCCGGACGGTGTGCTGCGCCCGACCGGTTCGCCGCACTTCCAGCAGAACCGTTTCCCCTCCGCGACATGCGGCGTGCGCAGCACGGCGTGCATCGGGTCCTGTGGCGCAGCGACCGGGACGTCGACCAGTCCTGCGATGCGGCGACGGCCCGTTCCGCGCGGCCGGGTACGCCGGCTCGAGGAACGCTGAGAGGGAATCGAACGCTCGGACGGACCCGTGGCCGGGAGCGGGGCCCGCTGCGTTCCCTGCCCCGGCGCGGTCTCGCTCTGCGCGCTCGTGGAAGCGGAGTCTGCGTCGTCGGGCGTGCGGTTGGCGGACATCACTTCCTCAATCCACATACGTGGGTGCCGGTGGCTCCGGCGCGGGCCCCAGTACCGAAAGGTACCTGTCGTAGAGTGCGGTCCAGGTGCCGTCCGAGCGGATACGTTCCAGTGTGCGGTTGACGAACCGAACCAGGTCGTCGTTGCCCCGGGTGATCCCGATTCCGTACGGTTCCGTGCGCAGCGAGTCCCCGACGACTTCGACGTACGGGTCCTGGGCGGCGAAGCCCGCCAGGATCGTGTCGTCGGTGCTCACGGCGTCGACCTGCCGTTGCTGGAGCACCACCAGGCAGTCCGCCCAGGACGGGACCGTCAGAATCGACGCGGACGGCTGTACCTCGCGCATCCGCTCGAGCGAAGTGGTGCCGTCGACGATGCACACGCGTCGCCCCACGAGGTCGGAGACGTTGCGGATCCCGGAATTTCTGACCACGAGCACACGTTGCTCGGCGCGCAGATAGGTTGTGGAAAAGTCCACGAGTTCGCGACGCGCGCACGTGATGCTCATCGTCTTCGCCACGATGTCCACCGTCGAAGTCTGCAGCGCCTCCTCGCGCTCGGCGGAACTGAGAATCCGGAAATCGACCGATTCGGGACTGCCGAGGAGATCACGGGCGATTTCACGAGCGATGTCGACATCGAAGCCGGTGATGTCACCGGTGGTGGGGTCGCGATAACTCAGCAGATTGCTCCCGGCGTCGAGTCCGACGATCAGGCGGCCCCGGGCGCGGATCGCGTCGAGGGTCGGTCCGGAGTCGGCGCCGTTCGGGCGCAGGCTCGCGGTGGGGTCACCGCATTCCGGTGAGGCGGATGTCGGCCCGGACGGTTCGGCGATCCTGGCGCCTTCCGGAAGCGGGAAGGTTCTCTCGGCGGTCTCGACGACGGATGGACCAGGGGAAGGCTGTGTGCCGCAAGAGGATACGAGAGCAGCAGTGGCACACAGTGCAGCGGCGAAGGCGGAGGTGCGGCGCGATCTCATTGGTACTCCCTGATCCGTCGCCACAGTCCGATGCCGCTTCCCGTGAGCGCGATGACGACGAGGATCACGGCGGCCGGAACGAGCCCCGACAATGTGCGGGAGGCACGGGACTCGTTGTCGCGTAGTTCGGTACGTGATTCTGCGATGGCGGTCGAGAGGGCACCGTCGAGTGTTGTGAACTGTGCGGTGGATTCGTCCGGGCCGGGTCCGATCACCAGGACGACGGCGGCCTCGTAGTCGCCGCGTTCGAGAGCGTCCGTCGTGCGCGCATGAGAATTGATCCACGCGTCGCGGGCTGCCTGCGCACGCTGTACCGCTTCGGCCCCGGCTTCGGTCGGGTCGGCGCCGCCGTACCGTTCGAGAAGTTCCCCGAGCCGGGTGATCCGCTCGCCGTACGTTCCGTCGTACGCGCCGGTGGAGTGGCGTTGCGCCAGCAGCAGCGTTTCGGCGGTGCGTGACTGCTGGGCGAGGATTCTGCTCTCCGTGAGGACCGCCAATGGTTCGGCGCCCTGTTCGAGGGCGCGTTCGGTGGCGTCGGAGGACACCAGTCCCGCGACGAGAAGCCAGGCGAGCAGCGACCCGGCCGCGGCGATGGCCACCAGCAGACCGAGATTGAACGTGCGGCGGGTTTTGCGGCTGACCAGCATGTGAACCGCGACGAGCGCGGCGACGGTGACGAGCAGCAGTCCGATCGCCGGCCAGGGTGGCCGCACCGCGGCACGCTGCGTGGCCTCGACCGCGGAGATCCCTTCCGACTGCAGTTCCTGCGCCGCGGGAAGCAACACGGACTGCATCATGTACGACGCTTCCCCGAGGTAGGCGGAGGCGACGGGATTGCCGACGCGCGAATTGGCGCGCGCGGTCTCGATCAGCCCGGTGTAGACGGGCAGCATGCGTCCGATCTCGGTGAGGTTGCGGGTGCTGTGGGCCTGGTCCGCGGTGAGACCGGCCGCGGCGATCACGAGATGGTCGGAGGCCTCGGCGAGGGCGTCGAGATAACGCTCCCGAACCTCGGCGGGCTCGATGCCCCCGGAGATGAACCCTGTCACCGCGGCGGCGTCCGCGACGGACAGCGCGCTGTACAGGTTTTGGGAAGCGTTCGCGAGCGGTTCGGTCGTCGCGAGGAGCCGGCCGTGCGTGTCCTGCCGTGCGCCCACGAGTTGCACCGTCACCACGCACGACGCGACGAGCAGGACGGCGAGCACACCCGCGAGGACCGCGAAGAGCACGGGAGTGGACTGCAACGTGCTGCCGCGTCGGCGGGCAGCGCGTACAACCGGGTTTTTGGGATCCTCGGTACGCTGGTTGTGGTTCTCGACCGGTAGAACAGTAGGGGTCAGGCGAATATCCACCGCATAACCCCCCTTCTCAGGTTGCCGGTTTTGTGGAGCATATAAGCAGCACGCGAAAGAATGTGCCGACCACGGACACGGGATCTCCTCGCCCGAGCACTTCCGTGACGGCTGGGACCAGGGAGCGGACAGGATGCGCGGTGACGGGGACGGCTGGGCCGTCGGGCCGGACGGTGACAAGCGGTGGGGACGGCACGGTGCCGCCGGATTGCTCCTGCGCGCGCCGCTTCCGGACGGGACTCCCGCTGTTCTCCTGCAGCACCGGGCGGCGTGGAGTCATCAGGGCGGAACGTGGGCACTGCCCGGCGGCGCTCGCGACTCGCACGAAAGCACCGTCGACGCGGCGGTCCGCGAAGCGCACGAGGAGGCCGGGATCGAGGTGACGGCACTCGCCGTGCGTGCCGTGCGGGTCACCTCCGGGTCGGTGGGCGGGTGGACCTACACCACGGTCGTCGCCGACGCTGCTGCTCCGCTCGACACCACGCTCAACGGTGAGAGCACCGAACTCCGCTGGGTGCCCGAAGAGCAGGTCGGCGAGATGCCGTTGCACGCGGGTTTCGCGGAGGCGTGGCCGGCCCTGCGCACCCGCCCGGTACGGATGCTGCTCGACACCGCGAATGTCCTCGGCTCGACCGGGCCGACGGGCTGGTGGCGGGATCGTCCGGGCGCGACGAGTGCTCTGCTCGCGAATCTCGCCGCCGTCCTTCCCCGGACCGTCGAGCTTCCGGACGGCCTGTTCGGGTGGGTGCCGCAGGTCGAGGCGGTCCTCGAAGGAGCTGCCCGCGGTGCGGCGACGGACGACGCCCGCATTCCCGTGCACACCGCGGAGGGGAGCGGAGACGACGAACTGGCCCGCCTCGCGGCAAGTACTGCGACCGCGGTCGACCCGGGGGTCACGGTCGTGGTCACCGCCGACCGCGGACTTCGTGACCGGCTTCCCGGCAACGCGGTGACACTGCCCCCGTCCGCTGTCCTGGCGTGGCTCTAGAGCGCGCCGTTCACGGTGTGGGCAGCGCGGCTTTCAGCGCTGCGGCGGCGGCGCGCGGATCGGCGGCTTCGGTGATGGCCCGCACGACGGCGATCCGGGTGGCGCCCGCGTCGAGGACCTGAGGCAGCCGCTCGAGATCGATCCCGCCGATCGCGAACCACGGCCTGCGCGGATGCGACTTGTGGACCTCTCGCAGCACGCTCAGACCCGCTGCCGGACGACCCGGTTTGGTCGGGGTGTCCCACACCGGACCCGACGCGAAATAGTCGACTCCCTCTTCGATGTCGGCGAGCGACGCCTGCCCGCGGGTGCCGGTCGACCGGCCGATCACGATGTCGTCGCCGAGGATGCTTCGCGCATGCTCGACCGGCAGGTCGCCCTGGCCGAGGTGGAGGATGTCGGCACCCGCGGCAAGGGCGATGTCGGCTCGGTCGTTGACCGCCAGCAACGCACCGTGGCGCGCGCATGCGTCGGCCAGGATGGACAGGGCTGCGAGTTCGTCACGCGCCTCGAGCCGGCCGTACTTCTTCTCACCCGCCGAACCCTTGTCGCGCAGCTGAACGATGTCGACACCGCCGGTCAGCGCCTCGTCGATGAAACGGGCGAGGTCGCCGGTGTCGCGGCGCGCGTCGGTGCACAGGTACAGCCGGGCGGTCGCGAGACGCCCACGGGGGTCGGGATGGTTGCCGCGGTAGGTGGTCACGGTCAAGACGGTAACCTCTCGGGTAGACGAGATACGACACGGGAGTCCCGAGGTACACGGGGCTGAGAGGGGGCCTGCCGGCCCCGACCGTTATGACCTGAACCGGATCATGCCGGCGCAGGGAGTGAGGTGGACCGATGACAACAGTGGCAGTCGTGGGTGGCGGAGTGATCGGTCTGTCGATCGCGTGGCGCGCGGCCCGCTCGGGGTATGTCGTCACCGTCCACGATCCGGATCCCGGTTCGGGTGCGTCCTGGGTGGCAGGCGGAATGCTCGCCCCGTTGTCCGAAGGGTGGCCCGGCGAAGGCCACGTCCTCGAACTCGGTGCCGCGTCGCTGCAGCGCTGGCCCGAGTTCGCGGCACTCCTCCGGTCCGGGACCGGCATCGACCTGGTGACCTCCACCGCGTCGATGACGGTGGCTCTCGACGCCGCAGACGCCGCGGACCTGCGCACGGTCGCCGAGTGGGTTCAGGCGCAGGGCCACGAGATGCGGGTGCTCTCCCGTGCGGAGGTGCGAGACCTCGAACCGTCCCTCGGGCCTCGCATCCGTCTCGGTTTGCTCGCGTCGGCGGAATTGTCCGTGGACAACCGGGCGCTCGTCGTCGCCCTGCGTCGTGCCGCTGCCGATGCCGGTGTCCGATTCTCCGAGGCACCGGTCGCCGACCTCGCCGACCTCGCCGCGGATCGCGTGGTGCTCGCGGCCGGTTCCGCCTCCTCCCGGTTGTGGCCGGCCCTGCCGGTACGGCCCGTCAAGGGCGAGATCCTGCGGTTGCGGATGCGCCCCGGAGCGACGCCGCTTCCGGAGCGCACCATCCGGGGCAACGTCCACGGCAGACCCGCCTACCTGGTACCCCGCCGTGACGGTCTCGTGGTCGGTGCCACCCAGTACGAGGCGGCGGATACGCAGGTGACCGTCGCGGGGGTGCGCGACCTGATCGCCGATGCGGAGGCACTGCTGCCGGCGATCGGCGAGTACGAACTCCACGAGGCGAGCGCGGGACTGCGCCCCATGACACCGGACAACCTTCCGCTCATCGGGCGGTTGTCGGAACGCGTGATCGCCGCGACGGGACACGGCCGCAACGGCGTGCTGCTCACACCCCTGACCGTCGACGCGGTGCTCGCAGAATTGTCCGAAGATCCCTTGTCCGAGGTGAAGCATGCTTCCCCTCAACGATTTACGGAAGTGGTAGCGCAATGACCAACGGAACCGGGTCGAACCGAACTCAGGTGGGCGTCACCGTCAACGGTGAGGACAAAGACTTCGCGGTGGCACCGACGATGTCGGAACTGCTGGCAGGCATGGGGCTGCCCGAGAAGGGCCTCGCCGTCGCAGTCGACGGCGTGGTGTTCCCCCGCAGCCGCTGGAGCGAGCGGGTCGCCGCGGGCGCACAGATCGAGATTCTCACGGCGGTCCAGGGTGGCTGAATTCCTCGACGGCCCTTCCGGCGACCCGGCCGCGGACCTGCCGCCGTTGACCATCGCCGGTCGCACCTTCGGGTCCCGGCTGATCACCGGAACGGGCGGAGCGGCGAGTCTCGCTGCGCTGGAAGACGCGCTGGTCGCGTCCGGAACCGAACTGACGACCGTCGCGATGCGCCGCGTCGATCCGACATCGGGCACCGGTGTCCTCGATCTGGTGCGCCGGCTGGGGATCGCGCTGCTGCCGAACACCGCCGGTTGCCGTGGCGCGAAGGAAGCCGTGCTCACCGCGCAACTCGGACGTGAGGCGCTCGAGACCGACTGGGTCAAACTCGAAGTCATCGCCGACGAGCGGACACTGCTCCCCGACGCGATCGAACTGGTCGCGGCTGCCGAGCAATTGGTCGACGACGGGTTCGTGGTCCTGCCGTACACGACGGACGATCCCGTGCTCGCGCGCCGGCTCGAGGACATCGGCTGTGCCGCGGTCATGCCGCTCGGCTCGCCCATCGGGACGGGCCTGGGCATTGCGAACCCGCATCACATCGAGATGATCGTCGAGGCGGCCGGGGTGCCGGTGATCCTGGACGCCGGAATCGGCACCGCGTCGGACGCCGCGCTCGCAATGGAACTCGGTTGCGACGCAGTGCTGCTCGCGACCGCGGTCACGCGCGCGAAAGAACCCGCGTTGATGGCCTCGGCGATGCGGCACGCGGTCGAAGCGGGATTCCGCGCACGCCATGCCGGACGGATTCCGAAACGGTTCTGGGCGCAGGCGTCGTCGCCTCTCGAACCCTGATGACGGGGCGGTAGCTGCGCGCGCGGTCCCGATCGTGCAGAGTATGGCCCATGATCGAAGTGACCGGACTGACCAAGACCTTCGGGTCCACGACCGCGGTCGACGATGTGACGTTCACGGTCCGCCCCGGCATCGTCACCGGGTTTCTCGGCCCCAACGGCGCCGGGAAGTCGACGACGATGCGCATGATCCTGGGCCTGGACCGCCCGACCTCGGGCAGCGCGCTCATCGGAGGCAAGCCGTATCGCAGCCTGACACGGCCGCTCCAGACGGTGGGAGCGCTCCTCGACGCGAAGTGGGTGCACCCCAACAGGACGGCGCGTGCGCACCTTCGGTGGCTCGCGGCGTCCAACGGCCTGCCGGCCTCCCGCGTGGACGAGGTGCTGCGCCAGGTCGGTCTCACCGAAGTCGCCGGGAAGCGCGCCGGTGGGTTCTCTCTCGGCATGTCGCAGCGGCTCGGTCTCGCCGGGGCGCTGCTCGGCGACCCGCAGGTGCTGCTCTTCGACGAGCCCGTCAACGGGCTCGACCCGGAGGGCATCATGTGGATCCGGCGCTTCATGCACGCCCTTGCGGCAGAGGGTCGCACCGTGCTGGTGTCGAGCCACCTGCTGTCGGAGATGGCACAGACCGCCGACCATCTGATCGTCATCGGGCGGGGACGCCTGATCGCCGACACGTCGGTGAAGGACTTCGTGGACCGGGCCTCCGAATCGGTCGTCGTGGTGCGCAGTCCTTCTGCCGGCGAGCTGCGCAGCGCCCTCACCGAGCGGGGGTACACCGTCCGCGAAGAGGACGGGGCGCTGCTGGTGCCGAACGTGGGCATTGCCGAGGTCGGTGAACTCGCCGCGTCGCGATCACTCGTGCTGCACGAACTGTCCAGCCGTAACGCGTCGCTCGAAGACGCATTCATGAAACTCACCGGGGGCCACGTGGAATTCCACGGCACCGGAACCGACGACGTCATGAAAGGCGGACTGTGATGGCGGGGACCGTGCTCGACACGCTGCGGGCCGAACGGATCAAACTCACCTCGGTGCAGTCGCCGTTGTGGTGCACGGTGGTGATCGTCGCGCTCGGGCTGGGCCTGGCCGCGGTTCTCGGTTCGGTCGCGCGCAGTTCGCTCACCGCGGACGACGAACTGATGCAGTTCTATCCCACTGTCGACGTCGCCGTCAGCGGTGTCACGGGATTCGGCGTGTTGGTGCTGATGATCCTGGCAGCACTGTCGGTCACCAGCGAATACCGGTTCGGCGTCATCCGCACGACCTTCCAGGCCACGCCCAACCGGACGCTCCTCCTGACGGTCAAGGCCGCGCTCATCGGTGTGCTCGGCGCGATTCTCACCGGCGTGCTCGGTCTCGCGTCGTTCCTTCTCGCGAAGATGCTGGCGGGACCGGATGCCGGACGAGATCTCGTACTCAGCGGCGAGCCGGCGTGGCGGGCGATCTACGGAATTCCGCTCTACGCGTTCCTCTGTGTGGTGCTCGCGATCGGTGTCGGTACGCTGCTGCGCCAGTCCGCCGGGACGATCGCGCTGCTGCTGCTGTGGCCACTGCTCATCGAGTCGCTGTTCGGATTGTTCGGATCGGTCGGACGTGAAATCCAACCGTTCCTGCCCTTCGCCAACGCCAACAACTTCCTCAGCATGGAGCAGGGCATCGAATTCCACTGGGGTGCATGGGGTTCCCTCGTGTATTTCGCGGTTTTCACGGCTGTGGTGTTCGCTGTGTCACTGGTCGTGGTGAACAAGCGGGACGCCTGAGCACCACGCGCGGACCCCACCGGTCGATTACGCTCTGCCCATGGCGCGCGGACGGTGGGGACGGGCGGGGTTGTCGATCGCGGTAGCGGTCCTGTCGGTCGCGGGATGTGCGGCCGACGACAGTACCGAGGGCGGTGGTTCCGGCAGCGGGGGTTCCGGCAGCGTCGATTCCCCCAGCGGGCAGGCACCGCCGTCGCTCGACCCGTACGCGATCGCCGACCGGGTGCAGATCGAGGCGGTCACCGCACATCTGAGCGAACTCGAACGCATCGCCGGCGAGAACGACGGCAACCGCGCGCTCGGCACCCCCGGATACGACGCGAGTGTCGACTACGTCGCCGGCCGGTTGCGCGACGCCGGGTTCGAGGTGCAGACACCGGAATTCGACGTGACCGGGTTCGACGTGGAGACCGAGACCCTCGACATCGACGGCACCCCCGTGGGCGTGCGCGCGCTGGGCTTCTCGCCCTCGACCGGGCCGGACGGACTCACCGTGCGCCCCGTGCGGATTCCGGCCGACGAGACGCCGGGCTGTGAGCCCACCGACTACGACGGCCTCGACGTCTCCGGATCGGTGGTACTCGTCGACCGCGGTGCGTGCACGTTCTCGGTGAAGGAGCAGGTCGCCGCGGACCGGGGAGCGGCCGCGGTGCTGGTCGTCAACAACGAGGACGGGCCGCTGTCCGATGCGGGACTCGCCGAAGACGAGAAACCCCGGATACCTGTCGGAGGACTCGCCCGGCAGGACGCCGACACGGTCGCAGGGGCATCCTCGGTGAATCTGACTCTCGACACCACGACCGAGAGGCAGCGTTCGCGCAACGTGATCGCCGAGACCTCCACCGGCGCGGCCGACAATGTGGTGGTCGTCGGCGCACATCTCGACAGCGTCCCGGAGGGGCCCGGCATCAACGACAACGGCACGGGAGTCGCCTCCGTGCTCGAAACCGCACTGCAACTCGGCGCGGAACCGGATGTTGCCAACAAGGTGCGCTTCGCATTCTGGGGAGCGGAAGAAGTCGGGCTCGTCGGATCCGCTCGTTATATCGACGGATTGTCCGACGACGAACGCCGCGACATCGCGCTGTATCTCAACTTCGACATGCTCGGCTCCCCGAACCCCGGGTACCTCGTCTTCGACGGAGACGACTCCGACGGCGAAGGGGAAGGTCCCGGGCCGGAGGGATCGGCGGGGATCGAGCGGACGTTCGCACAATTCTTCGCGGAGCGCGGCATCACCGTGTCGGGCACCGATTTCGACGGCAGGTCCGATTACGGACCGTTCGTCGCCGTCGGCATTCCCGCCGGTGGGGTGTTCAGCGGTGCAGACGATGTGAAGACCGCCGAACAGGCGGAGCTGTGGGGCGGTACCGGCGGTAAGGCATTCGACCCGAACTACCACACCGCCGAGGACGACGTCGCGAACGTGGACCGCGACGCGCTCGCCGCAGCCGCGGCGGCCGTCGGGTACGGCACGGCGTTCTACGCGTTGTCGGTGGATGGGCCGGACGGGGTGCCCGTCGGCGACGCACGAGTGCAGGCACGCGAGGCGTTCACCGAGTAACCCGCACCGGCTGCGGTCACTTCTCCTGTAGCCGCCACAACGGGTTGACCGGTCCGTGTCCGCGCCCCAGGTCGTACGACCATTCGAGGCACTTGGTGATCCACTCCTTCGCGAACGCCACCGCGTCGGGCACCGACCGGCCGTGTGCGAGAGCCGAGGCGATCGCGGCGGCCAGGGTGTCGCCGCCGCCGTGATCGTTGCCCGTGTCGATCCGGGGGGTGGTGAATTCGAGGAACCGATCCCCGTCGAACAACAAATCGGTGCTCGACGACGACGTGCGCAGATGCCCGCCCTTGACGATGGCCCATTGCGCACCGAGAGCGTGCAGGGCCTCGGCCGCGCGCCGCGCCGACGGGTCGTCCACCACGTCGATGCCCGTGATGAGACGGATCTCGTCCAGATTCGGGGTGACGACGGTGGCCCGCGGGATCAACACCGAACGGATCGCGTCGAGTGCATCGGCATGGACCAGCGGGTCGCCGTGCATCGATGCGCATACCGGGTCGACGACGAGCGGTACCGGCAGATCGCGGCCGATGCCCATCTCGGTGCACACTGCGGCGACGGCTTCGATGATCGAGGTGGACGGGAGCATTCCGGTCTTGGCAGCCGAGATGCCGATGTCGTCGACGACGCACCGAACCTGTGCGGCGACGGTCTCGGCAGGAATCTCGTGGAACCCCTCTACTCCCACCGAGTTCTGCACCGTGACCGCGGCGACCGCGACGCACGCGTGCACACCGCACATCGCCATGGTCCGGGTGTCGGCTTGGATGCCGGCGCCGCCGCCGGAGTCGGTGCCGGCGATGGTGAGGGCGCGAACCGGCGTTTCACCGGCAGCTGACAAGGGCAGAAGTTCCACGGCGCTCACCCTACCGAGGCTGTGGGGGCTCACCCTCGGCAGCGGCTCCACGGCGGGCCCGTCACGAAAGAATGGGAGCCCGGAGGTTCTTGCAGGAACGTGTTCTATAGTGGTCCAGGTCACAGTTCGATCAGGAAAACACCGCTTGGAGATGCTCTTGGACACCAGTACGCCGAGCGCCGATGTGTCCGACAACGCCGACCAGAACCGCTTCGAACTGCGGCTCAACGGAGATCTCGTCGGCATACTCGGCTACTACGACACCAACTGCCCGTCCGGAGTGCCCGGGCCCTGCGATCCGATCGTGGACTTCATGCACACCGTGATCGTGGAAGACTTCGGTCACCGCGGACTCGCGGCCGTCCTGGTGGGCGGCTCCCTCGATATCGCACGGAAACGCGGCTGGCGGGTCCGGCCGATCTGCACCTATGTCCAGCGCTACCTCGACTCACACGGCGGTTACGAGAACGTCGTGGTCTCGCCCGGTCCGGTCGCGCGCAGGCGGGGTGCCTGACCTCCTCGCAGCCGGACTCACAGCCCGGCTCCCTGCCGCGGAACTCCGGGCCATGGGACTTCGGGACACCGACGTCGCTACGCGGGTTCGTCCGCCAGATCGACGATGACCGGAGCGTGGTCGCTCGCG